>JFBN01306553.1_pt1 | contig 23863 bp, 35 predicted proteins | sample 768741 | NCBI WGS metagenome assembly JFBN01 (sample SAMN01983846, study PRJNA193217) | chicken gut metagenome | biome: terrestrial biome; isolation source: ceca of Broiler chicken | host: Gallus gallus | place: United Kingdom: England | collected 2010-09-07
AGTATAAAAGTAGAAGAATAAAAGGGGATATATTATATGAATACTTTTAGGTTTATAGGAACTATCATACAACTAAAAGATAATAAAGGAATTAAACATTTAAGTAATGGAAGCAGAGTAATGAAGTTTATGGTAAAACAGAATGACAATAATTCAGCCTTTGTTCAAATAAATGGAGATACATTAAATAATGGAAAAATATCAGTATATTTAAAAGACAAACAAGGTAGATATTATCTTCCATACGACCAAAGATTTGATAGTGAGAAACTAAAACAAATATCATTTGCTTCTAAATTGATAACTAATTTAGGGACAACAGGGAACAAAGACAAAGAATTTATTTATAGAGAAGATTTTATAGATTATATAAGTGAACAACTTAATCTACTTCCTTTAAATACTATATATGAAGTGAAAGGTGAGTTTGTTATTACTGAATATAAAGGAAAATTTTATAATAATTTTAATGTAAAAAGTATAAAAACTGTTCCTTCTATTACAAGACCAGAATTAACAATGTCTTTAGATTTATTTTATAATTATGAAGGACTAGATGAAAGAGATAAAGCAAACAAGTTCATTCTTAATGCTTATATCAGTCAGTATTCTTACAAAGACAAAAGGAATAAATATTATCCAATCCATGTAGAATTTATTACTAATAGATTTGACTTTAAGAACCAAAATGATATTGAAATTATTAGACATAGAAAAGCAAATATGCAACCAACAAAAGAACAAGGCTTTGTAAAAGCTATTTGGGAGGCTCAATATGTTAGAGGGGCTCAAATGATATTACCACCATTAGAAACTTTACCAAAAGATATTCAATTTGAAATAAAAAATGCAGGAAGAGATATAACTGAATATATGTCTAATATTGTTACAGAAGCACAAGAAATTATTTGTTTAACTAGACCAAATAATACTTTAGCAAAAGATGGTGCAGTATATACTCCATTAAACTGTACTGAAAATGAATTTAAAAGTCAAATTTATAATTATGATGATACTCAAAATGAAACTATTGATAACATGGCTTTAAAGGAAGCTTTAGAAAATCCATTTAATTAAAGAAAGGGAGAGATTATATGAATATTTATGAAAAAATACAAAAAGTAAAAGCAAGATTAGCTGAGAGGGAATTAAAAAAATCAGGTGAAAATAGTTATTCAGGCTTCAAATATTATGAGTTAGGAGATTTCCTACCTTCAATTATAGAATTATGTAATGAATATAAGTTATTTACACAAGTAACCTTTACTAGTGAAAAGGGAATATTAAATGTAATAGACTGTGAGAATGAATATACTAATGAAAATGGTGTTCCAGAATACAGAATGGTACAATATGAAAGTCCTTTAAGAGATTTAGAATTAAAGGGGGCAAATGCAGTACAAGCTTTAGGTGGAACTGAAACATATTTAAGAAGATATTTATATATGAACGCATTTGATATTGTCGAAGCCGATATGTTTGATAGCGTTGAATTTGAGAAAAAGAAAAAACAAAAGGCAGAAAAAACAATTTTAGACCCTGTTATAGACAGTTGTAAAAAAGCTTTTACTAAGGCAGATAGTGAGAAGAGGGCAGAAGTAGGAAATATGATGAAACAATTGGGATATACTACATTTGCAGATGTAACAAAGAAACAAGACAAAAATGATATTATTGCATTAGCTAATCTTTTAGATATAGAAGTTCCTGAAAAATTACTAGAAGAAAAAGCAGAATAAAAGGGAAGATTTTTCTTCCTTTTTATTATATAAAAATCTTAGAAGGAGAATAATATGAATAATATAGAAAAGAAAGTTAAGGTTTTATTAAAAAATGGGGAGAAAAGAAAGGACATAGCACAAAAACTTGATATTTCTTTATATAAATTGGACAAAATAAAAAAGAGACTTATAGATAATGGAGAAATAGAAGGTAAAGATAAAAAAGAAAAAATCCCTGATAGAGAGCTAGAAGCTTATAAAACAGTTATAGATGTAATGAGTAGAAGATATTTAGATTATGGTACAACACAAAGTTATTGTACGCCACTATCAAAGAAAATGAAAGAACTTCATAAAAAATATGATTATGTGCTGATTTTAAAGACTATTAACTATTGTAATGATAGTCTATTATATGCTTCTAAAAAACAATTTGAAAATATTTATCATAAAGTATCTTATTTATGTGCAATAATAAGAAATAATATTGAAAAAGTAAGGAAAAGTGAGCAGAAGAAAATTAGTAACAGGATAGAGAATGAAAAAATTGTAGATGTTAAAGAAGTTCAAAAACAGAGAGTAAGTATACCTACAACTAAAAGAGATTTATCTGAATTTTTAGATGACTAAAGGAGGTTTTATTTTGAGAACAAGCTTAACTAAAAATAGAATACCGTTAGAAGGAAATTTTGTTTTGTCATTATATAAGAACCCACTTGAATTATATAACGATTTTCCTATAGACCCTGACAAAGATTTAATGACTGTTGATGGAAAATATTATTATAATTTAGGCTTTAATATGGTTAAAAAGGGCATAAAAAGCTTTGATGAAATATCAATCTCTACATTTTTAAATGATTACCCTGAATTAAAAGCAGAATATGAAAGCAGGGGTGGTTGGAAATCTATAGAAGAAGCTATTGATTTATTGGAAGATGACAACACAGAGGCATATTATAATGCACTAGTAAAAAATAACTTATTGATAAAACTCGAAGATAAAGGATTTGATGTTCAACACAATTTAAAAATTTTAAATTCTTTAAATACAGCTGATGAAGTAGTAGATTATTTTGATGCACAACTTAATTCTATAGCTTTGAATATTACTCATGATTTAAACCTTCAAACTCTTAATTATACAGAAAAAGACTTACAATTAAAACAAATGGGAGAATATGTAGGATTACAATTTAATAAATATTCTCCACTTTTGAATAGTTTTTGTAATGGAATACCAAAAAAAGGACTAACTATGTTTGCTAGTTATACAAATGGGGGAAAAACAAGTTTTGTTTTTGAAAACATTGTTATGCCTTTGGCTGAACAACATATAAAAACATGTATAATTAGTAATGAACAAGATGTTATAATATTTAAAGATTTACTTTATATTCATGTGCTTACTTCAAGGTTAGACTATTGGGGAATTGACAGAAATAAACTAAAGACTTTTGAATTTACTAAAAAAGATATGGAATATTTTAAGAAGGCAGATGAAATTGTAAAAAAAGAATATTTGGAATATATTTTGTTTCAAAGAGTATATGATTATGGAATGAAAAATGTAAAAAGAACAATAAAGAAATTAGCAAAACAAAATTTTGAATTGTTTGTCTATGATACATTTAAAGTTGATAGTACAACAGATAGTATTTGGCAATCTTTCTTAAATGATAGCAAGGAACTTTTTCAAGTAGCTTCCAAAGAAGGAATAGCAATTATTACACCAGTTCAACTTTCATTGTCTACTAAAGGTAAAGTAAGGTATCTTAGTGAAAGTGCACTATCTAATAGTAAACAAATTTCTGAAATATATGAAGAGATTTTTATGTTTAGAGATGTATGGAAAGATGAATATGCAGGGTGTCCACAAGATATACAGCCATATTCTGTATCACTAGAGACTGGGGCGAAAGAAGATATTGTAATTGCTAATGAAGAGAACAAGTATTATAAAATATTTTTCCATACGAAAAGTAGAAATGGAGAAGTTGGACAGGTAGCTTTATATGAATTTGTACCATTTGCAAATAAATGGAAAGAAATGGGTATATGTAGAAAAGTAGGAGAAGAAAATAGAATTTAGAAAGGAGATGGAATAATGTCAGTAGAATTTTTAACAGAATATCTAAGTAATAGACCTGATGATATTATAAAGATATTAAGAATAACTGATTTTCATTCTATCTCTTTTTCTGATACTAAAAATGAAATAAGATGTGCATATTATGATGGCGGTAATCCTACTTCAGTATGGATTGATTGTACCACATTACAAACTTATGTTTTTAGTAAAGGTTTTGGAGGAGATTTTGTAAAACTAATTGCAACTCATAATAATTGGAGTATATCAACTACAATAAATTGTATATTAAAGATTTTAGGTATAAAAGATATTAAGAATATTAGTACACCTTTTATATTTGATGGATTATATAAAAGAAGAAAGAAAAAAAAAGAAACAGAAGCTATATATACACAAAAAGATATGGAAAATTTTATAAGACATCCTAATATTAGATTTTTAGAAGACAATATTACTTTAGCAACTCAGTACAAATTCGATATTAGATATGATACTGAAACAAATAGGATAGTAGTTCCGTGGTATGATAAAAATGGTATACTGGTGGGGGCAACGGGTAGATATAATTTTAATGACCTTGGTAGTAATCCAAAATGGAAAGCCATTTTAAACTTTTCTAAAGGAAAGCATTTATATGGAATATATGAAAACTACAAGGATATAGAAAGTTCTGATTTTGTAATCATAGGAGAAAGTGAAAAGTTTGTTATGCAACTGGATAGTTATGGGTATCATAATGCTTTGGCTTTAGGCAATTGCAATATAACTGACACACAAGCTAGAATAATAAAGTCTTTGCCTGTAAATAAGATTATACTTGCATTAGATGAAGGAATAACGATAGAACATTTAATGTTACAATGCCAAAAACTTACAGGTGGAATTTTTAATAATAGTAAGGAAATTTATTGTATGTATGATAAAGATAATAATATTTTGAAAAAAGGAAGTAAAAACTCCCCAAGTGATTTAGGAAAAGAAAATTTTGAGATATTGCTTAATAACTATTGTTTTAAAAAAAATAATGAAAATTAAGGAGGATAATATGTTAGTTCCAATAAAGGATATAAAAGAATTTGAAAAAATAGGATTTAAAAAGAGAGGTATAAAAATGAGTGAAGAAAAATTTCTGGTAAGAATAATAGAAAATTTGCAAGAAGAAATAAAAAGGCTTAAAAAATTAAATAAGAATACTATAAAGATGCAAGTAAATTTCGATGAACAAGTTTATGAAATTGATACTCAAATATCTGCAAAACTAAAAGAAATGGAATATTACTATCTCGCAGATGACTACAAAAATCCAACAAAGGTAAAATTTATATGTTATGAAATAACACCGTCAATTGATAATAAAATTATAATTTGTGCAAAAGTTTTAAATTTAGAGAAAAATGAATTTGAATATTATTTTCAAAAAAATCTTTATAAGACAGCAAATATAGCAAGTGATGAATATTTAAAGAAAAGGAGCTGATATAGATGAGTGAAGCAGATAGATTGTTTGAAGAATTAGGATATAGAAAAATAGACACCAATAAAATTAAACATATTAGATTTATAAGACAAGCAAATAAAACTACTAATGAAAGTATAAATTTTCATAAAGTATTTAAAAAAGTAGAAGTTTACTTTTATGACTTTGAAGACCATCAAGAATTAACGAAACCTATATCAATGGAAGAACTAAAAGCAATAAATTTAAAATGTAAGGAGTTGGGATGGATATGAATAAACAAGAATTAGAAAATTTTCTACAAGAATATGAAAAACTTAAAGCTAATGCACCTATCATTGCAAACATAGACAAAAATTTTTTCTTTGAGTTAGTTGATTATTTATTAGCAGAAAGAGAAGATGCAAGAAAAAAGATACAGGAGTTAGAAATAAAATTCAAATGTGCAAAATATTTATATGATGATTGTTGCAAATGTTTAGCAAGTATAGAATTTCCCCAAAATGAAGAAAAGATAAAAAAAGGTTGTAATACACCGTGTAGGAGTGTGATTAAAAATGAAAAATAGTCAATTAGAAATGATAAATAGATTAGAAAACAATATAAAACATGCAGAATTAAAAACAGTTATAGATGATGATAGCACAGTATGTCTTATTAACGATATAGATATGGCAGTATCTTTGATAAAGGAACAAAATGAAAAAATAAGTAAAGCTTTAGATATGGCTTTTCAATATGGTCAGATAGATGGTGGGCACCATAAAATGTGGGTAATAGACCAAATGATAAGAGCTCTAACGGGTGAAAAATATAATGAATGGATTGAAGATTATATATATGATAAAGAAACAGGAGACACTTATATATGGGACAAAGGTATTGTACCATAGAAAATAGATAGATAGGAATATACAGATTATTTAATAAAGAAGGAAGGAGGATATTAGAATGAGAAAGATAAGTATAATAAGATGGAATGATGACAACCATGCAGAAAGAGTGTGGGTAAATGGTCATTACATAGGAGATATGAGTGACCCAGATAGAATTTTTACTTCTCTTATTGATATTATAAACAAAGGCGGATATGATTATTATCAAGGAACCTGTGTATGGGGTTGCGATGACTTTGACAAATATAGGGAAGACTTTGAGAACGAAGATGATTTTGAAGAATGGTTAGACAATATATATATGTGGTTTAACGATGTTAATGATATGACAGATAAACAAATTGAGTTAATAGAGAACTCACAATTTGATATATTATATAAAGATATTATGGAGGAAGAATAATACATGTATATAAATGATGAGGATAGGGTTTTATTTGATGAGGTTTTAGAAAATAAAAATAGATATAAAGTAATGGTTGATAATGATTGTATAATGGTAGTTAATAAAGAAGACCTTGAAAAATATGATAATGACGAAATAGAAGATTATGAAACGAAAAGCTTTAGAGAATATGGTTATGACTTACTAGCAGAACTATTTTATTATCTAGGAGTGGATGTAGATTATGTGTAAAAGAAACTATTTAACTGAAAAAGAAAAAAGAGCTATAAAAACTATGGTAGACTGGATAGAATATGAAAAAAAACACAAAGAAAATATAAATAGAGCCGAAGAACTGATAGAAATACAAGAGACTATATTATATATAATATTTGCTCAACAATGTTATATAAATAATTTAAAAAAAGGAGGAAGAAGAAATATGAATATGGTTGATGATACTAAATTGTTAATAGATGAAGAGACACAAAATAAAATTGACAAAGAAATATTAGAATTAGTTCATAATTATGTCAAAGATAATTATGTAGGAAGTATAATAGGGGCTGATTATATAGATATAGATGAAAATGATGAAGATATTATACTTGATGCGATAAATTTAGTAAAACAAATATTAGAAGTTTATGCTGATAATAATGAAGTGGAGGTAGAATAATGTTAAATTATGTAAAAAATATGTGTCAGGAAGGGTGGCGTTGCCCACAATGTGGTAAAATTTACTCTCCGTTTGTACAAGAGTGCTACCATTGTAATACAAAAATAAATGAAGATACTTATAAAGCAACATGGATATGTGATTGGAATTATGAAGATAGTCAAACAGATAAGAAATAGGAGGATATATGGAAGTTAAAGAAAAGATAAAAGAACTTAAGGATAAAGGTATGCCTATTTATTCAATAAGTAGATTAAACACAGTAGATAATTGTGGCTGGGAATATTGGCAAACATATATGGAACATGCAGAACCAAAAGAAAATATATATAGTTTTGCTGGAACAAAAATACATTCAGCATTGGAACAATTACAAAATAATAAAGATATAAACCTTCCAAAAGAAATAGAAGATATATTAAATCAAGCAGAAATATTGGATATTCATTTCCCCTCAGATACTATTGAAGATAAATGGGTAAAGGATATAAGGTGTTTTGCTCAAGATTATCATAAAAAAGAATATAAAAAATGGGAGACAGAAAAGCTATTTTTATTTGAGCTAGGTGGTAAATATTTACAAGGGATTATAGATTTACTTGTTTACAATGAAGATGAGACAATCTCTATTATAGACTATAAAACAAGTAGCAAGTTTTCAAATAAAGACTTAGAAGAAAAAGGGCGTCAGTTAATATTATATGGCTTAGCAATGGAACAGATGGGATATAAAGTAAAAGATTTAGCTTGGAATATGCTAAAATATGTAGAAATTTCTTATCCTTTAAAAAATGGTAAAACTAAAACGGTCGTAGCAGAAAGAGGATTTATATTAGAAAAACTTAAGTCTGATATAACTAAAGAACTAACATCGTCTAATGTTTTTACACCATTAGAAGTAGAAGAAATGGTAGATAATGCTGTATTAAGTAATTCTTTTGACCCCCTACCATCTTCCATAAAATCTAAATATACTATACAAGATTATATGGTATATTATGATTTTACACCAGAGAGGAAAATAGAAACACAATTATTTATTGAAGCCAAAATAAATGAAATAGAAGCATTTGAAGATGATAAAACATATTGGACACCAAAAGAGATAAATGCAGGAACTTCATTTTATTGTGAAAACTTGTGCAACCATAGGGATAAATGTGAATATTTGAAGGAATATCAAGAAAGAATGGAATATTTTAATTCTATTAGTGAAGAAGCATTAAGAGAAAAAGAACTAGAAGCAGTATCTTTTTTTACTTAAGGTATTGACTTTTTAATAAATATGTGTTATAATAGATATAAAGGAGGTAAGAAATAGTGGGAAGTGAAGAAATAAAGAATGAGATTATTAGAATTTTGTCCAAAATAGATTGTTGTTTTTTGACTTCAGGCAGGGCTCTGAGCTCTAAAGTTATTGCTGAAGAGGTGCAACAACCTTATGACCTAATAAAAAAAATGATGAGACAATTACAGCAAGAGAAATTAGTTATGTATGAAAATATAGTATATACTACCTTAGAAGATTATGAAACACAAGAATATTCTAAATTTAGGAATAAGGGATGGTTAATTAGTGAAGAAGGAAGGAAAACAGACATTTATAAGGAAGAGGATATTAAAGAAAGAAAAATATTTGAAGAGTGTTTTGGAGGAATAAAATGTTAAGGAAAATAGAGACTATAAAAGAATTAGAAGATATTTTTAATGAAGCTTTGAGAGAACATGCTCAAACAGTTGGGGTAGAAGTTACTATTCCAGGACAAAAAGATACAGAATTTATTATAAACAGATATAGAAGTATAAAAAATAAACTTAATTATTATAAGAGGACATATGGAGAAGATTTAGTTCATAATAAAGTTCCAAGTATTAAAATTGTATCTGCTGGTTATGGAGACGCAGATTTGTTTGAAGGAGGTAAAGATAATGGATAATTATACAGAAGAGAGAGTAAAAATTTTTAGGGCTATAAGTTATAAAGAATTAGAAGATAGCATAAATGACTTTATTGCAGGGAAGACAGTATATAATATAGAAATGATACCCTTACAGACTACAGATACAAAAGGCTTAAAAAGATATGAATATTGTGCTTTGATAAGATATGAAGTATATGAAAACCCAGAAATGGATATGCATTTTAAGGGGGAATAATATTGAAACTAATATTTTTAGATGTGGATGGAGTTCTAAATAGTGAAGACTATATAGTATCAGAACACGACAGATTAGGACATGAAAAATATGTAGACACTTATTTAAAACAAGGTGGCATACCCTTTGACCCAAAATGCTTAAAGATTTTATTTTATATACTAGATACAACAGATGCTTTAATTTGTGTATCTAGTACATGGAGATTATCTAAAGATGAGATAGAAAGATTAAATAAAGCACTAGGGCGTTATTCTAATAGAATAATAGGCTATACAAAACACTTAGGAACTAATAGAGGACTAGAGATAGATAATTTCCTTCATGATATGATAGAATTAAAAAGTCCTTTAGATGCTTATATAATAATTGATGATGACAATGATATGCTGGAAGAACAACAAGAATATTTGATACAAACAAATTATAAGACAGGCATTACAATAGAAGATGCCTTTAAGGCTGTAAGAATATTAAATTATGGAGAAGAATAATGAAAGAAAAATTTCCAAAAGGTTTTCCTTTTCTATTAAGAGAAGATGAAGAAATAAAACAAATTATAGAGTTTCCAGATTATTGGATTAGTAATTATGGTAGAGTTTTTAGTCATAAGGCAAATAGAAAGAATAATAATGGTTGGCATATTATGAAAAATAGGAATAAACATAATAGATATGAATATATTTTTTTAAGTAAAGATAATATACAATATGAATTTTCTATACATTATTTAGTTGCAATATATTTTTGTGAGAACTATAGAAATGGACTTGTAGTTGACCATAAGGATGCAAATGGGTTTAATAATTACTTTAAGAACTTGCAATGGATTACTCAAAAAGACAATGTAACAAAATCATATGAAACAAGTGGTGTAAATCAATTTAGGAATTATAAAATATATAATATTGTATATCCTAATGGAGAAAAGAGTGAAGATTTGATTGGACAAAGTGGAATTAAAAATTATATTAAGAATAATAAATTAAATTGTTCTGCATTATCTTTACAGAAATACGGATATAGCAAAGACTATAGAATAGAAAGGAGGAATAAAAATGAGATATGAAAATTATCATAAACATACTCATTATAGTAATTTGGCTACCCTTGATGTTATAGTTAAACCTGAAGATTATATTAAAAGAGCAAAAGAATTAGGTCAAACAATTTATTTCACCACTGAGCATGGTTATACAGGAAACGTATATGAGGCGAGAACTTTATGTGATAAATATCAACTGAAATTAGTTGCAGGAATGGAAGCTTATTATGTTGAAGATAGAAAATTAAAAGATAAAAATAATTACCACCTTATTCTTATTGCTCTTAATAATGATGGGTATAAAGAACTTGATTATTTATTATCAGAAAGTAATATGAGTGGAATTTACTATAAACCTAGAATAGATGATGAGTTATTATTTTCTCTTAATCCTAATAATGTTATAGTGACTACTGCTTGTGTTGCAGGAAGATTAAGAGAACCACAAAACAGAGATAAGTGGCTTATAAAAATGAAAGAATACTTTGGAGATAACTTTTATTTGGAAGTTCAAGCTCATAATCATCCAAGACAAATAGAATATAATAAAATGATTTTAGAGTATAGTAAAAAATATAATATCCCACTAATACATGCTAATGATAGCCATTATATTATGCCAGAAGATAGTAGTGATAGAGACCTATTCTTGAAAGCAAAAGGAATTTTTTATCAAGAAGAAAGTGGTTTTATATTAGACTATCCTGATACTGATACAATTATAAAAAGATATAAAGAACAAGGTGTATTAAATGATGACCAAATAAAAAGTGCTTTGCAAAATACTCTTGTGTTTGACAAAGCCGAAGATTTAGTAATAAATAAAGATATAAAAATGCCTAAAATAACAAATAATTCTATCAGGGAATTAAAAAACATTCTAAATAATGCTTGGGCGGAAGAAAGAAAAAATATACCAAAGGAGAAATGGTCTACTTACTTGCAAGGAATAAGAGAAGAAGTCCAAGTCGTTGAAGAAACAAATATGGCAGATTATTTTGTGCTAAATTATTATATAATAAAAAAAGCAATAGAGGATTATAATGGAGTAATTACTAGAACAGGAAGAGGTAGTGCACCTAGTTTTTATATAAACAAATTATTGAATTTTACCAACATTGACAGAATAAATTCTCCTATAACCTTATTTCCTAGTAGGTTTATGAGTAAGACTAGAATTTTGGAAACAAAGAGCATAGCCGATATAGATTATAATTGTGCCAACACAGAACCATTTTATAAAGCTTCAAAAGATTTATTGGGTGAAAATGGTTGTTATTGGATGATAGCCTATAAGCCTTTACAAGTATCTTCTGCTTTTAGATTGTGGTGTAAAGGTAAAGGGTTGAACATAGAAGAATATAATGATATTGCTATAGATTTAGCTAAACTTTCAAAGGTAAAGAAAAGCTATACAGAAAGCTATTATTATAATGACCCAAAGTGGAAAAGCTTAATTGAAGATAGTCAAAAATTTGTTAATGTAATAGAAAGTGTTTCTCAACATCCTTGCAGTACTCTCTTAATGAATGAGGACATTAGAAAAGAAGTAGGAGTGATAAAGGCAGGGGATATATTATGTGCAAATATAAGCAGTTATGAAAGTGATAATTATAAATATTTAAAGAACGACTTACTTACTGTTACGGTTTGGGACATAATCAATAATGTATGTAAGTTGGCAAATATTAAAATTCCTACTATATTGGAATTAGATAAATTGATAGATAAAAAAACATGGGACATATATTCTAATGGTCTTACTTGTACTATAAATCAAGTAGATAGTGATTTTGCAACAGGATTAGTTAAAACATATAAACCTAGAAGTGTTGCTGAATTATCTGCCTTTGTGGCTTGCATAAGACCTGGTTGTGCAAGCTTATTACAAGATTTTATACATAGAAAACCTTATACGACAGGTGTTCCTAAATTAGATGAGCTTCTTAAAGATGGTTCTCATAGAATGATATATCAAGAATTGATTATGAAATATTTGATTTGGCTTGGCGTCAAAGAAGATAATTCTTATGGAATTATTAAAAAAATTGCAAAGAAAAAATTTAAAGAAGAAGAATTAAAGGAACTAAAAGAGAAATTACTAAATGGTTGGATTAAACAAGTTGGAAGTGAAGAACATTTTGAGGAGACGTGGAAAATAGTAGAAGATGCAGCTAGGTATTCTTTTAATTGCTCTCACTCATTGGCTTACGCTTATGATAGTATATATGGTGCTTATTTGAAATCACATTATCCATTAGAGTATTATACTGTAGTATTTAATTTTTATAGTGGAGATTTTGAGAGAACAAATAAGCTGACAAAAGAATTACCTTATTTTAATATCAAATTGTCTACACCTAAATTCAGATATTCCTTTGGAGACTATTCTTATGACCGTTTATCTAATACTATATATAAAAGTATTTCTAGTATTAAAGGGTTATCTAAATCAACAGGCGATAAATTATATTTATTAAAAGACAAATCATACAACACATTTTTAGACTTATTGATAGATTGCAAAGATAATGGTATAGGAATATCAGATATTACAACTCTTATTAAGTTAGATTATTTTTCTGAATTTGGGAAAATAGATAAGTTGTTAAAATTTGTCAATGCCTATAATGAATTTTATGGCAAAAAAATTATAAAGAAAGATAAACAATATAGTGTAAAAACAACATTCTTAAAATTGTTCTGTGAAAAAGAAACTGAAAAACAACTTTCAGGCTTCAATAGTTATAATTGTTTAGTAGAACTATGGAATAGAGCTGAAGACACTGATATACCAATTAAAGATAAAATAGCTTACCAACTACAATATTTTGGTTATATTGATATAATTGATAGTTCTAGTTCTAAAGATTTATGGTTTGTTACTGATATAAATGACAGAGGAAGGAATAAATACATAGATTTATATCAAGTATCCACAGGAGAAAGCATATCAGCAAAAATTAAGAAACAAATATTTGAAACAACACCATTTGAAAAAGGAGATATGCTAGAAATAAAAAGTTTTTCACAAGAAGGGAAATGGATACTAAACAACGAAAATCAAAAATGGGAACAATCACAGACAATGTTTGATACAATCCTTGTTAATTATACAATTAAGGAGAATAGTTAAATGGTTCATCATAACTTTAAAAAAGGAAAGAAGATATATTGCATTCTAAAAGATGATACTACTATTATAGGGAAATATGAAAGAACTACAGGACATTTCTTAATATTGGATAATGCAAAAATACCTTGGTCAGACTTAAGAAGTAGTACAGTTTATAGAAAACATTAAAAAATCTCTTGACATTATTTATAAAATATGTTATAATATATTATAGAAAGAAATAAGGAGGTATTTATATGAAACAAAGCGAGCAAACCATTGGGGCTGTAGAGAGAGAGCATACTTTGGAATGGTGACTGCTTAGAACTGCTAAACAATATACCTAACGAAAGTGTTGATATGATATTAACAGACCCGCCCTACAATATTTCCAGACCAAATAATTTTCATACATTAAAAGGAAGACATGGAATGGATTATGGAGAATGGGATAAAGATTTTGACCAAAGGACATGGCTTAAATTAGCAATTCCTAAACTTAAAAAAGGTGGAAATATAGTTGTATTTAATTCTTTTGAAAATATAGGGCTTATCGCACAGGAATTTAGAGCAAATAATATAGAGGTTAAGTGCTTATTAAGATGGGAAAAGACAAATCCATTCCCTAGAAATGTTAATAGACTATTTGTGAATAATATAGAGCTTGCATTATGGGGTGTAAAGGGGAAAGGGTGGACTTTTAATAAACCTATTGATGTTCCTTATCATACAGGTAAATTTGTAAGCCCAATAGTAATGGGGAAGGAAAAAACAAAACATCCTACCCAAAAGTCTTTAAAAGTTATAAAAGAAATAATGAGTATATTATCTAACAAAAAAGACATAATACTCGACCCCTTTATGGGAAGTGGTACAACAGGAGTTGCTTGTAAAGAAATGAATAGAAGCTTTATAGGTATAGAACTTGATAAAAATTATTTTAATATTGCCAAAGAAAGGATAGAAAACGCATAATGGATTTTATAGGAAATATAAAAGATATAAATATAGAGAATAAAAATTTGCTTATTACTTTATCTACTACTAATTTTTCTATAGAAGAAAAATTGCAAAAGATAAAAGATAAAGAATTGGCTATAACAATAAAAAAAAGGTCGCAAAAAAGAAGCTTAGATGCTAACGCATACGCATGGTTTCTAATGGAAGAGATAGGTAAAGCAACAAATAAGAGTAAAGATGAAGTATATATAGAAATGTTAGGAAGATATGGCGTATTTACTCATATAGTTGTTAAGCCTAATGTAGTAGAAAGAATAGAAGAAGAGTGGCGACTAGTTAGAAACTTAGGAAATGTTACTATAAATGGAAAAGCTGGTGTACAATTACAATGTTATTTTGGCAGTTCTACTTATACTACAGAAGAAATGTCAAGATTTATAGATGGTATCATAACAGAATGTAAGGACTTAGGAATAGAATTATTATCTGATGAAGAGATAAATTCTATGAAAGGAGAGTGGGGACAATAGAAATAAATAGAATATGGGCTATGCCTAATAAAAACACATTTCAGATAAAGCCTGTAAATGATTTAATCAATAAATATAATAAAGGAAACCTCTATTCAATTGACCCATTTGCAAACAAAAGTACCTTAGCATGGATTACAAATGATATAGACCCACAGTATTCTACTACTTTTCATAAAGACGCCTTAGATTTTTTAAAAACTTTCAAAGATGACTGTGTAGATTTGGTATTATATGACCCACCATTTTCTCCAAGACAAGTAAGTGAATGTTATAAAAAAATGAATATGACAGTCAATAAAGAAACCACACAAGCTAGTTATTGGAGTAAACAAAAAAACGAAATAGCTAGAATAATAAAGCCTAATGGATTATGTATTAGTTGTGGTTGGAATAGTAATGGTATTGGAAAAACAAGAGGTTTTGAAATAATAGAAATATTATTAGTAGCACATGGTGGTAATCATAATGATACTATTATTACAGTAGAAAGGAAAACGGATGGATTGTAAATATTTAAGAATAAGAAAAAAACATTATAAACCATATTATTATTGTACTAATGAAAATATAAAACAAATAATAGAAAAACAAGATTGTTACTACTGTGATTATAAGGAATATAAGCAATATAAAGGGTTCTCAAATAAAAAGAAAGCAAGGACTATAGCAACTTCTATTTCTGATAAAGTAAAAAAAGAAGTATGGGAAAGAGATAATCATAAATGTATTTTTTGTCAAATGATAGTTCCTATAGATAATGCTAATGCTCATTTAATTAAAAGAAGTCAGGGTGGTTTAGGAGTTCCTATGAATGTCTTTACAGCCTGTGATAGATGCCATTATGAGGAAGATTTTGGATTAGAATGTTTAAGATATGAGAAATTTGCAGAGCAATATTTAAAAGAATATTATGGTGATAAGTGGGATAGAAATAAGTTAATATATAATAAATGGAAGGAGGAAAAATAACATGTATCAAGAATGGATGGATGCCATGCCTTTAATAATTGGTGGCTGCCATTATAATAACGCTTGTCAATATAGTAGAGCCGCAAGTTATTGGGAAAGAAATGGTGATTACAATAAAGCAGAAGAATTAAAAAAGTTAGCAACTCAGGAACAGAATTTAGCCGCAGAAGAAGAAAATGAAAGCCTATTTCATAAGATAAGGAGGGTGTTTTGTTAATGAAAGAAGAATTAGAAAAAGCAATTACTGCAATATTAGGTATTATAATATCAGTTGTTGGTATTGGTTTCTTTGGAACATTTGGAATACTAGCGTGGGCTTTTGGAAATATTCCATTAACTATTATTTGTGCATTATTATTTATTATATCTATTAGTGCATTTATAATGATAATATTTTATATTAAAAATTTTGATAATTAAGGAGGATTTATGGAATTAACTGATTTAGATATTGAAAATTTAAAGAATAATTTTATTGATTTATTGAAAAGTACTAAAAGAGAGGGGATAGATAATTTGATTTCCTTTATAGAGAAAACAGATTTCTTCAGAGCCCCTGCTAGCACTAGATTTCATGGTTCATATAAGGGAGGTTTACTTGTTCATAGCTTAAATGTATATGAGTGTCTATTAGAACAGATTAGTATTCCTGTATTTAAAGAAAAAATAAAAGATATAGGAGAAGATAGTTGTATATTATGTGCATTACTACATGATATATGTAAAGCTTGCTATTATGCAGAAGATACTAGAAATGTTAAAGATAAAGAAACAGGTAAGTGGCATACAGAACCATATTATACAGTAGATGATAAAATTCCTTATGGGCATGGAGAGAAGTCAGTAATGATGATAGAAGAATTTATCAAATTAAAACCAGTAGAAAGATATGCAATAAGATGGCATATGGGATATACAGAACCTAAAGAACATTATAATACTCTTGGGCTAGCTTATGAAAAATATCCATTTGCATTAGCACTTCATATGGCTGATTTAGAAGCCACTCACTTAAAGGAGGTAGAGGGAGATTAACAAATTATATAATTTAGATTTTGAATATGAAATAGAAGCCCTAGAAAAACATGGGCTTCTAGGTAAATTAGATAGACCAGTAACAGTTCATAGATGGGCAGATGATATTTTTATTGTTTGTAATCTGGATAATATGCAAGAAGAAGTTGGTAAATGGATAAAAAGAAAACATAAGGAAGATGAAGAAAAGATAGAGACAATAGGGTCGACTTCTATCTATAATTTAGATAGTAATATGTTTAATTGTAGAGATGTAGAAGTTACTAAAATATTTAATTATAGAATTACTAAAATCAATTATGTAGAGGCAAAAATGATGGATTGTATAAAACATTTAACACCAGAGCAATTTTCAGAGCTATATGGATATTTAGATATATTTCAAATGAAAGGAAACTAATATGGAAAATTATGATTATAAAGGGTGGAAAGTACCAACAACATTACATATATTTGCTAAAAAACAAGCAACATTTTATGACTACCCCCAAGCTATGATTGCTAGTAGTAATAAACCAGATGCTTTGGACACAGCTAAGAGATGGGCTTCAGGTCATTATAGAGACTATACAGAAGATGATTATACTGAATATAATATAGAAAATAACAATATAGAATTTGAACTATTAGATAGTGCTAATGGTTCTTCCCAAGGGGGAAAATTATCTTTTTGGAACTGTATTATATCAAAAGATGACATGAAGGTAGTAATTGGAATTTCTTCAGATTTATTAGTTGAATTATTAAAAGCGAATGATTTTAAAAAAGGAAAATGTACTCAGGGAGTAATATTGGCTAGATACAAAGGACAATGGGGTGCAATAACCGAAAATATGAAGGAATATCAGGAAGCTATTAAAGATAGTAAAGCTGATGAATATTTTCAAAAAACAAAGAAAACAAGCAAATGGAAACAGGGTATAGAATATTTGTCTAAAACAAAGAGAGATACATTTTTATATCCAGTATATAGGTGGTATTATAGTAAAGATGAGAGACATTATTGGTCTAATCGTATTGAACTTATAGTTTGTGATAAACCACAGAAGTTCTATTTAACATTAGACAATTATACTTACAATAAATTTCCTAAGGCATCAGACCTTATCAAATATGTTTGTGAGGAAGGTCATAAATATTATGCTGGTTCATTGTTTTCTAATAAATATCATGCGTTACAGAAACTTCCAGCAAGAATAGAAGGAAATAAGGTGTTTGAAATGGATATATCAAATGAAGAGCTTGAACAATTTATAGAAGAACAAAGAAATGACATATTGCAAAGATACAGAAATAGTACTTCAAAGAGTGATTTTGATGATAGAAATCCTTACAATGTTTTAGATGCTTTTGCCTTTAGTTTAGATAAAAACAAAAGACCAGAAATTCCAGAAGATGTAATAAGAAAACTAGAAAAGGATGGATATATATTTTATAAAGAAAATATGTAAAAACACTTGACATTCATTCGGATTTATGATATAATAAATATATAGGGTTAAATCTTTTATAGACAAAATAAATTAGAAGGAGTGAAAAACATGAAGGTAGAAAAAAGAGATGGTAGAATTGTAGACTTTGATGTAAGTAAAATTATAGAAGCAATTTCAGGGGCTAACCAAGATGTAAAAGGCAGAGAAAAGGCTAGCATTGCTAACAAAAAAGAAATTGCAAAATCTATCCAAGAGATAGATAAGGATATTATTTCAGTAGAAGAAATACAAGACAGAGTTGAAAAGGAACTAATGAAGCTAGGTAAATATGAGTTGGCTAAACAATATATCATATACAGAGAAAAGAAATCATTAGTTAGAGCTATCAATACCACAGATGATGAAATTAAAGAACTTATTGGTGGCAATAGTGATTATTGGAATAACGAAAATTCTAATAAAAATGCAAAAGTTGTTACTACACAAAGAGATTATCTTGCAGGTATTACAAGTACGGACATTAGTAGAAGATTATTATTACCTAAAGAAGTAGTTAAAGCTCATGATGAAGGAATTATACATTTCCATAAAGAAATTGTGGCTTAATAAAGAAATTTATTATGAAAAACTAGGTGAACCAGTAAATACTGGGTGTCAACTAAACGAATAGTAATACTAGGAAATGAGTATGAGTTAGTTGGCTAACAGGGGAAGTTTATATAAATTATCCTGTGCTAAGGTTATTTCTTGGAGGAGATATGGAAAAGAAAAACTTTTATAATTATATTGTATATGAGAATGGGGACATTTATTCCAATTATTCTCACAAATTCTTAAAGCCTGATATTACAAAACATGGGTATAAACAAATAACCCTAATGGTTGACAAGAAACCATTTAGAATAAAAGTTCATAAGCTTGTAGCTCTTTTATGGCTGGGTGAGCAACCAGAACAAAAGCCCACAATTAACCATAAAGATGGAAATAAGTTAAATAATCATTATTCTAATTTAGAATATGCAAGTTACTATGAAAACAATAAGCACGCAAGAGATAATTTATTAAATAATATTTCTTTATCTAATAAAGAAAGATGGAATGATTTAGATTTTAGAAAAAGAACTTCTAAAAATATTTCTAAAGGACTTATTATATCAGGATGTAATAAAGAAAAAAACAATAATAGGTTTAGATATGTCATTACAGACAATTTAGGTAATGAATATTCAAGACAAGAATTGGCTCAGCTAATTGGGAGAAGTCAATCTAATACAGATGTAAAAATTAGGGAAGCAGCAAAAGGTAAAGAAATAGATATTTTTAAACAATATAATATAAAAGTTCAAGATATAAAACAGAAATGACAAAGTTAATCGACTATCGAAAGTATATTACAGAAGAAATATCTGTAAGAATAAATGAGTAGAGTAGTTTTAAGGTGGAATTCCTTATTACGAAGTGCCTAGCATCTAACTTTTGGTAATAGAATGTTAGATGATGATATAGTCAGATGTTATTATTAACATTGGATATGGACTACTTTGGACAAAATGCACTACATAATTGTTTTAGTGGCGATACTAAGTTCATAACTGATTTAGGAGTTAGAAGCTTTAACAGTTTTTATGATGGTGCAAGTGTAATGGTAAAAGACAAAGATGGCATATGGAGGAAAGCTGTTGTTAGAAATTATGGTAAAAAGAAAATGTATGATGTTACTATAGAAACACCTAAAACAACTAAAGTTATAACATGTACTAAAGACCATAGATGGATATTAGAAGATGGAACGGTAACAACTAATTTAAAGATTGGAGATAAACTTTATCCTATTAAAAATAGTGCAAGTAATTATATACCTGAAACATTAGAAGAATTAAGGGCTTTTTGCTATGGTTTTATATTAGGTGATGGATGTGATTATTCTAGCAATGAATATGGAGTAAAAGCAAGATTATGTAATGAAAAAAATGAATATTTAGAATATTTTATAAAAGCAGGATTTAGTTATTACAAAATTAAAAACAGTAATGATTATGAAGTTTATAATAAATGTGAATATTCAAAGCAAAGATTTTTAGATAACTGTGGCTGGAGACTATTGTCATTAGAACAAAAAATAGCCTTATTCCATGGATATTATAGTGCCGATGGAAGAAAAAAATCTAATAGTATATCAACTTGTGATAAAAGACTTATGAATATGATTGAAGAAATATCGGCTCTTGCTGGGTATAATATTACAAGCAGTTTTGTTGAAAATAGAAATACGCAATATAAAAATAATTTTTCAATAAGAACTTATTGCTTTATGCTATCTCAAAGAAATAATTGGCTATGGACTGTTAAAAATATAAAGCCTCATTTTCAAAAATGTAATACTCCAATAGAAGCATGGTGTGTAGAAGAACCTATTACACATACCTTTATGTTGGAAAATGGAGTTGTAACAGGAAATTGCGAACTTGTAAATTTAGAAGACATGTTACAAAATGGTACAATGATTAACGGTGTGATGATAGAAAAACCACATAGATTTATAACAGCTGCTACGATAGCAACACAAATAATCTTAGCGGTTACTTCTTCTAGTTATGGTGGCTGTACAGTTACATTAACTCATTTAGCACCTTTTGTAAGATATAGTTATGAAAGATATTATAAAAAATATCAAGACAGAGGATTAACAGAGGAACAATGCAAAGAATATGCAATGCAAGACACTAAAAAAGAAGTTGAAGATGGAGTTCAAACATTTAATTATCAAGTAAACTCTATGACAAATACCAATGGACAAGCACCATTTTTATCAGTATGTATGTACCTTGGAGAAACAGACGAATACAAAGATGAGCTTGCAATGATAATTGAAGAATTTTTGAAACAAAGAATATTAGGATTTAAAAATGAAAAAGGTGTGTATATTACACCAGCATTTCCAAAATTACTTTATGTTCTTGAAGAAGATAATATACATGAAAATAGTAAATATTGGTATTTAACACGACTTGCTGCACAATGTACAGCAAAGAGAATGGTTCCTGATTATATATCAGAAAAAGTAATGTTAAAGCTAAAAATAAACAAATATGGAAATGGAGAATGTTATCCTTGCATAAATAAAAACTGTGCCTAATATTAGTAATAATATTAGAAAACCTGCTTAAAAGGGGAAAATCCTATATATTAGGACAACCTACCTTACTAAATCTTATTTAATATATTTATAGAATATATTAAATAAGTAAAAGTCTAACGACTAGAGAAAACAACTATTAGAGAAAAACTAATAGGGGAATGAGTATCGTAAGCTCAAGTGAGCTGAAATGGCAGGGTACTTATAATGGTAACAGTTATAAGTATGTGATATAGTCTGAACTATATGGTAACATATAGCTGTAAAACAGCAATAAGAACAACGAACTTATTGGAACATATTTGGGGATGTAGGTCATTCTTAACACCATGGAGAACGGAAGGCAATCCTTCAAAAGCTTTAAATTATAAAGAAGGGATAGGTAAATATTATGGAAGATTTAATCAGGGTGTCGTTACTATTAACTTACCAGATGTGGCATTATCTTCTAATGGTGATGAAGGCTTATTTTGGAAAATATTTGAAGAAAGATTAGAGCTTTGTCATAAAGCACTACAATGTAGGCATGAAAGATTGAGCAAAGCAACGAGTGATGTAGCACCTATCTTATGGCAACATGGTGCATTAGCTAGATTAGATAAGGGAGAAAGTATTCATTCTTTATTACATAATGGGTATTCTACTATCTCATTGGGATATGCTGGATTATATGAGTGCGTAAAATATATGACAGGACATAGTCATACAGATGACGGAATAGGAAAAGAATTTGGACTACAAGTTATGCAAAAATTAAATGATAAATGTGCAGAATGGAAAGCAGCTGAAGATATTGATTATTCTGTATATGGAAGTCCAATAGAAAGTACTACATATAAGTTTGCTAAATGCTTAAAAAACAGATTTGGAGAAATAGAAGGTATAACTGATAGAGATTATGTTACTAATTCATATCATGTACCTGTATTTGAAGAGATAGACGCATTTGACAAACTAAAATTAGAGAGCGAGTTTCAAAGATTAAGCCCAGGAGGTGCTATTTCTTATATAGAGTGTCCTAACTTAACAAACAATATAGAGGCTATAATAGAGGTTATTAAATTTATATATGACAATATTATGTATGCAGAATTAAACACAAAATCAGATTATTGTCAAGAATGTGGATTTGATGGTGAGATGCAAATAGATGATGATATGGAATGGTATTGTCCAAATTGTGGTAATAGAAATCACGACACAATGAACGTAGCTCGTAGAACTTGCGGTAAAAAGTAAAATATTGCCGCAGAAAAATGGTTTAAATTCAGGGGAAGCCTAAGTCAAAAGAGGATATGGTAATCCTGAGCCAAGCTTACTAACTAAAATAATATTAAGAAAGAAGGTGAAGATATGTTAGAACATAAATGTGAAGTATGTGGGAGACTATGGAGAAAAAAGTTGAAAGCAGATGGAAAAATTGTATGTAATAAACATTATAAACAATTTAAACGTTTTAAAAAATTTACAGATTTTTCTTCAAGAACCCAGAGAGATAAAAATGAAATAATTTTAGAAAAAGATTGTGCAAAAATTTGTCTATATGATAAACAATATAACATAATAAATTATGCAATTATTGATTTAGAAGATGTAGATAAAATTAAAAATATAAAATGGAGAATAAACTGTAATGGGTATGTAATAAATAACAGTAACCATAGTTATTTTTTACATAGAGTAATTCTTGATGTAGACACATATGTAGACCATATAAATGGAAATCGTTTAGATAATAGAAAACACAACCTTAGAATTTGCACAAAACAAGAAAACAAAATGAATATTTCAATATATAAAGGATATTATTATATAAAAAATAGATGGATTGCAAAGATAAAGCAGAATGGGAAACAGCTACATTTAGGAAGTTTTGTCTATGAAGAAGAAGCCGCTTATGCAAGATGGTGTGCAGAAAAAATATTATTTAAAGATTTTATGTCTAAAGAAAAAACTGAACCTATTCTTCCAGAAAACAGAAAAATAGAAATATTTGAATTGGTTAGTAAGAAGGTGCAACGACTACAATAACCACTATAGCTCTAACAAAATAATGTAAGGAGTATAGAATGTATAGTCTAGTCCCTAATAAAATATCTCGAAAGAGAGGGTGTCAACGTATATAGGTACAAACTTCTGGAATAAAGGAAGAACACAAGAGATAAAAGAAAGAGTATTACATTTAGATAATAAAGATTGGGAGGAATAAATAAGTGGATTTAGAAATAAAAAATAAAGACAATTTTAAAAT
>JFBN01315919.1_pt1 | contig 23827 bp, 22 predicted proteins | sample 768741 | NCBI WGS metagenome assembly JFBN01 (sample SAMN01983846, study PRJNA193217) | chicken gut metagenome | biome: terrestrial biome; isolation source: ceca of Broiler chicken | host: Gallus gallus | place: United Kingdom: England | collected 2010-09-07
TTACATTCATTCGGTATTAGCACCCCTTTCGAAGTGTTGTCCCCATCTTGAAGGTAGATTGCTTACGCGTTACTCACCCGTTCGCCACTTGGTGTTTACCGAAATAAACACCCCGTTCGACTTGCATGTGTTAAGCACGCCGCCAGCGTTCGTCCTGAGCCAGGATCAAACTCTCCAAAAAATTATTTTTCGAAGAACCGATTGGCTCTTAATTATCTGTTTAAAGAAATTTATTTAGGTCATCTGCTAAAAGCAGATACCGCACATTCGTCTGTTAGAAAACATTGTGCATTGTTTAGTTTTCAAAGAACATCTGACCTCTCAAAGTCAGCTTGTTTATTTTATCTCACTCAAAAGATTTTGTCAAGCACTTTTTCAACTTTTTTTAATTTGTTTTTTTCTTTTAAGTGGTGCCCTCTCATCGAGTGCTTAAATATTATATCTTACTGAATTTATCCTGTCAAGCATTTTTTTCAAATTCTTAACAAGTTTTTCAGTGCTGTCTTTCAAATGACAACGAATGATATTATATCTAAATCGGATTATCTTGTCAACACTTTTTGAAAAAAATTTTGCGTTTTGTCATTTTACGCTTTATAAATGCCGATTTTTTTCAATAAATTTAAAATCAATCCGTCTTTCAGCTCAACGGCCTGATGTTCGCAAAGTTCCTGACAGCAGTAGCAACGTATACATTTATTGTAATCTATCACTGCTTTTCTTTCTTTTATATTTATAGCTCGCGGCGGACAATGGCGCGCGCATCGGCCGCAGCCGATACAGGCGGATGTTATCGAGGGTCTTGCTGTCAGCTGATTTTGCCCCAGTTTTAAAATGAATTTCGGAACATACGTATCCTGCATACTTTCATACGTGTGCGGCCGCTTAAAGACGTATTTTACATCTTTTCCGTCGCCCACCGTCTTAATTTCCGTCAAGAGAGCAGAACGGTTTTCCTCTATGGCAGCTTTGGCTATCGGCATATTTTCCGCCTTAAAGCCCATTTTATCCGCCATCACCAAATCGGCGGCAAAACCGTTTTCACTGGCGATAATAATCTGCGGATTTACGATATCGCCGCTCATCGGTCCCTGTCCTTCCATGCCGCTTATGCCGTCAATTATATTTAATGTAGGATTTAGCGTGTAATACAAATCCACCATTACATGCGCAAAATCGCTGTGCTTCTGCATGCGCAGATGAAAACGCGCTTTATTCGTGCCGACAATACAGCCGAACAGATTTTTTACCGCACCCGTTACGCCCATGAATACATGTGTCTTCATTTTAGCTACGGAAATTATCTTGTCAAAATCACCTATCATCTCCGCCAACTCAAAATGCTTGACGAATTTTCCTTCCGGGCAGGGATACGTTCTGCTTTTTTCCCAAATGACAAATGGCACGTTTTCCGCTTCGCAGACCTGCCATATTCCTGTTTTCACCGCCGTTTTCTTCACATTGCTGACGCCGGGCGAATCGGCAACGGACGGATATGCGCCCTGAGATTTCACTGCTTTTATGACGGCGCGCACTACTTCCGGATGCGTCGTTACCGCTTTTTCCGGCGCTGCTGCCGTAAGCATATTCGGTTTTATCAGTACTTTATCACCTTTTTTAATGTATTTTTCCCAGCCGCCCAGTAAATCCACAGCTTTATTCACTGCTTCATTCACCGTCCGGCTCTGATAGCTTTCCGCTTTTACCACTGCTACTTTCATTTTCTCACCCACTTTGCAATCTAAAAAAATGCCAAAACTGAAAAGTCTTGGCATTTATGTTAATCATTATTTACCGACAACAAAACTGTCCGGCTTTTCTTCACTTAATCCGTAATAATACAAAATCGCCTTGACTATGCGTCCTGCCGCTTTGCCGTCGCCGTACGGATTGCAGGTATTCGCCATGCGCTGGTATTCATCATGGTCCGTCAGTAAATATTTCGTTTCTTCATATACTCTGTCGCGCTGCGTGCCGATAAGTTTCACCGTGCCTGCCTTGACAGCTTCCGGCCGTTCTGTTGTATCGCGCAGTACGAGTACCGGTTTGCCAAGCGATGGTGCTTCTTCCTGAATTCCGCCGGAATCGGTCAGTACCAGATACGCTCTGTGCATTAAATTAGCAAACGGTTCATAATCAAGCGGGTCAATTAAGTGTACCGTTTCAATTCCGCCGAGCTCTTCATTAACTACTTCCCGGACTTTAGGATTTTTATGCACCGGGAATACAACTTCCACATCGTCAAACTCTTCCACGATATCTTTCAGCGCTTTATATACATGGCGCATCGGTTCGCCCAGATTTTCCCTGCGGTGCGTCGTAACGAGTATAATGCGCTTATTTTCATAATCAATGTTTTCCAGAGCTTCGTCAGCAAATTTAAATTCACTGTCAACCGTTTTATGCAGTGCATCTATTACCGTATTTCCCGTAACGAAAATCTTGGCGCAGTCCACGCCTTCCGCTTTCAGATTGCCGCTGGCCGTTTCTGTCGGGGCGAAATGCAAATCAGCTATTGCACCTGTCAGTTTGCGGTTCATTTCTTCCGGAAACGGCGAATATTTATTGAACGTTCTGAGACCTGCTTCCACATGGCCCACCGGGATTTCATGATAATAGCTTGCCAGTGCGCCGGCAAAAGTCGTCGTCGTATCGCCATGCACCAGGACAATATCCGGTTTTTCCTTCGACAGAACTTCATTCAAGCCGTTCATCGCTTTCGTCGTAATGTCAAATAAAGTCTGTCCCTGCGCCATGATGTTCAAATCGTAATCCGGCTTGATTTTGAACAGATGCAGCACCTGGTCCAGCATGTCGCGATGCTGCGCCGTTACGGCAACTATCGGCGTGATTAAATCAGGATATTTTTCCAGCTCCAATACGACCGGCGCCATTTTTATCGCTTCCGGTCTTGTGCCGAAAACTGTCATAACTTTAATTTTTTTCTTCATATTCATTGCTCATAACCTCGTACATTATAAAAAAGGCAGGTTTTTGACCTGCCTTTTCTTTAATAATTAATGTATTGCTTTATTTTTAGTGCTGAAAATGCCTATTTTCTTTGCTCCGAATAGGATTACTCCAGCCACAAATACAACAATCATAACAGCTACACTTGTACTTACTTCAGTCAGGGCAATCGCTGCCAATCCTAAAAATGCACTGAAGACATACATTAACAGCACAGCTTGTCTTTGTGAAAAGCCCATAGCCAATAAACGATGATGTAAATGACCTTTATCTGGTTTAAAAATAGGTACTCCACCGCGATAACGGCGAACTATTGCAAACGTCGTATCCAAAATCGGCAGTCCCAGCGCCAGTATCGGAACGATAAGAGCGATGGTCGCCGCACTTTTTACAGCGCCGATAATCGATATTGCGGCAAACATATATCCCAAGAACATGCTGCCCGTATCCCCCATGAAAATTCTTGCCGGATTGAAATTATAATGCAAGAAACCGAGTGAAGCACCGGCAAGCGCCGCCGTCAGAAATACCACCGGCAAATCGCCGCTTTGCAGTGCCACGAGCAAAATCGTAATCGTAGCAATCGTAGATACACCGGCCGCCAATCCGTCCAGTCCGTCAATCAGATTGACCGTATTGGTAATGCCGACCACCCAGAAAAGCGTAACCGGAACGGCCAGATATTCCAGAAAAATGAAGTCACCGAACGGGTCAGTGATGAAGTCAATTCTAATATCAAAAGCAACTAAGATACATGCCGCCAAAATCTGCCCCAGTAATTTCACTTTGGCCGGCAGACTGATAAAGTCGTCTATGATGCCGACTATGACAATAAAGGTACCGCCCAGAAGCAGTCCTATTATCTCATTTGTAAAGCCAACCATTGAACAGACAGCTATCATAAACGCAAAATAGATTGCAAGTCCGCCAAGGCGCGGTATCGGTTTTTTATGCACCTTGCGCGGGTCAGGCTTGTCCATGGCTCCGGCTTTTACGGCAAATTTTATAACGAGCGGTGTTAAGGCATATACAGCTATCAGGGCTGTAATAAATGCTAAAAAATAACTAGGCATTACATTCGCACTCCTTTTCCATTAACACAGATTATAACTCACTCTCAATTTGATTGTCAATAAAATTCAGCTTAGATTATCTCCTCAGGAGCTATCTTGATAATGGAACCGTCAGTTTCCTGATATACAACTTTTTCAATCATGGCGTTTCGGAGCATACGGCGGCACAATAGGCACGGTTTGCCCGATGCCAGCGTCCCGTCGGCATTGTAGCCCGCTATATAGATTGTAGCTCCCTTCATCTTCACCGGGTCGGCTGCAATCACGGCGTTCTGTTCCGCATGTACCGCAACGCACAGCTCATAACGCTGTCCTTTCGGCACGTTGTATTTTTCGCGTTCGCACTTGCCTGTATCAATGCAGTTTGCCTCGCCGCGCGGCGCTCCGTTATAGCCGGTGGAAATTATGATATTGTCCTTGACTATAATCGCTCCGTATTTGCGGCGCAGACAGGTGGAGCGCCTGCCTACCGCTGTTGCAATATCCAAAAAATACGTTGTCCAGTCCGGACGAACCTGTTTTGTCATCGTTAAGACCTCTTAAATAGCTTAAATAGTACCAAAAATTCTGTCGCCCGCATCACCTATGCCCGGCACGATATAGCCGCGTTCATTCAGATGGTCGTCAACGCAGGCCGTGTAAATAGGCACGTCAGGATGTTTTTCGTTGAACAGTTTTATACCTTCCGGCGCCGACAGCAGACACATGAATATCATGGATTTTGCGCCGCGTTTTTTCAGCATGTCTACAGCTTCCGCCGCACTGCCGCCCGTTGCCAGCATCGGGTCCACGACGAGCAGCAGTCTTTCTTCGATATCCTTCGGCATCTTGCAGAAATATTCCACCGGTTCTAAAGTCTTTTCATCACGGTACATACCGATATGACCGATTTTCGCCGCCGGAATTAAATTGATTATGCCGTTTACCATGCCGAGCCCTGCACGCAGTATCGGCACTACTGCCACTTTTTTGCCTGCGAGCGTTTTGGCCGTACATTTGGCTATCGGCGTTTCGATTTCGATATCCCTTGTCGGAAAATCGCGCGTTACTTCATATGCCATCAGCATGGAGATTTCATCCAAAAGCTGACGGAAATCCTTTGCACCCGTTTCCTTGCGGCGCATTAAAGTTAATTTGTGCTGAATAAGCGGGTGATTTATAATATTTACTTTCAAATCTGCCATAATTATCCTTCTTAACTAATTAATATAACGGAAATCTCTTGCAAATATCGGCAACTTCCGCTTTTGCCTGTGCAATTACTGCTTCGTCATCGCGGTTGTCGATAACTTTGGCGATGATGTCGGCAACCTGACGGATATCATCTTCTTTAAGTCCTCTCGTCGTAAGCGCCGGCGTACCAAGACGGATACCGCTCGTTACGAACGGGCTGAGCGGTTCAAACGGAATGGTGTTTCTGTTTGCCGTAATGCCGATATCGTCGAGCAGGAACTGCGCTTCTTTGCCGGTGATATTTTTCGAACGCAAATCAACAAGCATTAAATGATTATCCGTACCGCCGGAAACAATTCTGAAGCCTTTCTGCGTAAGTTCGTCAGCGAGCACTGCCGCATTTTTGACAACCTGCTGCTGGTACACTTTGAATTCATCGCTGAGGGCTTCTTTAAACGCAACAGCCTTTGCCGCTATGATGTGCATTAAAGGACCGCCCTGAATGCCAGGGAAAATGGCTTTATTGAACTGTTTGCCGAACTCAGCGTCTTTGCACAAAATAAGACCGCCGCGCGGACCACGGAGCGTTTTATGCGTCGTCGTCGTCACTACATCGGCATATTCCACCGGATTTGGATGAAGCCCTGCCGCTACAAGCCCTGCAATATGCGCCATATCTATCATTAGATATGCACCAACCGATTTGGCAATCTGCGCCATGCGTTCAAAGTCGATTATGCGCGAGTATGCACTTGCCCCGCCGATAATGAGTTTCGGCTTGTGTTCTTTGGCCAGGCGTTCCATTTCGTCGTAATCAATACGTTCTGTTTCCTTGTCCACGCCGTACGGAACGATTTTAAAATACTTGCCAGAAATATTTACCGGGCTGCCGTGCGTTAAATGACCGCCGTCCGTCAAGTTCATGCCTAAAATGGTGTCGCCGGGATTTAACAGAGCAAAAAATACGGCAGTATTGGCCTGCGCTCCGGAGTGCGGCTGAACGTTGGCGTAACCTGCACCGAATAATTCTTTGGCGCGGTCGATTGCCAGCTGTTCCACAACATCCACATATTCACAGCCGCCATAGTAGCGTTTGCCCGGATAGCCTTCGGCATATTTGTTCGTGAGCACGCTTCCCTGCGCCTGCATTACGGCGCTGCTTACGATATTTTCCGATGCAATCATTTCCAGTTTATTGCGCTGACGCGACAGTTCCTGGTCGATAGCCGCCTGAACCTGCGGGTCGACATTTGCTAAAGTTTCCAATAAATTCACGGTATTTCCTCCAAGAAAGCTTATTTTTGTTCCAGTGCCATAATTTTATTCACGCGGCGTTCATGACGTCCGCCTTCAAATTCCGTCGTCATCCATGTTCTGACGATTTCTTTGGCTATTTCCGGACCGGTCGTGCGTCCGCCCATTGCCAGAATGTTGGCATTGTTATGCTGACGGGACATTTTCGCCGTATACGTTTCATGGCACAGAGCCGCTCTGATGCCTTTTATTTTATTAGCCGCAATGGAAATGCCGATACCTGTACCGCACAGAACGATACCGCGGTCAGCTTCGCCGTTTGCTACCGGCGTGCATACTTTTTCCGCTACGTCCGGATAATCTATCGCTTCTTTGCCGAAAGTGCCTTTGTCTTCAACTTCCACTTCCGGAAATTCCGCTTTCAGTAATTCTTTCACTTCTTCTTTTAAATCCACTGCACCGTGGTCGCTGCCAATAACCAAATTCATATTTAAAGGCCTCCTTAATCTATAATCTTATAATTATTTTATCATACTATGAATATAAGGCAACCTATAAATTAATCAATGAATATGCTATTAAAGCCGCTCGCCTTGTGCAGCCTGTTCATGATGGCAAGACCAATACCGCTGCCAGCAGTTCCTTCCGCTAAAATTATATCCACGTTTTTATCATCGAAAAAACGCAGACATTCATATATTTCCGCCGCAATCGTCGGCAAATCGCCCTGACTGCCATATACCGCCGTATTTTCATGCTGCAGCTGTGCCGCCACTTCATTGCTCACGATAAGGCCGACTTTCCTGCCGCTGTTTTCATACTCTTTTATTTTAGCGCGCATGGCTGACGCCATTTTTGCCGGATTTCCTTCAAATAAAATCATATCGGCTTGCGGCGCATAATGCTTGTACTTCATGCCCGGCGCTTTCGGCACCACATTTTCGCCGACAACAGCTCCGTCTATTTTCACTACAGGAAATAATTCCTCCAGCATTTCCTTCGTAACGGCACCGGGGCGCAAAATCACCGGCACCTCCTCCGTGCAGTCCACAATCGTCGATTCCACACCGAAGCGGCACGCACCGCCGTCCAGTATCATATCAATGCGGTCGTGCAAATCATGATAGACTGCCTGCGCCGTCGTCGGGCTCGGCCGGCCGGAGATATTGGCGCTCGGCCCTGCAATCGGCGTACCGGAAAGTCTTATTAGCTCACGTACAATATCATTATCCGGCATACGCACCGCCACCGTATCGAGCCCGCCCGTAACGGAACGCGGCACAATATCGGACTTCGGCAGAATAAGCGTTACCGGACCGGGACAAAATGCCGTCATTATCTTTTTCGCCGCCGCATTCACGTCTTTGACTATCCTGTGCAGCATTTTCTGGTCGTTTATATGCAGTATCAGCGGATTGTCCGACGGTCTGCCCTTCGCCGCGTATATTTTCGCCGCCGCTTCACTGTTTAAGCCGTCGCCGCCGAGCCCGTACACCGTTTCCGTCGGAAAAGCCACCAGCCCGCCGTTTTTTATACACTGCGCCGCTTTTTTCAGCGCCTCATCCTTTATCGAATTTATTTTTATCAGTTCACATTCCATGCCAATACCACCCTGTCTATTCCGGCATAATCCTTGACTATTTTAATATTCTGCCAACCGTTATCAAGCGCAATCTGCTTTACGGCCTGCGCCTGATAAATGCCGATTTCTAAAGCTATAAAACCGTTTTCCTTTATATATCTCTTTCCTTCACTGAGCAAGCGGCGGTAATAACTGAGCCCGTCGCCGCCGTCCGTTAATGCGCTGACCGGCTCATACGCTCTCACATCCGCCTCCAGCGTAGCGATATCCGCCTGCGGAATATACGGCGGATTGGAAACGATGATATCAAATTTATCGCCGCTTTCGGCAAACGGAGCGAATAAATCACCGACGAAAAACTCGCATCTGTCCGCCACCTGCAAGGACTGAGCATTTTCTTTGGCGACTTCCACCGCCTTAGCTGCGATATCCACCGTTTTTCCCTGCGCCTTCGGCAGATTGGTAAGCAGCGACAGGATAATCGCACCGCTGCCTGTGCCGATATCGGCGATTTTCACAGCTTCCTGCTTATCCGCATTGGCTAAAACATTTTCCACGAGAATTTCCGTATCGGGACGCGGAATGAGCGTATCCGGCGTAACCTTGAACGGCAGCCCCATAAACTCCTTCTCGCCGATAATGTACGCCACCGGCATATGCTGCGCTCTTTTTTTCACGTATTCCCTGAATTTACTGAGCTCCGCTTTTTCCATCGGCTCGTCAAAATGCACGTATAAATAAATGCGCTCCTGTCCCAATACGTGAGACAGAAGCACTTCGGCATCAAGACGGGCGGACTCTATATTTTTGCTTTTAAAATAGTTCACCGTCCAGTTGAGCAGCGAACTTATCGTCCAAACATCCTTCTTTTCCATATTATCTTACCTGTTTCAATCTTTCCGTCTGGTCCGCCGTAATCAGAGCATTTATAATCTCGTCAATTTCACCGTTCAGCACAAAATCGAGTTTGTGCAGCGTAAGCCCGATGCGATGGTCAGTCACGCGCCCCTGCGGGAAATTATACGTGCGGATACGTTCGCTTCTGTCGCCGGAGCCCACCTGATTTTTGCGGTCAGCGGCAATTTCATTATCCTGCGCCGCTTGCGCCTGTTCCTGCACTTTAGCTCGCAGTACGCGCATAGCTTTTTCCTTGTTTTTCAGCTGCGATTTTTCGTCCTGGCACTGCACGACGATACCCGTCGGCAAATGCGTGATGCGTACCGCCGTTTCCGTCCTGTTTACGTACTGACCGCCTGCACCGCTGGCGCAATACGTATCAATGCGCAAATCATTCGGCTTGATATCGACTTCCACTTCCTCCGCTTCCGGCAGTACCGCCACCGTAACAGCCGACGTATGCACGCGCCCCGACGACTCCGTCTGCGGCACACGCTGCACGCGGTGTGTACCGCTTTCGTATTTCAGTTTGCTGTATGCGCCGTAGCCGTTTACGCAGAAGGAAACTTCCTTGAAACCGCCCAGCCCTGTCGGATTGGAATCGAGCATTTCCACTTTCCAGCCCTGCATTTCCGCATAGCGCGAATACATGCGGAACAAATCGCCGGCAAACAGCGCCGCTTCTTCTCCGCCGACACCGCCGCGGATTTCCATGATGACGTTTTTACTGTCATTCGGGTCTTTCGGCAACAGCAAAATTGGGAATTCATTCTCCAATTCCTCTTTACGTGCCGACAGTTCCTTTACTTCATCTTCCAGCATATGACGCATATCGCTGTCGATATCTTCTTCAAACATCGCTTTATCTTCGTCAATCGTCGCGCATATTTTCTTGTACTCGCGGAATTTTTCCACAATTTCCGTAAGCGCGGCATGTTCCTGATTGTATTTCTGCCATTTCGCCATATCCGAAATAATATCCGGGTCGCTGATTAAAGACTCCAGCTCCAGATATTTATCCTCAACGGCCTGTAATTTATCCAGCAAACTTATCTCCCCTTATCTTTCTCACAAAAAAGGATTGATTTACTAAAAACCAATCCTCTTTAACTTTATTTAATTAAATAGTAGCATTTACTTTCAATTCATTCGCTACGGACGGTTTTGCCTCCGCTTTCGTTTCCGTTTCCTTGACTTCTTCCAGTTCAATCGCCGCTTTCAGCGATTTTACGGCAACTTCAATCATGGAATTGTCCGGCTCGCGTGTTGTCAGATACTGCAGCCACATTCCCGGCAGTGAAAACATATGCACGATTTTATTTTTGGAACGGCCGGCAAAACGGATAAACTCATAGGAAATTCCCGCTACCACCGGCAAAAGCAGCACACGCGACAAAATGCGTTCCCACAGGGAAGGCCAGCCGAGAAAAGCGAATACGAAAATACTCACCACCATGACAATCAAAAGAAACGAGGTACCGCAGCGCGGATGAAGACGCGAAAACTTCTGCACATTTTCCGGCACAAGTTCCACACCGGCTTCATAGGCATGAATAGTTTTATGCTCCGCTCCATGATACTGAAACACTCTTTGAATGTCCTTCACACGCGATATGGCGTAAATATAGATAAAAAACACAGCCATGCGCACAAAACCTTCCCAAAGGTTCATGATTACATGGTCATCCGTCGGAACGAAATTCACCGCCGCCGTCGGTATCACGATAAACAGCACCACCGCCGCCAGCAGGGAAAAAGCCATCGTTATCGCTATATCTTTATTCGTAAGCTTGTCCGCTTCCTCCTCGCCCGCCATCTGCGCCGAGTAAGTGAGCGATTTGAGCCCCATTACAAGCGACTCGCCCAAAGACAGTATGCCGCGGAAAAACGGCTTTTTGAAAATAGGATATTTATCCGCCAGTGAATTTACAGGTTTTACATCTACAGTGATTTTTCCCGAAGGCTCACGAACCGCCGTCGCCACTTTCTTCGGACCACGCATCATTACGCCTTCAATTACAGCCTGACCGCCTACCATTAATTTTTCAGACATAAACAGCACCTGCCTTATTTATCTTTCCATAATCAAAATCTATTTAAATACAAATGAAGCAGAGCATTTCTGCTCTGCCATTTATTGGTATATTATTTTTTGCCATAACGTTTGTTGAATTTTTCAATACGGCCACCAGCTGCCATGTCGCGTTGACGACCAGTGAAGAATGGATGACATTTGGAGCAAACGTCTACACGTAATTCACTTTTTACAGAGCCAGTTTTAAAAGTATTGCCGCAACCACAGATAACTGTAGCTTCTTTATAATCAGGATGGATTCCTTGTTTCATTCTATCGCACCTCTTTCTCTGACATTTACTGATTGATTATATCACACAGGCGCTAAACTTGCAAGAGATAATCTACGTTCATTTTTCTTTTGGAGCAAAAGAAAGATGAGTTTAAAGAAAATGCCTGTTCGGCGCAATATGAAATAAAGAGATTTATTTATTAGTTTATTTTCATATTGCGCCGGGCAATTTTTCTTTGCTGGCACAAAGAAAAGTTGCCGAAAAAGAAAGTGCCTTAGGTTCGTAGTCCATAAGAGATTTTCACTTTAAAAAGAAAAATATTTAGATATAACGTTTAAAAACTCGCTTACGCTCAAACATTTAAACAAAAACCATATCTAAATATTTTTCTTTTTAATAGCTAAAGCTACCGTGAAAATCTCTAACATGGATGAAAAATTTAGCACGACTAGCCAATTACCGTGTCAACAGCTCAAATTTAGTTTCTGCTAAAAACAGAAGGTACGAGCCAAATTCCAAACGTTTCGAGCCGCTGTACCGCCTGTAATTTACGAGAGCCGCGAAGGCTTGCCCAGTGCAGCGTAAGCGAAACGTTAAAAAGGTTTTCTTTTTGGTTCATTTTTCTTTTGCCTTCCAAAAGAAAAATGAACGTATTTACTTTTTTATTGATAATATCAGCGGAAAAATCTATAATATACATATTGTGCAATTAAATTTCAATCATATATCTTGAAATTTCAACTTTGCTATTGAAGGGATAGGATTAAATGAAAAAAAATTCGCAGGAAGTAAAGCATAATTGCAGTTTCTGTAATCGGACCATAACGATACGTTCACAATACGATATGCCGATTTACGACCCGCAGACCGGTTTTGCCATCTGCAAAAACTGCATTAAAGATATCTATAATTTTATAGCCGAACACGACAAACGCGAGGAAAAGGCCATCAACCGCAAATTCGTCCAGAACCTTGACGATATTCTCGCCAAAAATAAACCGCATGTTATCAAAGAATATCTCGACCAGTACATTGTCAATCAGGACCGTGCCAAAAAAATTCTCGCCGTTGCTGTTTACAACCATTATAAACGCATGAAATACGGCTACAGTCATGACCCGAAAGACATGAATATCGAAAAATCGAACGTCATCATGCTCGGTCCGTCCGGCTGCGGTAAAACAGCCATGCTCCAGCATCTGGCTAAACTTCTCGACATTCCTATGGCCGTAACGGACGCTTCCAGCCTTACCGAAGCCGGTTTCGTCGGCTCCGACGTGGAAGTCGCCGTTAGAAATCTTTATTATGCCGCTGATAAAAATATCGAACGCACGCAGCACGGCATCATCTATCTTGATGAATTTGACAAAATCGCCCGCAAATCCGGCGCCAACAACTCCATCACGGCGGACCCGGGTCATGAAGGCGTTCAGCAAGGCTTACTCAAAATGATTGAAGGCGGCGTTGTTGAATTCACAGCGCAGGGACAGCGCAAACATCCAGAAGCTCCTACGATTAAAGTCGATACGACCAATATCCTGTTCATCGTCGGCGGTGCTTTTGTCGGCATTGAAGACATCATTGCCAAACGATTGAAGACGGACGCTTCCTCCATCGGCTTCGGCGCTCAGGTTCAGAATAAAAATGACAAACCGAAATACAACGAGCTAATTCACAAAGTCCGTCCGGAAGATTTAATCAAATTCGGTATTATTCCGGAAATAATCGGCCGTCTGCCGGTTATTTGCACGCTGGAAGAGCTCAGCGAAGATGATTTGCTCAAAATCCTGACTGAACCGAAAAATGCTCCGGTAAAACAGTATCAGGAACTGCTCGCAATGGACAAGGTTAAACTGGAATTTAAAAAAGACGCTCTTTACGCTGTAGCCCGCAAAGCTATCGAACGTAAAACGGGGGCAAGAAGCCTGCGCGGCATTTTGGAAGACGTAATGCTCGACATTATGTACGAAATCCCGCAGACAGACGAACCGCGCCGCGTCGTCATCACAAAAGACTGTATTGAAAAGCACACTAAACCGGAAATTTATCCGATTGAACCATCCGTACCGGTTGAACCAGTTGAAAATAATTAAACAAAAAAAGAGGCAGGAAATTATTCCTACCTCTTTTATTTTTTATTTTTTCAAAACGGAACCGTCATAATATAATGTAGCAAAATAATCTTCAATCGTTTCCGCACGGCGGATGAGTTCCACACTGCCGTCTTCATGCAGCAGCAGTTCCGCACTGCGCAGTTTGCCGTTATAGTTAAAGCCCATAGCATGGCCGTGCGCACCCGTATCAAACATTACGATGCGGTCGCCGATATCGATTTTCGGCATTTTGCGGTCGATAGCGAATTTATCGTTGTTTTCGCACAACGAGCCGGTAATATCATATACATGGTCGCACGGAGCATTTTCCTTGCCCACCACAATCATATGATGATACGAACCGTACAGAGCAGGACGCATCAGATTTGCCATGCAGGCATCAAGACCGATGTAGTCTTTGTACGTTTTCTTTTCATGCAGTACGGTTGATACGAGATAGCCGTAAGGACCGGTAACGGCGCGGCCGGATTCATAAGCGATTGCTGTATTTGTGAGACCTGCCGGCACGAGAATTTCATCATACAGTTTATGCACGCCTTCGCCGAGTGCTTCCAAATCAACGGCACTGTCTTCCGGACGATACGGAATACCGATGCCGCCGCCGAGATTGATAAATTCAAATTTAATGCCGAGTTCTTGTGCAATTTCCGCTGCCAGCGTAAATACGATACGCGCATTCAACAGCAGACCCTCAAGACGTGTTTCATTGGAGATAACCATCGTATGCAGACCGAAACGCTTAACGCCTTTGTTCATAGCGATTTTATACGCTTCGAACATCTGGTCTTTCGTCAGACCGTATTTTGCTTCTTCCGGTTTGCCGATAATATCGTTGCCTTCAATCAGATTGCCCGGATTGTAGCGGAAAGAGAGCACCTGCGGAAAGCCGGCATTTTTTTCCAGATATGCGATATGGCTGATATCGTCGAGATTGATGATTGCGCCGAGCTCGATTGCTTTCTGAAATTCATCCGCCGGCGTATCATTTGACGTGAGCATGATTTTTTCACCGTGAATACCGGACGCATCCGCGAGCAAAAGTTCCGCCAGGGAAGAACAGTCTGCGCCTGCGCCTTCTTCGCGCATAATCTGCAAAATGCGCGGATTAGGAAGCGCCTTTACCGCAAAATATTCTCTGAACTCAGGTGCCCAGTCAAACGCCTTTTTGAAGCGGCGCAGATTGGCTCTGATTGCTTTTTCATCATAAATATGAAAAGGTGTCGGATATTTTTTAATGATTTCTTCTAATCGTTCTTGTGATATGGGAAAAACTTTTTCTGCCATTACAAAAGCCTCCTGTTTACAAAATCTAATCTATAATTAAAACTGTACAACTTGACAGTACAATGAATAGATTATACCATTTGTTGAGAAGCACTGTCAATTCATAACTGCCCATATTTTACGGATTTTATACCGCGTTGTCGCTTCACAAAAAATATACATGTATACATAGCGTATACATATAAAAAATTTTAACATTTTGTAGTATAATTTAGTAGTTCGCTATTTTTGATGTTATCCATTTCTTGAAATGTGTCTTTTATATTAGGAGGAATTTAATTATGACTAACAGTATGGCTGCTACTCATAGCCAGGGTAAAGTTTTACAGGATGTTATTTTCGGTGCCAGCGCAGCTGCAAATGCCGCCGCTCAGAAATACGGTGCAGATAAAGTAACCAACGGTACTATCGGCGCCATCATGGATGATAACGGCAAACTGTTATGTATCCCTACAGTAGAAAAAGTTATGCGCAGCCTGCCGATGAATGAAATCGCGGCTTATGCGCCGATTGCCGGTCTGCCAGCTTATCTGGAAGCCGTTAAAAATCTTACATTCGCCGACAACAAACCGGAAGGCTATCTCGAAGCCGTAGCTACTGCCGGCGGTACGGGTGCTATTCACAACACCATCTGGAACTATTCCGAAATCGGCGACAGCGTCCTTACTTCCGACTGGTACTGGGGCACATATAACGTTCTGTGCAATGAAGCCGGCCGCAAACTGGAAACGTACGAACTGTTCGATGAAAATATGAACTACAATATCGACAGCTTCACGGATAAAGTAAATTCCCTGCTTGCCGACCAGGATTCTCTGCTCATCATCATCAACACACCGGCACACAATCCGACAGGCTACAGCTTGTCCGAAGCAGACTGGGATAAAGTGCTCGATGTCTGCAAAGAACACGTAAAAGGCGGCAACAAAAAAATCACATTGCTCGTGGATATCGCCTATATCGACTATGCCGGTGAAAAAAATGAAGCACGCAAATTCATGCGCAAATTCTCCAATCTACCGGACAATATCTTCACTATATTCGCATTCAGCATGTCCAAAGGCTACACGCTTTACGGTCAGCGCACCGGCGCCATGGTCGGCCTGTCTTCCAATAAAGAAATCACGACTGAATTTTTAAATGTCTGCAAATACACCAGCCGCGCAACGTGGTCCAATATCAACCGCGGTGCAATGGCTACGCTTGCTACTATCGACAGCGACAAGACACTGCTCGCTCAGTTCGAAGCGGAACGCGATGCGATTTACCAGACAATCAAACAGCGCGGCGCTATCTTCATGGACGAAGCAGCTCAATGCGGTCTTAAAGCTCTGCCGTACAAAGCAGGTTTCTTCCTCTCCATCCCGTCCACAGACCCTGCCGCTGTATGCGAAAAACTGCATGACGATTTAATCTTCGCCGTACCGCTCAAACGCGGCGTAAGAATTGCCGTATGCTCCATTTCTGCTGAAAAAATGCACGGCATAGCACAAAAAACACTGAATGCTTTAAACTTTGTTGAAGGAAAATAATATATAAAAAAAAGGAACTGCCGCCTTTAAAATAAGCGACAGTTCCTTTTTTTATTCTATCAAATTTCTTATTTGCCTAGTTCTTTGCTTGTTAAAGAACTCGAACCGAAAAAAGTTTCTGTTCGGCACAATATAAGATAAAGAGAATTAATTTCTTAATTTATCTTCATATTGCGCCGGGCAATTTTTCTTTGACGGCAAAGAAAAGTTGCCGAAAAAGAAACCTTTTTGGTTCGTGCACTGCTAAAAGATTTTCACTTTAAGAAAACTATTTTTTATTTCTAACGTTTAAAAACTCGCTTACGCTCAAACATTTAAACTAAAAACAGAAATAAAAAATAGTTTTCTTAATAGCTAAAGCTACCGTGAAAATCTTCAACGCAGACAAAAATTTAGCATGATTGCAAATTACAGTGCCAACAGCTCAAATTTTAATTTCTGCTGGAACCAAAAGGCACAAGCCAAATTCCAAACGTTTCGAACCGTTGTACCGTATGATTATATACGAAAGCCACGAAGGCTCGCCCAGTGCAGCGTAAGCGAAACGTTAAAAGGTGTTTTTATAGGCTCTTATTACTTTAGTAATTAGAGCCTGTTATACCTTTAGGTGATTTTTGGTTCATTTTTCTTTGCACCAAAGAAAAATGAACATAAACTAGAACTTTATTTGTATAGCTTTTTATATTTTCGTTCATACTTTAAAACTTTTTGCACATATTCCCGCGTTTCCGGGAACGGTATCTGTTTATAATCGCTGAAATTTTCGTCCCAGCCGTATTTTTCCATCCATTCATGCACATTGCCGCGGCCGGCGTTATACGCCGCCAGCATCAGAACCTTATTGCCGAAAAATTCTTCATTGAGCGACGCCAGATACCATGTGCCGTATTTTATGTTTTTCTCCGGCTCGTACATTTCAGCTGCGGAAAAATCGTCATCCTCTATCTGATACGCTATCCATGCCGCCGTTTCCGGCATAATCTGCATAATTCCCTGCGCTCCGTGCACCGACTGCGCCGTCGGCTCGAATTTGCTCTCCGCCAGCGCCACACCGGCAATCAGGCATTCATCCATCTGATAGCGGTCAGCATAATATTCGATAAACTGTCTGTACGGATACGGATACATATATTTCCGCTGAAAATCCTCATCATGCCAGATACCGTATCCTATCCCCGCCAATATCACTATACATATACAAAATTTTTTCCAAAAGCCCATTTTTGTCTTCTGCCTTGCCCTTGACTGACAATCGGCCTTCTGTTCAATCCAGTATGCCATTTTTATCCTCTAAAATTTATAAGTTTAAATTTCTTTCCGCGCAAATGCGTGCCACTTTGGCAAGCGTAATTTCCGGCGCAGCGCTGCTGTCAATCACTACGTCTGCTCTTTTCGCCTTTTCCTCCAGCGACATCTGTGCATCTATCCTGCTTTCAGCTTCCTGCCGCGTCAGTTTATCGCGCTCTTGAATGCGTTCAATCTGAAGCTGTCGGCTGATTTTCACCACCCAGACTTCATCGGCGAATTTATCCCAGCCCGCTTCGTACAGAAGCGGTATATCCAAAACAACCACTGCCATTTTATTTTGGCGACATATTTCAATTTTATTCATGATGGCTTCTTTTATCAGCGGGTGCATGGTGCTGTTCATCCAGTTTTTCTCTTTCTCGTCGGTAAACACAATCTGACCGATAAGACGGCGGTTCAGGCTGTTATCATCGTTTAGAATTTTCGTGCCGAAATGATTTACGTACGCCTGCCAGATTGCTCTATGCGGCTCGGAAAGTTCCCGCGCGATTTTGTCGCCGTCAATAATCACGGCACCGCGCTGCTGTAAATAAGCACTGACCGTACTTTTGCCGCAGGCAATTCCGCCCGTTAAACCGATTATTCTCGTCATCTATTTTCCTCCTCACTGTTTGGCCGCTGGCAGCAAGGGCAGTAATATGTGCCTCTGCCGCCGACCACCGTTTTTTCAATCGGCGCGCCGCAAACTCTGCACGACTCGCCCTTGCGGCTGTAAACATACAGATGGTCCTGATGCGTTCCTTTGCCGCCCAGTCCGTTGCGGTAATCGCGGAAAGTCGTCCCGCCGTCTTTTATGCCTGCGCCGATAACCTGATTTACCGCTTCATGCAGTGCTTTTATCTCCGCCATGCTTAACGAACCTGCTGTTCGCAGCGGATTTATTCTGCTTAGAAACAGTGCTTCGTCCACGTAAATATTGCCAAGTCCCGCCACATTCTTCTGATTGAGCAGAAATGATTTTATTCTTCCCTTACCGCCACGCAGAATTTTTTGCAGATAATCGACCGAGAAATCCGCCGTCAGCGGCTCCGCTCCCAGGCTGTACAGCCCTTTCAGCCGCGGCATTTCTTGTTTGGTTACGGCATCCAGCGTGCCGAGTCTGCGCATATCAGCATATACGAGCTTATTTTTATCTTCCAGCGTAAATATCACGCAGGCGTATTTATCAATCGGCTGATTTTGCCGCGTATACAGAAGTTTTCCCGTCATGCGCAGATGAATTACGGCCGCTATACCATTATCAAGTTCCAGAATAATGTACTTGCCGCGCCTTTTCACGGCATTAATGCGGCTGTTTTTTATTCTCTGCACATACTGCTCTACAGACGGATATTTGACTATATCGCTTTTAATGATTTCTATATCCGTGATTTTTTTCGTTTCTATAAACGGTCTAATGCCCCGAACGATATTTTCCACTTCCGGCATTTCCGGCATACAATCACCCGCCTTTATTTCGCTTCCGCCCAATTTTCTCCGTAATTTATATCAATCGTCAGCGGCACTTTCAGCTCTATCGTATTCTGCATGGCACAGCGCAGAATGTCCGAAACCTGTTCGATTTCTTCGTTTACGACTTCCAGCACCAGCTCATCGTGCACCTGCAGCAGAATTCTGCTTTTCAGCCCTGCCGCCTTGATAGCTTCGCTTGCCCTGTTCATGGCGATTTTAATGATATCCGCCGCCGTGCCCTGAATAGGCGTGTTCATTGCCATGCGCTCCGCCAGCGAACGCTGCGTGAAATTGCTGCTTTTTATCGCCGGCAGATAACGGCGGCGGCCGAACAGCGTCGTTACATAGCCCTTTTCATGCGCTTCCTGCACGATTTTCTCCATGAAATTCTTCACGCCGCTGCACTCTTTCAGATAGTTGTCGATATATTCACCGGCTTCTTTCGGCGAAATATGCAGATTTTTCGCCAGACCGAAAGCGCTGATACCGTAAATAATGCCGAAGTTGACAGCTTTGGCGCGGCTGCGCATCTGCGGCGTAACTTCTTCAATCGGCACATGAAACACCTGCGCCGCCGTTGCCTGATGAATATCCTGATTTTGGCGGAACGCTTCCAGAAAATGCTTATCCTCCGACATATGCGCCATAATCCTGAGTTCAATCTGCGAATAATCAGCCGACAAAATCTGGTCGTATCCTTCGCCCGGCTCGAACAGACTGCGGATTTTCTTGCCTTCCGCCGTGCGTACCGGGATATTTTGCAAATTCGGCTCGGAACTGCTGAGCCGTCCCGTTTCCGTAACGGTCTGATTAAAGCTCGTATGAATGCGTTTCGTATCGGGATTTATGAGCGCCTTCAAGCCGTCAAGATACGTCGTCTTTAATTTGTTGAGCAGACGGTAATCGAGTATCTTCGCGATTATCGGGTGCGCGTAAATCAGATTTTCCAATACTTCCGCATTGGTGGAAAAGCCCGTTTTCGTTTTCTTCAATGCAGGCAGACCCAGTTTCACAAATAAAATCTCTCCGAGCTGTTTCGGCGAATTTATATTGAAAATTTCACCGGCAAGTTCATAGATACTCTGCTCCAGTACGTGCAGTTCATCATTCATCTGCACATTCATCGCATCGAGTTTTGCTTCATTAATATATATACCGGCATTTTCCATATCAGCGAGCATCTTTGCCAGCGGCAGTTCAATTTCCTGATACAATTTGTCCATCTGCATGTCTTTCAATTTTGCCTGCAAATTCGCACTTACTTCATTTAAATTCTGCACATCATAGACAAATACGTCTTCGCCCTTCAACTGCTCATAATCCATTGTTTCCTCGACAGCGGCAATCTGGCGTATTACATTCATCTCATAGCTGCGCTTCGCTGGTTCGAGAAGATACGCCATCAAGAGCACGTCATTGACTTTTCCGCGCAAATTCAGCCCTGCATGGTAGCATGATTTCACATCATACACATTTTTTGCTATATCTTCAGCCGCCATCACATCATCAAGCAGCGAAAAATCTTCTTTTATCAAGCCGATTTTCCCGCCGACGCTTGCAACCATCAGTTTTATACCGACACGCGGAACTTTTCCTTCCGTCTGCACGAGAAGCGATATTTCTTTTTCCGCTTGAGCGGCTTGTTTAAATTCCGCTATATTTTCCGCATTTAAAAGCTGATAATCCGGCAGTACACTTGGCGCGAAATCAAGTGTAAGCTCCGGCTGCAAATCCGTTTTAAACTCAGCCGCCAGAATTTTCTTCATGCGGCTGAACACCGTTTTCAATTCGTATTTATCGCAGAATAACTGCAATTTCATGATATCCGGTGCCGGTTTATATTTTTCTGGCACGAAATCGACGGCCACGTCGCAGCAAATCGTTGCCAGTTTGTACGACAGACGCGCCAAATCCTGATTTTGCTCCAGTTTTTCCTTCAGCTTTTTACCGGAAACGTTTTCGATATTGGCGAGCAGATTTTCCAAATCGCCGAACTGCGTCAATAATTTCAGCGCCGTTTTCTCACCGATACCCGGCACGCCCGGAATATTATCGGAGCTGTCCCCCATCAGTGCTTTTATATCAATCAGCTTATGCGGCTCGAGCTCTGCGTATTTTTCCTTGAACGTTTCCTCGTCGAAAACCTGCATATCCATAATGCCACGCTTTGTCAGCATGACTTTTATCTGCGGCGCGATAAGCTGGAGCGCGTCTTTATCGCCTGTAACAATCAGCGCTTCACAGTCCTCATCCGCCGATTTTTCCGCCAGTGTGCCGATTATATCGTCCGCTTCGTAATTATCTATTTCAATAAAAGCGATGCCGAGTGCTGCCAGAAATTCTTTTAGTAGCGGTATCTGCGATTTGAGCTCGTCCGGCGTTTTTGCTCTCTGCCCCTTATACTCCTCATACATATCCGTACGGAAAGTTTTGCGGCTCTTGTCGAAGGCGACAGCAATATAATCCGGTTTATAGTCAGTCAGAATTTTGCCGAGCATATTGGAAAAACCCATGATGGCGTTCGTATAAATTCCTTCCGACGAAGTCAAAAGCGGCAGAGCGAAAAACGCTCTGTACATCAGACTGCTGCCGTCAATGATAATAAATTTCTTCATAAAAGCCTCCTTTTTTTTATTTTTATTTTTTTATTTTATCGTTGCGATTTCTATTTTATCCGTTTTCGTATCATCTGATACTGTTTTTTCCAACTCAATCGATTGTTTTTCTTCACCTATTTTCTTATCGGCGGATTTATACAGTTCCTTCTGCGCATTCATGCTGTTTTCGCGCTGCGGAATATTAATGCCCGTCTGTTTGTCCGTCTGCGGTTTTGCGGCTGCATTTTCATCAGCTTTTACAGCTTTATTTGCCGCACTGTCGGCAGGTTCTACAGTTCCAGCCGCAGGCATAGCTGTCAATGTTGCCACCGTATAATTTTTATTCAGACTGAAGCCGACAGGGAAAATATTGCTTATATCCGTAAGATGAATGTACGGTTTCTTGCTGAACAATTCTACCGGCGCACTGCCTTTTGCCGTAACGGCACTGCCGTTTTCAATCTTCACGGCCGTATTCAAAGTCTTTGCCATTTCCTGCACCGGTACGTAAATCTGATTTTTATAATTTACCGCCTTAAAAGCCAATTTCTGATTATTGTACATAATATTTACAGGAGCAGCGACGAAATTCGGCAGACCGTTTGACGCTTCAATGGATTTGGCAATGTATTCCTCACTGATGAAATCGGCTATACCGTAACCGGCCAGCCCCTGTTTTACAAAATCGACCGTCAGTTCCTGCATTTTGTAACCGTCCGGATAAATATAATAAGCCACGCGGCCGTCCTGCGTCTTGTCAATGACGAGGCGGTTGTACATAATCTGAACTTCCGTGCCTACATCGACTTTATCAAACACTTTTTCCACATCAGCTTCCACCATGCGCACACAGCCGTTGGAAACGTAATGCCCTACGGAGCTTGGATTATTCGTACCGTGAATACCGTAGTTGCCGCCGATACCGAGCCAGCGGAAACCGAGCGGATTGTCCGGCCCTGACGCAATGACGACGCTCGTGTCGCCCGGGTCAACCCACGTCGGATTTACGACTTTTTCCACGATTTTATAAAAACCGGCCGGTGTCTTGCTGCCGATTTTGCCTACACCTACAGGATACATAGCGACGCATTTATCATCTTCATACAGACGCAGCGAACGCGCCGGTATATTTATCAGTATCCAGCGTTTAACTGTATTGGCCGCCGACAGATTGGCATTGGCATTGGTATTTACATTAGCTGCCGTATTTTCCGCGGCAAAAACTGCTGACTGCAATATCAGCATACAGAAAAATAAACATAAAGCTACAATTTTTTTCATTGATATCACTTTTCCTTCCCAAAATTTTCCCGTTATTTTATAATAACACATCATACACTTTTTACAATAGAAAAAGCACTGCTGGACAAGATAAATCCGCGGTATTATAATAAAAATATTGCTATCAAGCAGAGTAAATATCCGCGCGTTAAGTGTCCGGCAGACGGGGAGTTGCTGCCTGAACGAAAAGAATTTCTTGCGGTGCGGATATTGCATCCCGCTGCTGCATACAGGAAATGCTTCCTAACGCTTCCTACTATGTGGCAACGCCAATTTTAGGAGGTGTTTTTATGTATATTGTCTACAGCGGTATTTTCATGGCGCTGACCATTTTATTCACCTATGTATTCGCTGTGCAGACTACTTTTATACGGATTGATTTCGCCTTTATCCCCATAGCGATTTACGCATCTATGTGGGGCGCGAAAAAAACGGTTATCATGGCTGCGCTCGCCGACATTATCGGCAGCAATCTGTTCATGCCGGGACTTTATTTCCCCGGTTTTACGATGAGCGCCGCAGTTTCTGCTTTTATTTACGGTCGATTTCTCTACAAGCGGGAAATCACGCTCAAAAAGCTGTGTATAATGAACTTCTGCGTATTCCTTTTCGTCGACTGCATTCTCAACAACATCTGGCTGACACTAATGTATCACGACGCCGCAGCGGCTTTCTATTCATTCCGGCTGGTGAAATCAGCACTACTCATCTTCGTGAAATCCGCCGTTTTGTACAATCTGTATAAACCATTGAAAGTTTTCATCTTAAAATATAACAAATAATTAAAAATAAAAAGGAAGATTTATATGGAATTTGGTGATATATTCTTACTCTTTCTCATCGCTGTCGTTTTCATCTACACATTCTGGGACGACGTATTTACTGATACACAGTTTTAGGTTATTGTTCATTTTTCTTTTGAAAGGTCAAAAGAAAAACGAACCAAAAATCACCTAAAGGTATAACAGGCTCTAATTACTAAAGTAATAAGAGCCTATAAAAA
>JFBN01012009.1_pt1 | contig 23746 bp, 20 predicted proteins | sample 768741 | NCBI WGS metagenome assembly JFBN01 (sample SAMN01983846, study PRJNA193217) | chicken gut metagenome | biome: terrestrial biome; isolation source: ceca of Broiler chicken | host: Gallus gallus | place: United Kingdom: England | collected 2010-09-07
CGGCCGTACTGGCCGCCGCTGCCGCTTGCACCGCCGCCGTGCTGGTCTTCGAGCGGGGGAACGCTTTTTTCCTCTATTTTCTCGTGGCAGGTGCCGGACTTCTCTGCGGAACGGTCGCTTTGCTGGTTCTGCCCGCAGACAGGACCTTCCGCACGATCCTGGTAGGAATAAAGCTGTTGATCCTTGTCGGGCTGCTATGCATTCCGCTTCGGGTCGTTCCGTTGTAGTGTTAAAAATTTTCCAATATTTGTAACTCGCCTCCTTTTTCTGCGTATAGTATAATGTTGCGGAGTTCCAAACCCTCCCGACAAACGATACTTCATGAGACAGCTTAAAATCACCAAACAGGTTACCAACCGCGAAACCGCTTCGCTGGACAAATACCTTCAGGAGATCGGAAAAGTAGGTCTGATCTCGGCCGACGAAGAGGTCGAACTGGCGCAAAAGATCAAGGCCGGCGACCAGAAAGCGCTGGACAAACTCACCAAAGCCAACCTGCGTTTCGTCGTGTCGGTAGCCAAGCAATACCAAAACCAGGGGCTTACCCTCCCCGACCTGATCAACGAGGGCAACCTGGGACTGATCAAGGCCGCCCAGCGTTTCGACGAGACCCGAGGTTTCAAATTCATCTCGTATGCCGTATGGTGGATCCGGCAGTCCATCCTCCAGGCGCTGGCCGAACAGTCCCGCATCGTCCGCCTGCCGCTCAACAAGATCGGTTCGATCAACAAGATCAACAAGAAATACGCCGAACTCGAACAGCTCAACGAACGGGCTCCTTCGGCCGAAGAGATCGCCCAGGAACTGGACATGACCGAGGAGGATGTCAAAGAATCCCTGAAGAACTCCGGCCGGCACATTTCGATGGATGCCCCGCTGGTGGAAGGCGAAGATTCGAACCTCTACGACGTGCTCAAGAGCGGCGAATCGCCCAACCCCGACCGCGAACTGATGAACGAATCGCTACGCATCGAGATCGAACGCGCCCTGCAAACCCTCACTCCGCGTGAGGCCGACGTGATCCGTCTGTACTTCGGGCTGGGAGGACAACACGCCATGACCCTGGAGGAAATCGGCGAAACGTTCGACCTGACCCGCGAACGCGTGCGCCAGATCAAGGAGAAAGCCATCCGGCGGTTGAAACACACCTCGCGCAGCAAGATCCTGAAGACTTATCTGGGATAACCCGATCCGTCCCTTCCCGGGCGGAAAGCCTCCGCCGGGCCTTTCCGCAAACTTATTTTCCGGAAAGGCCCGGTTTCTTTTTTATCGCATTTACCAAACATCTTATACCGATGACCGATACAAGCATAAGAAGAGCCACAGGCGGCGATGCCGAAGCGATCCTCCGCCTGATCCAAGACCTGGCCGAACAACACAACGCTTCGCAAATGATCGTCTGGAACGCCGACGACCTGCGGGAAAAAGGGCTCGAAGCGGAACACCCTGTCTTCGAAGCCCTGGTAGCCGAAAACCGAGACGGACAGATCGTGGGTTGCGCGATCTATTTCGAACGGTTTTCCACTTGGAAAGGGCCGAACCTGCACATCGAAGACCTGATGGTCCTTCCGGAATACCGGGGACAACACATCGGCGAAGCGCTGATGGATGCCGTAGTAGCCGAGGCCCGGCGCCGGGGGATGAACCGGGTGGAACTGGACGTAGAGGGACACAACGAGGGGGCCATGCGCTTCTACCACCGCAAAGGTTTCGATACGTCCTGGCATGCGGCCAAACTGTATCTGGACGGAGAACACTAATGCTCTCCTTTCTCCTGGTCAGACACAAAAGCCGACACCCTTCGGGTGCCGGCTTTTGTGTCTGACCAGATGGCCTGCCGGCTGCTCAATCGGCATCGAGCGTCCAGACATGCGTCCGCCCTTCTTTCGGCGGATGGGTATTGATGGTGATCCCCCGGCGCAGGTAGGCCGGCTCGGTATCCCGATTGCCGGAGGCTACATGTCCCGAAGCAGGCACGCGGGAAGAAGCCGCCACCCCACGGGGAGCCGCCGAAGCAGACAAAACCTCGTCGATCCCCGAGTCCAAGGGAGACGTCGGAGAGGAAGCTCGCCGCTGATACGGCCTTGGTGCCTCTGCCGGACCCACATCCGCCCGAGCGAACGACGAATACGCTCCTTCGCTTAACTCCGGCACCGACACATCATCCGGATCGAGGCGAAGGGTATGGATGGTAAATACTTTCTTTTCTCCATTGGGCAGCACCCGCTCTTCGGTATGCACATCGTCCTCCCGGGAGGCCTCCGGAGAAATGTTCAGGGGAGCTTCTGGGCCCTTTTCCGGAGCCATCGAACGGTATTGGTCCGTACTACTTGCCCCCCCTTTGCGAAAATCCTCCGGCTGCTCCGACGAAGGGAACCCGGCCGCGATCACCATCAGGCTCAGTTCGTCGGGATCGAGCGAGTCGTCCTGCCCCATTCCCCATTTTACCGGCGAGTCGTTCCCGGAGCGTTCCCGGATGATGGTGGTCATCTCGTCCAATTCCTTGGCCGGGAAACCGCCCTTGCCGTACTTGACCACGAAGATGAAACCTTTTGCCCCGTAAATGTCCGCATCGTTGAGCAGCGGGGAGGTGAGGGCCTGTTCGGTCACTTTCTTGACACGTCCTGCCCCACGGGCACGTCCCGATCCGAGCAAAGTCGTCCCGCTGTCGGTAAGCAAGGTACGGGTATCGGCCAGGTCGACATTGACGGTAAGGGACTGGTTGATCACCTCGGCAATGCTCGAAGCAGCGGTACACAACACCTCGTTTACGATGGCAAAGGTGTCGCTCATGTCCACATCGCTGTAAATGTCGAAGATCCGGTTGTTGTTGATGATGATCAGCGAATCGACCGACTTGCGCATCTCGGCAATACCGGCGGCGGCTACCCGGTCGCGGCATTCGAACTTGAACGGCGTGGTGACGATGCCGACCGTGAGTTTGCCCATGTCTTTGGCCATGCGGGCAATGATGGGGGCTGCTCCCGTTCCCGTACCACCCCCCATCCCGGCGGTGACGAACACCATCTTGGTCTCGTCCGGGAAAAGGCTGCGGATGTCGTCGAGGCTTTCTTCCGCTGCATGACGGCCTACCTCGGGTTTGGAACCCGCGCCGAGCCCTTCGGTGAGCGAGGCCCCGAGCTGTATTTTCTCCGGCACCGGACTGGCTGCCAATGCCTGCTTGTCGGTATTGCACACGGCAAAATCCACCGCCGTACCGCCTTTGCGGAACATGTGATTGACCGTATTGCTACCGCCGCCGCCCACGCCGACGACCTTGATCTCGTGGCGGGCGTTTTCCGCCTTGGGAACAAACCGTATCTTATCTCCGAATATCGATGCCATATTATTTCCTGCCTTCGTATTTACTGCTGACCTCTATCGCCGCTAGTATCGCGGATGCCACGGGGGGCAAACCCGCTCCATTTTTTCTTTTTCCCCCCCGTTTTAGTTCTCTGCACGCCCGGCGAGCCGAAAAGGGGAACGGAGAACCTTTATTCTATCTTCTTGAGGAATTTGACGATCGTCGCCTCTATCTTCCTGTTCCAGTCCCGGGAGTTTTTCCCTTTCGGTTTTGCTTCGGGGTCTTCGGCTTTTTCAAGTTTCTGCGGCGAAGGGGCTTCTTCTTCCTCCTCGTCCGGTTCCTCGACTTTCTCTACCCGAACAGGTTCAGCCTCCCGAAGGGGTTCCTGCGCGGGAGAAGCGGCGGGAGTTTCCTGCCGCGGGGTTTCCTCGGGCGAAGGATCCGGCTGCGGCTGCTGATGCTTCTCGACCGTAACCCGCATGTGCATTTCGGAGAGGACATCGTCCAAGGGCAACTCGACCGTATCCTGCTCCAGATGTTCCACCGAAGACTGCACTACTTGTTCTTCGAGGGTGGGTTCTTCCTGTGCTGCCCCTTCCAACCCACTCAACACCAGTCCCACGCACGTCGAATACGCCGGCGAGGTAAGGCATTCGCGGTTTTCCTCGGAGAGGTAAATGTTGGGCGTCCCTACCCGGCAACTCATCTGCGTCTTGAACGAAACCAGTTGCGGCAGGGGTTTGAGCTGCGCTCCGCCTCCGGTGATGACCACCCCGCCGATGAGGCTTCTGTTGGGTTCTATCTGGCGGTAGTGGGCGATCTCGGCGTTGATGTCGTCCAGGATTTCGTCCATCCGGGCGTAAATGACCCGCGAGAGGGATTTCATCGAGATCTCCTTGGGAGGAAGCCCCTGAATGACCGGGATGGATACGATGTCCGTATCGAGGTTGGCTCCGGGCCAGGTCGAACCGAACTGCACCTTGAGCTTCTCGGCATAGCGTCCCAGGATGGAGCAGGCTTCCTTGATGTCGTTGGTGATCGCTTTTCCTCCGTAAGGGATCACGGCGGAATAACGCACCAAGTTGTCGCGATAGACCACCAGGTCGGTCGTTCCTCCGCCTATATCGACCAGCACGACGCCGGCTTCTTTTTCTTCGTCGGTCAGGGTTGCATCGGCCGAGGCAATGGGTTCGAGTTTCAAACCGGCCAGTTGCAGTCCCGCCCCTTCCACACAGCGTCTCACGTTCAACAGGGGAGCCACCTGGCCAATGATCACGTGGAAGGTTGCCTCCAGGCGCTGGCCGGACATGCCGACCGGTTCGAGGATGCCGCCTTCGGCATCTACCTTGTATTCCTGGGGCAATACGTGAATGATCCGCTCGTGATCGGACAGAGGAGTCTTCAACACGCGTTCCACCAGGCGATCGACGTCGGCCTGGTCGATGACCCGAAGGGGATTCTCCCGGGTGATATAGTCGGTCTGACGCACCGAACGGATGTACTGCCCGGCGATTCCGACCGTTACCTGTTCGATCTTCACTCCGGCGGTCTGCTCGGCCTGTGCCACCGCATCGCGGATCCCGGCAATGGTCTTCGATATGTTCTGGATGGCACCTTTGCTTACGCCCGTGCTCGGGCTTTGGCCCACCCCGATGATCTCCACCGAACCGTCCGCCTGGCGGCGGCCCACCATCACCGCAATCTTGGTCGTACCGATGTCCAGCCCTGCCGCTATCGTGTTGTTGTTGTTTGCCATATCTTTTTATCCTCCTATTTCTTTTTGCAAATCACGTAATTCCCAAACTCCAAATTTACGACTTTATACGCATCCGTCTTGCCGGCGGAAAACAAATAGGCATAAATTATCCCGAAATTCTCGAACTTGAGATCCAGCTCGTCCGCCTCGCCCAGCACCACTTGCAGTCCCACCCGGGTATCCAGTGCAAAGTCGTACACCGCCTTCCCGCTCTTCTGACGTCGGGACACCCGGATGCCGACCGTCTGAGCCGAAAAGAAATCGTCCTGTTCCACCCGGGCGATCACCTCCCGCACTTTCGGGAATGCCTCCCGGTCCACCTGCCCGGACACCCAGGGGACGTCCACCCCTACTCCGGCCTGCACCGGCATCAGACGATCCTTGCGGCTGACGTAGTAATTGCCCGTATCGGTCACCAGACGAAACGAAGGCTGCTCCTCCCAAAGGTCCACCCACACCTCGCCCGAAGGACGGCGGTACACCATCGCGCGTTCCACGTACGGGCTGCGGGCGATGTGCTGTTCCAAGGGCAACAGCCTCCCCGGGACGGAATCCGAGGGGACTCCTTCCAACTTTTCCTCGACGTACTTCCGGACGGCCTCCCGATCGACAAAGCCGTATCCGGACTCCTGCTTCGACTCGACCCTTACGCGGGCAGGTCCCGAGCCGGCATGCTCCATCAGCACGGCAAAGACCACAAAGGCCGCCACTGCGAGAGAGAAGATCAGATAAACCGTACGTTTGGACATAGCGAGCCGAAGGGTCGAAGGGTTATCGTTTTTCTTTCAACAGTTTTTCCACCTGATCCACAATATCGGAGGTGGCATGGGGGCGTGCCATCTCGGAGATGTTGCGGGAAAGGTCCTGACACAATGCCGGATCCTTGATCAGCCGCATCACGGCATCGCCCAACTCGAAAGGCAGCTTTTCGCTCTCCGGGATCAGGATGGCCGCCGAGCGGCTGGAAAGTGCCTGGGCATTGTGCCGCTGGTGGTCTTCCGCCACGTTGGGCGAAGGGATGAGGATGGCCGGTTTGCCCACAATGCAGAGTTCCGACAGGGTACCCGCTCCCGAACGGGAGATCACGGCATCCGCAGCTGCAAAGGCGATGTCCATCTCGGAGATAAAGGGAAGCAGCGCCACCCGGGAGGCATAATGTTTGTCCGGATGCGCCTCGATAAGCCGATCGAGCATCTCGCGGTAACGGGCGTAGTACATCCGGCCGCATTGCCAGAGGAGTTGCGCGCTGTTTTCCAGGAAAATATCCAGGTTGGCATACACCGCTTCGTTGATCGCCCGCGCTCCGAGCGAGCCCCCGAGCACCAGGAAGGTTTTCTTTTCGGTATTCAACCCGAAGGTCTCCTTGGCCTGGCGTTGGGAAAGTCCTGCATCGGTAATGCTGCTGCGCACCGGATTGCCGGTAAAGACGATCTTCTCCCGTGGGAAAACCTTCTCCAATCCCTCGTATGCCACGCAGATGACCCGCGCCCGGTGGGAAAGGATCCGGTTGGTCAGCCCCGCAAAACCGTTTTGCTCCTGGATGAGGGTGGGAACCCCTGCCAGCGAAGCGGCGAACAGCACCGGCGCGCTGGCATATCCTCCTGTACCGATGACCACATCGGGACGGAACCGACGGACAATGCTGCGGGCCCGCCACAGGCTGGAAATCACCTTGAAGGGGACTGCCAGATTCGACAGGGAGAGCGAACGCTGGATGCCCGCAATGGGCAGCCCCACGATCCGGTATCCTGCTTCGGGCACGCGCGTCATTTCCATGCGCCCCTGCGCCCCCACGAACAGAATGTCGGCATCGGGATGTCTCCGGCGCAATTCGTCGGCAATGGATACCGCCGGGAATATATGTCCGCCGGTGCCTCCTCCGCTCAAGATGATCCGATAGGGTTTTTTGTGCGATGTCATATATTTTCGAGTATTTGTCGAGCCTTCTCTTGCCTCTTTTGTTCCTCGGGGGTATCCTCCTCCGGGATGTTGTTTTCTTCTTCCTGCGGGAAAACCTCCGGTGCCGAGACCTCCGGCTGCTGGGCATCGGAAGACGGCGAAGAGGGAAGCGGCGGGAGCGGCGTTTTCTCCCGGGCGTTCATGATGATCTTCTGCATGATGCCCACCATCAGACACGAAGCGATGATGGACGTTCCTCCGGAACTGATAAACGGGAGGTTCTGCCCCGTAACGGGCAACATCCCCACATTGACCCCCGTATGGACAATGGCCTGGCACATGATCACGCACAGCAGGCCGCACAAGACCAACAGGCCGAAGCGATCCTCCACCCGCAGCGCCTGCACCGTAACCCGAACGGCAAATACGGCAAAGAGCAACAGGATGAACGCTCCGCCTACCACGCTGTATTCCTCCACCAGGATGGAAAAAATAAAATCGCTGTCCGCCTGCGAGAGGAAATACTTCTGGATGCTCTTTCCCGGTCCGGCCGCCGGAAGGCTTCCCCCCAGGGCAATGGCCGTCTGCGCGGCCGTAATCTGGAGATATTTTTCCCGTTCCTCCTTGGACATTTCCTTGCTTTTCGAACGGGAGACGTAGTTTTCGATGCGCGCCATCCAGGTACCTACGCGGCTTCCTTCGAAGAGATCGCGATTCATCTTATAAGCGCCGAAGACCAGCGCCGCCAGCAGAATGAACGCCAGCACCGTAACCACGATATGCTTGAAGGGGTACCGCCCGATGACCAACATCACGTAAAACGTAAACAGGAAGATGAGCCCCGTCGAGAGGTTGTGCGGGATGATCAGCGCCGCCATCACCAGAACCGGCCCCCAAAGGTCGATCACCCGGTGTTTCCAGCTGAGCATCCTCTGCGGGTCGCGGCTGTATTTCTCCAGGTAGCGCGCCGTAAACATGACCATCGCGATCAGCGCAAAGGCCGAAGGCTGAAAGCTGACCCCGAATATCCGCACCCAACGCCCGGCGTTCTGCCCTTCGATGACCGTCCCCGAGAAAAACGCCCATACCAACGCTCCGATGGTAAGCACCACCACGATCCACGTCAGTCCCCGGTACAGACGGTAGTTCAGCCAATACGCCAGAAACATCAGCAGCACCCCGGCCAGCACGTCCCGCGCAAAGGTAATAAAGACCGAAGAGATGCTGCTCACCTGACGGATGGTACTGGTACTGATGACCCCCAGCAGGGAGAAGAGCAGCAACAGAACGACCACCCCCCAGATGACCTTGTCTCCGTGGCGCAGGATGTGGAAGTCGATACGCAGAATGCCGTCCGCAGGGTTCTTCATGCCTTTTGCCTTGTTTTGTTATCTGATCTTAAGCGTAACGATGCTCAATACCGCCAGGAATACCGAGATGATCCAAAACCGGGTAACGATCTTGCTCTCGTGCAGGCCTTTCTTCTGGTAATGATGGTGCAGGGGGGACATCAGGAAGATCCTCCGCCCCTGGCCATACTTGCGTTTGGTGTACTTGAAATACGACACCTGGATCATCACCGAAAGCGCTTCTACCAGAAATATTCCCGAGATCAACGGCAGGAGCAATTCCTTGCGCACGCAGATGGCCAGCACCGCGATGATCCCGCCGATGGTCAGAGAGCCCGTATCGCCCATGAACACCTGCGCCGGATAAGCGTTGTACCACAAAAATCCGATCAGCGCCCCTACGAACGCGCAGATGAACACCATTAGTTCGCCCACATCGGGAATGTACATGATGTTGAGGTAATCGGCAAAAATGATGTTGCCCGACAACCAGGCGAACAACCCCAGCACCGAAGCCTGAACGGCGGATGTCCCGGCTGCCAGCCCATCGATACCGTCGGTCAGATTGGCCCCGTTCGATACGGCAGTGATGATGAAGATAACCACGGGAATGAACAGGAGCCATACCCAGTCGCGGTAATTGCCGCCCAACCAACTGATCAGGTACGCATAGTCGAACTCGTTGTTTTTGACAAAGGGGATCGTGGTCTTGGTGGAATGTTCCTCGGCCTGGAGAAAGCGTTCCTGCCCTTCACCCGACGCACTTTCCGCCCCGACGACCGCCTGTACCACAGCCGTGCGTTCGGGCGAAGCCTCGCGAATGGTTACCTGCGGGCTGAAATACAGCACACAGCCCACCAGCAAGCCCAAACCTACCTGCCCCACCACTTTGAAGCGACCTTTGAGCCCGTCCTTGTTCTTGCGGAAGACCTTGATGTAATCGTCCAGAAACCCGATCGCCCCCATCCAAAGCGTCGTTATGAGCAACAGCACGAGGTAGATATTGTCCAAACGGGCAAAGAGCAGCACCGGCACGACCGTCGCCAGGATGATGATCACCCCGCCCATCGTCGGAGTTCCGGCCTTTTCCTCCTGTCCGGCCAAGCCCAAATGCCGCACCGTCTCGCCGATCTGCTTGCGGCGCAAGAAACGGATGATCTTCTTGCCGAACACCAGGGCGATGACTAGCGAGAGCAGAAAAGCTGCCGCGCCCCGGAAACTGATGTAATTGAACATCCCCGCCCCGGGAAAGTCGCACACGCGATCCAAATAGTTGAACAGGTAATATATCATGTCCCTTCCGTGTATTTTGTCTTCTTCTTTTTATTCTTGTATCGTCAGCATTTTTCCGCGGCCGAAGCGGAAAATGCCTCGCGCAACTGTTCCATGTCGTCGAAATGCGTGCGCACACCCTTGACCTCCTGGTAAGTTTCGTGTCCTTTGCCCGCTACCAGGATGATGTCGCCCTTCCTGGCCATCGCCACGGCCGTACGGATCGCCTGCCGGCGGTCGGGATTGACCAGCACGCGGGCGGTGCGCTCGGCCGGTACACCGGCCATCATCTCTTCGAGGATATCCATCGGGTCTTCGCTGCGGGGATTGTCCGAAGTGAAGATGGCCCGATCGGCTCCTTCGGCCACGATGGCCGCCATCTCCGGACGTTTGGTGCGGTCGCGGTCGCCTCCGCATCCCGCTACCACGGTAAAGGTTTCGTTGCCCGTGCGCAGTTGGTTGACCGTACGAATGACATTGTCCAGCGCATCCGGCGTATGGGCATAATCGACGATGCACACCACCCCGGAGGGAGAAGTCCAGTTCTCAAACCGCCCGTGCACCCCCCGCTGACAACTGAGCGCCTCCAGCACCCGGGTGGGTTCGCAGCCCAGCAGCACCGCCGTGGCATAGATCGCCAGAGCATTGTACGCATTGAACCGCCCGACCAGAGGCAGCCACACCTGGCGGCCGTCGATCTCGAGTTCCATTCCTTCAAAGGTGCTCTCCAGGATCCGGGCCTTGAAGTCGGACACCGAAGCCAGCGAATACGTGTATTTATGCGCCCGGGTGTTTTGCAGCATGTAGGCCCCGTTGCGGTCGTCCGCATTGACCAGCGCAAAGGCATCGGGAGCGAGCGAATCGAACAGGCGTTTCTTGGCATCGCGGTATCCGGCGAAGGTCTTGTGGTAGTCCAGATGGTCGTGCGTCAGGTTGGAGAAGATCGCCCCCCGGAAATCCAGCCCCGCCACCCGCTGCTGCGCCAAGGCATGGGAGCTGACCTCCATAAAGCAATGCGTACACCCCTGCCGCGCCATCCGATCCAGCGAAGCATTGAGCGTGAGGATGTCCGGAGTGGTCTGCCGGGCGGGAATATGCTCCTCGCCGAGGATATTCTCCACCGTGGAAAACAGCCCGCAGCGATACCCCATCGAACGGAACACCTGGTACAACAGCGTCGCCGTCGTTGTCTTTCCATTGGTCCCCGTCACGCCCACCAGGGCGATACGCGAAGTCGGGTTGTCGTAAAACGCCCGGGCCATCAGCGCCAAGGCCCGCGAAGTATCCTCGACCTGCACGTAGCTCACCCCGGGGTGCAACTCCCCGGGCGTCTTGCGCAGCACCACCGCGCAAGCCCCTGCGCGGATCGCTTGGTCGATATAGTCGTGCCCGTCGGCCGCCGTGCCCTCTATGGCGACAAAAGCACCGGAAGGCACCACCGCCCGCGAATCGAACGAAAGCCCGGCCAGAGGCAGGTCTTCCCTCCCGCCGAGCAAACGGTGCGGGATCCCGGCGAGCACTTCTTGTAAGGTCTTGGTCGTCTTTTCTTCCTTGTCCATGGTTGTGGTTATCTTGCCGTCAATATTACCTTTTCCCCGCTGCGCAGGCGGCTGCCCTTGGCCAGGGACTGGTGGGTGATCTTGCCCGTACCGCCCTCCACACGCACCGAAAACCCCATCCGTTCCAGAGCAGGGACCACATCGGCCGGGTAAAGCCCCTTGACATCGGGCATCACCTGGGCAGTTTCGTCGATCGAGGGACGGGGAGCCGCTTCTTCCGCCTGTTCGTACATGCCGGATTCGGGACCTTTGTACCGATACACCTGACGGGGCGTGGTCCGGTAGATCCCCGCAGCGATGTCCTTGACTACCGGCGCGGCGATCACACCGCCGGAAATCCCGTATCCCTGAGGGTGGTAGATGCAGACGATCAAGGAATACTGCGGGTCGTCATGCGGGAAATACCCGGCAAAGGACACCATGTACTGCATCGGCTCGCCCCGGCCGTAATTGTACTGCGCGGTACCCGTTTTTCCGGCCAGCCGCAGGTCGGGATCGTAACAAGCCCGGTGCGCCGTACCGTCGCGGTCTTCCACCACTCCGCGCAAAAGATCCTGCATGATCTTGATGTTTTTGTCCGAAGCGATCTTCCCGCGCGATTTGGGGGCCACCCGCTCCACGACTTCGCCCCCCTGGCGCACTTGCTCCAGGATATGCGGCTGAAGGTACACCCCATCGTGCGCCACTGCATTGTAGAGGGAGAGCGTCTGCAAGGGGGTGAGCTGCACCTCGTATCCATACGACACCCAAGGCATGGAAATCCCCGACCATTTGGGCGATCCCGGCACGGGGACGTACGGATCGGGTTCACCGGCGATGTCGATGCCCGTCTTCTGCCCCACCTGCATCTTGAACAAACGGTCGATAAAATCCTCCTGGTGGTCCTTGAAAGCCTCATAAGCCGTCTTGACGATGCCCGTATTGGACGACTTGACAAAGGCCTTGCGAAGGGAAATCACCCCGTAGCCGCCCGCCTTGTAATCCCGGACATGGCGGCCGTATATCGTATAGATACCCCGTTCGGTATCCACCTTCTGCGCCGTATCGGCGGCATCTTCTTCCAAAAGCGCCAGGACAGACATCAGTTTGAAAGTCGAACCCGGGTCGCTCCGCTCGCCCACCGCATAGTTGAGCACCTCGGCGTACTGTCCCTCCCCGATACGTCCCAGATTGACCATAGCCTTGATACCCCCGGTCTTCACGTCCATCACCACGGCGCAACCCCGCTCGGCGTTCCATTTGAGCAAATGCTCCTGCAATGCTTCATGGGCGATGTTCTGGATGCGGGCGTCGATGGTGAGCACCAAGTCCTTTCCGTCGACCGGGTCGCGCTTGTTCCCGTCGGCCAAAGGCTTCCATTCGCCCCGGAGCTGCTGCATCATCCGCACCCCGGGAGTACCCTTGAGTTGAAGCACGTAATATCCCTCGGCACCGACATAGGCCCGGTTGTCGTCCGAATAGCCGATCAGGCGGTCGCCCATTCCCCGCAGGGGGTTGATGCGCTTGGAGTAATCCTTGACGATGAGCCCGCTGCGCACCGGCGAAGTCTTCTTGGCATAGTATTCGAAGATCGGGAAGGTGAGCAACCGATCCCGGTCGGCTTGGGAAATATCGGTCGCTACCCGCAGATAGCGGTTCTTCTTTTTGCGCGCCGCGTCGAAATACCTGCGCCATCCGGCCGAGGACCGCGTAGGGAAATACTTGGCCATCGAATCGCACAGGGCCGAGATGTTCTTTTTGTCCTTCGTATCGTTGTACGTCTGGTCGGTAGGCACGGCCGTATCCCAATACACGTCGTAACGCAACACGGTCGAGGCCAACAGATACCCGTCCGAGGAGTAGATGTTGCCCCAGCGGGAAGGCACCTCGCGTTCTTCGATACGGCGGGAACGCGCCTCGCGACGGAGTTCATCGCCCGTAACGGCGATACGGAACATAAAAAACGCCACAGCCGCCAGCAGCACGAGAAATCCGACCGCCATCACCCCGATCCACAGGTACGAAACGCCCTGCAGACGGTCTCCCTGTCGGGTCTCCGTCCGATCGTCCGTCGGCTGTCCTGTTCCCTGTTCGATCATCCGATCACTTCTTTTTGTCCACCTGTATCATATTGACCGGCTGGTCGGTCGGTTTGAACCCCTGCTCGGAAAACCGTTCGAGCATCCCGCTTTCCATCCTCACCTGAGAGATCCGGGACTGGATTTCCACGTACTCGGTGGCCAGGGTATTTTTCTGCTCGGTAAGGTTCTTGATCCGATACACCTTCTGGTCCATCGAAGCCGAACTGTACACCATGGCAAAGGCAATGACCACCACCAGTCCGGTCCATTTCCACATCCGGCCGGTGAAATAATCACCCCGGATGAACTTGGCGAAAATATCGAGCGGATTCATCGTTTTCCGTTTTTATCGTGTTGCCCGGCTACCTTTTCCCCCACGCGCAGCCGGGCGCTGCGGGCGCGGGAGTTTTCCGCCATTTCCCTCTCCGAAGGGACGATCGCTTTGCGCTCCACCGGCTGCAAGGGCCGCAGAGGATTGCCGTAGAAGTCTTTTTCCACCTCGCCCGAAAAACGCCCGGAGCGGATGAAATTCTTCACCAGCCGATCCTCCAGGCTGTGGTACGAGATCACGCTCAAACGTCCTCCTTCGCGCAGGACCTCCCCCGACTGGGTCAGGAAATCTTCCAAAGCCCCCAGTTCGTCGTTCACCGCAATGCGCAGCGCCTGGAACACCTGGGCGAAAAACTTGTTTTCCCTGCCCGGTGCCGCAAAACCCTCCAAGGCCGCCATCAACTCCCCGGTAGTGGCAATGGGGCGTTTCCTCAGAATCTGACGAGCCAAAGCCCGCCCTTGGCGAAGCTCTCCATAGCGGTAAAAAAGATCGGCCAAGGCCTCCGCCTCGTACTCATTGACCACCTGAGCCGCCGTCAGCCCTCCCGAAGGGTTCATCCGCATGTCCAGCGGGCCGTCGTAGCGGATGGAAAAACCGCGCCCCGCCGTATCGAACTGGTGGGACGACACGCCCAGATCGGCCAGAATGCCGTCAACGGCCTCCACCCGATAAAAACGCAGGTAACGGGACATGTAGCGGAAGTTTTCCCCGACAAAGGTAAAGCGAGGATCGTCGATCTCTCCGGCCGGCACTTCGCTGTCCTGGTCGAAGGCGAACAAACGGCCGCCTTGCCCCAAGCGGGAAAGGATTTCGCGCGAGTGTCCGCCGCCGCCGAACGTCGCATCGACGTACACACCGTCGGGCTTGATCGCAAGAGCATCGACGGACTCGTTCAAAAGTACGGGTACGTGGTAACTCATCGTCGTATTCATATCTCCCGGGAGGAACCATCACCTTCCTTCCCGGCGGATCCCATCAATCTTTCTGCCAACTCGGCATAGGAACTCTCTCCGCGGCCGAGTGCCTGTTCGTACAGGTCTTTATCCCACAACTCGAAGAAATTCCCCACCGGGGACAACACCACCTCCCGTTCGAAATGCGCCCAAACAGCCAGGTCGGCCGGGATATTCACCCGCCCCACCGCATCGGCCTCCACAAAGCGCACCCCCGCCATGAAACGGCGGATGAAGTCGCGGTGCTCCCGCACATAGGGATTCAAACGCTGGATCTTGCCCAACTCCTCCTCCCACATGCGGGACGTGTACATCTCCAAACACGTCTCCTGCATCGAGCGGCGGATAAAAAATCCGCCGGCCACCTCTCCGCCCAGCGCCTTGCGCAGGGCCGAAGGCAGGGCTATACGCCCTTTGGCATCGGGTTTTACGACAAATGTCTCGAGTATACGGTACATACGATCTATTATCGTTCAAAATTACTACATTTCCACCACATCCCCACCACTTTTCACCACTTTTTCCCATTTAATTTCTTATCTTTTTTTAACGACATTTTAAGACCCATCCCGGCCCAAATCTCCGTAACTTTCCACACCGACCAAAATCGGTTCGACGCCGCAGAAAAAAACACAATACCCCATACAAAAATGAAAGCATTCAAGATCGCAGCCATCGGCATAGGATCCCTCGTCGGACTGCTCATCGTCCTGATGATCGCCATCCCCTATTTCTTCAAGGACAAGATCGTCGACGCCGCCCTCCAGGCCGCCAACGAATCGCTCACCGCCCGGATCGTGGTCGATCCCTCGGACGTACACTTCTCGCTGTTCTCCCACTTCCCCAACTTCACCCTCGCCATCGAAGACTTCGCCATCGAAGGCACGGGAAAATTCGAAGGCACCACCCTGATCCGCGCTTCGAAGATCTACGCCGTGATCGACCTCGCCAGCGTCTTTTCCGGCACGCCCAACATCCGGGCCGTCGGACTGGAAAAACCCCAAATCCACCTGATCACCGCCAAGGACGGCAGTGCCAACTACGACATCGTCAAACCCTCGGACGAAAAGGAATCCGAGCCGGCCGACACGAGTGCCCTGGCGCTGAACATCGACCTGAAAAAATACAGCATCTCCCGCGCCGAAGTGGATTACATCGACTCCACCTCGTCGATGGCCCTGCATATCGGCAACCTGAACCACTCGGGCAGCGGCGCAATGCGCTCCGAACGTTTTGCCCTGAAAACCGAGACCTCCATCGATACGCTCACCTTCGCCCTGGAAGGTACCCGCTACATCAAGGACGCCCGCATCCTGGGCCACATCACCCTGGACATGGACATGGGCGCAATGGTCTTCACAGTCGACACGCAGGGCGAGGACTACAACCTGCATCTGAACGACATCGACCTGTTGTGTGAAGGTTCCCTCGGTCTGCTGGACGGCGGCGGCATGGACATCGACCTGCATCTGGGCAGCGGGAAGACCCAGTTCTCGTCCCTGCTCTCGATGCTTCCCCCGCAATACGCCTCGATGCTCGACGGGGTGAAAACCGAAGGGACCTTCGAGATGGATGCCACCGTCAAAGGCACCTACGGCGAAAATGCCTTCCCCGCTATCCAAGCGCTGCTCAAAGCCGAGAACGGCCGCATCCAATACCCCAAACTGCCCAAATCGATCGACGACATCCAGATCGACCTGCGGGTAGCTTCGCCCCAGAGCACCTCGCTCGACGCCCTGACCATCGACATGTCCAAATGCACGATGAAAGTAGCCGACAGCCCGGTTTCCGCCACCCTGCAACTTGCCACCCCGATCAGCGATCCGGACATCCGCGCTTCGCTGAAGACCACGCTCGACGTAGCCTCGCTGCGCGATGTGATCCCGCTGGAGGAGGATGACCGGATCGACGGAAAGATCCTCGCCGACGTCTCGATCGCCGGCCGGATGTCCACCCTGGAAAAAGGCAACTACCAGGACTTCAAGGCCGACGGCAGCATCTCGATCCAAAACCTGGAATACGCCACCCGCTCGGTCGCACAACCGGTAAGGATCCCCTCGGCACAGCTGGTCTTCTCGCCTCAAGCCCTCGACCTTCGCTCTTTCGCCCTGGAGATCGGTGAAAGCGACCTTTCCCTTTCGGGACAACTGAAAAACTACCTCGGGTACTACCTGAAAGGACAAACCCTGCAGGGCAACCTGAATGTCTCCTCGAAAAACCTCGACCTGTCCTCCATCCTGCCGGCCGACAGCACCGCCACCGCCACCCCTGCTGCCCAGGAAGTCGCGCAATCCTCCCCGGAGGAAACGGCTGCCTCCCAGCCCATCCGCCTGCCCAAAGGCATCCGGTTCGACACGCAACTCGACCTGAAAAAGGTAAGCTACGGCACCATCGCCCTCTCCCAGGTTCAGGGACACCTGGGCCTGTACGACCAGATCGCCTACCTGAAAAACATCGCCATGCACGTAGCGGACGGCACGGTAAACGCTTCGGGTTCCTACGACGCCCGCCAGGCGGACAATGCCCTGGCCGACATGACCTTCTCGCTCTCCGGGCTCGACATCCCACAGATGGCCGCCATGTTCACCAGCGTGAAGACCTTGGCACCGATAGCCTCTTCGGTGAGCGGACGGGTCAGCGGCTCGATCGCACTCAACACCCGCCTGGACGCAGCGATGCAGCCGGTGTACACCACGATGAACAGCCAGGGCACCCTGTCCACACAAGGTTTGCAGCTGAAGAACAGCGAATTTACCAAGACGCTGGGAAAAGCCCTCGGGATCTCCGCCTTGGAAAACGACCCGAAGGTGGAAGACCTCAACCTCAGCTATACCATCACCGACGGCCGGCTGACCGTCGCCCCGACTTCGTTCAAACTGGCCGGCATCGGAGCTACCCTAGCCGGCGATATGGCCCTCGAAGGGATGACCCTCGACATGACCACCGACCTGAAGGTGCCCCGTACAATGCTGCCCCAGAGCATCAACCAGACGATCGACAAGGCCGTCTCGACCCTCTCTTCCCTCGGGGTGAAAACCTCGGTGGGCGAAACGCTCGACATTGCCGGGCTGATCACCGGGGAAGCTACTTCGCCGAAATACTCCATCGCGTACGGTCCGGATCATAGCCCCTCGCTGGCCGACTACCTGAAATCCGAAACCGAAAAGGCCGCCAAAAACGCCGCCGAAGCCGCCAAGGAAAAAGCCGAGGAAAAAGTGAAGGAGCAGACCGATAACCTGAAAGACAAGGCGGTCGACGCCATCAAGGGCTTGTTCGGAGGTAAGAAATAACCCCCGTCTTCCCTCCCAAAGACAAAAAAACAGGGCGCAACGACCACACATTGCGCCCTTTTTAGTAATTTAGCCGCTGAATCCATCTCATCTGCATGAGAAAAGACAAAAGAGAAAAATACGAACGCCGCCGGGTCAAATCGTCCTACGTATCGGTAGTGGTCAGCACCACGCTGGTGCTTTTCATCCTGGGCCTCATCGGGATGCTGGTGCTCTCCACGGACAACCTCACCCGCCACATCAAGGAAAACTTCGCCGTCGGGGTCGCCCTGAAGGACGGCGTGAAACAACAGGACCTCGACCAGTTCATCCGCGCCATCGAAGTAGCTCCCTACGCCAAAGGTGTCCAGTTCGTCAGCCGGGAAGATGCCCTTCAAACCCTCAAGGACGACTTGGGCGAGGATTTCGTCGAGTTCGTCGGGGACAACCCCCTCAATGACCGTATCGACGTATTTTTCCGCGCCGAATATGCCGACAGCCGCCAGGTCGATTCCGTAGCCACGATGCTGATGAAAAACGACTTCGTCGATTCGGTGGACTACAACCGGATCATGCTGGACGAAATAAACTCCAACATCCGCACCATCAGCCTGTGGCTGGGTGCCTTCGCCATCCTGTTCCTGGTCGTGTCCATCCTGCTGATCAACAACTCGGTGCGTCTGACCATCTATTCCAAACGCTTTACCATCCGGACCATGCAGCTGGTGGGAGCCACCCCGAAGTTCATCCGCCGACCCTTTGTCAACCGCCTGGTAGGCAGCGCACTGATCAGCGCCTTCATCGCCCTGATCCTGCTCTCCGGCATCGTATATTACCTGTACCAGTGGCAGCCCGAATACCGGATCGTACTGGACCTGCGGCTCATCGGAGCCTTGTACTGCGGCCTGGTGGTCATCTCGGTGCTCATCACGATGATCAGCGGCCGGACGGCCGTGCGCAAATTCCTCGGCATGCGCGCCGAAGACCTGTATTACTAACCCCCGTTTCAAAACACAAACCACACGCCTTATGAAAGCCTCGCAAAGCACCTTTCTCTTCACCCGGAACAATTACATCCTGATGGCGGCCGGAGTGGTCGTCATCCTGCTGGGATTTCTCCTGATGAGCGGAGGCAACGACCCCGACCTGACCCAGTTCAACGAAGCGATCTTCTCCCGCCGGCGCATCTTCTGGGCACCGCTGATCGTCATCCTGGGATTCGTGATCGAGATCATCGCCATCTTTTACTCCCCGCGCAAGAAAAGCGACACCCCGGCAGAGAAATAACCCCGGGACGTCCCGCCGGGAGGGCGGAAAAGCATCTCCCACCCCGGATTGGGGAAATCGTCCCCGCACGGCAAAGCCTCTTACCCCGTTTAATCCCTTAACCCTCTTTATACTATGGATTTATGGCAAGCGATCCTTTTGGGCATCATCCAAGGACTGGCGGAATTCCTGCCTGTGTCTTCCAGCGGACAACTGGAACTGGCCAAAGCCGCCCTCGGAGTAGACATGGAAGGAAGCGCCGGACTGGCCTTTACCATCTACCTCCACGTCGGGACCGCCCTGGCGACGGTAGTCGTCTTCCGAAAAACGATCTGGGACCTGCTCAAAGGGCTCTTTGAATTCCGTTGGAACGAGCAGACACGCTACTTGGCCATGATCGCCGTCTCGATGATCCCAGCGGGGATCGCCGGGCTTTTCTTCATGGACTACATCGACCTGCTCTTCGAAGGCAACGTCCTGCTGGTCGGCTCCATGCTCATCCTCACCGCTGCCCTGCTGCTGGTAGCGGACCGCGCCCGGGACACCACCCGGAAAGTGTCGTTCGCCAGCGCACTGATCATCGGCCTCTCTCAAGCCTTGGCCATCCTGCCCGGACTGTCCCGTTCCGGCACGACGATATCCACTTCGGTCCTCTGCAAGGTAGACCGAGGCGACGCCGCCCGCTTCTCGTTCCTGATGGTGCTTCCGCTTATCTTCGGCCAGATCGCCAAAGACATCCTGGACGGAGGGCTCTCGGCCGACATGTCCCAAAGCGGCGCCGGTGTCATCCTGGTGGGAACTCTGGTGTCGTTCCTGGTGGGCATCGCCGCCTGCCGCTGGATGATCGCCCTGGTAAAACGCGCACAGCTGAAATGGTTTGCCGTCTACTGCCTGATCGTCGGGATGGCCGCCATCGCATGGAAGCTGTTTTTCTAACGCACACCTGCTGCAGGCAGGAAAGCCCCGCGCAGCGATAAAAAATCCGGCAACGCATGGCGTTGCCGGATTTTTTATTTTACCGCAGAGCAAGTCACCTTTTTACCACGCCCCCACGTATATATTGCCCGAAACGGCATTGGCCCGCACTTGAACCCCGTTTCCGGAAGTGTTCAACTCCAGGCGGCGGCTGGCGCGCGCCACACCCGAAATCTCGATCTCGCTGCTCACTCCGCTGAGCGAGTAACTATGCGACTTCAGATCGCCCTTCAGGTAAAGGCGAAGATCGCCCGAGACGGATTTGATCGACGTCTGCCGGACCTTGGGTCCCATGAACAGGCACACATTGCCGGAAGTAGAGGACGCTCCGACCAGGGAAAAATCCACCCCGGTCTTGCTTCCCTTGGCCAGCACATCACCCGAAACGGTAGTTACATCGATCTTGTTGCCCGTACAATCGGCCAGGGAAACATTGCCCGAGGTAGTGCGCACTACGGCCAAGTTAGACGTGATCCCCTTGAGGGTCATATCGCCCGATACCGTGCTCACCGACAGGTCGTCCGCCGATACGCCGACCAGCGACACACACCCCGAAACGGACGAGACTTCCGATCCCTCCAAACGAAGCCCCTGCAACGAGACATCGCCCGCAACTCCATTGACAACGACCACCCGCACATCCGCCGGAGCCTCGATACGGATATAGCCCTGCGCACGGCGGATGGACACCGAGCGGAGCGTTTGGTAGATCTCCAAGGTCGAACCCGACTTGCGCGCCTGGATGCTGAAATTCTTTTCCCGAATATCCATGTAGTCCACCCGGCACTCGACCTTGGTCTGCGCACCGTCTGTTTTGACCACACTCACCGGCAAGACCGGCTGCACTACCTTGATGGTGGTTACCCCCGAATAAGCCGCATCGATAAACACTTTGTTCTCGATCGTCTCCGCCCCGACGGTTCCCATTATCCACAGGGCGCAGAATAACAAGAGTAGCTTTTTCATCGCACTTCTTTCGTATTTGCGTTTGACATCCTTTCTTTTCTCCTCTCCGCCACTTCCTACCAGGAGCGTACATCGACCCCGCCCGAAACCGTCGTGGCCTTCAGGTGTACTCCTCCGCTCTGGCCTTCGCTTTCGAAATGGCGCCGGGATTCACCGACCCCGGCCACCCGTACTCCGCCCGAAGTGGCATTCAAATCGTAACCGTTGCGGCTCAGATCGCCTTTGAGGTACACGTCGATCCCGCCCGAAATACTCTCCAAAGATACCTCTTGTGCCGAATCTTCCAAATAGACTTTCACTCCGCCCGAGACGGTTTCCCCCTCCATTTGGTTGGCCGACAAAGCCTCGGCGCGAATCCCGCCCGAGACGGTCTTGCAAGTGAGCCACTTTCCCCATACCTGCGAGAGCTCTACACCTCCCGAGACCGTACTCAAGTTCATTTGCTCGGCATTCACTCCGCTCACTTTCACTCCCCCCGAAACCGTCTGCGCCTTCAGGCGATCCAAAGAAACCCCTTCGGCATAAATTCCGCCCGAGACGCTCTGGATGTCCACCTCCCGCACCGAGGCGGGCACCCGCAGTTCGAGGTAGCACCCCGAAGCCTGTCGGCAAACCACTCCGTCCCTGGGTGTCTGATAAATCTCCAGCACACCCCCGTCCTGACGTACATCGATCTTGTAGTCGGGGACATTGACCTTCATCTGACCTACGTAGCACTCTACCGACACGCTATCCGATGTACCGGGAAGGACACGCACCGGGAAAATGCTCTGCGCTACCCGAGCGGCACGCACCCCGGCATACTGGCCGTCGAGAAGGGTCGTGTCCTTCCACTGAACCGCATTCCCCTCCGACCATCCGGAACGGTTCACGGCACTCCAACTGCATCCGGCAGCCAACAAAGCGAAAACCGCGGCAAAAGCCGCAAAAAACACCTTTTTCATAGCAAAACCTATTTTCATTATCTTCTTTCAAACGCAGCAAGGATACTCCTCCCGACGTTTCAACAACATTAGACCGGAAAAACGGCAAAAAGGTTACAGCAGATGTGTTATTTTTTTCATCCCGGGGGATTGCTTACCTTTGCGCCATCTCAAATACAAGCCAAAAGACACCTATCATGCTCACGGTATCCAACCTTTCCCTCCAATTCGGCAAACGGGTCCTCTTCGAAGATGTCAATCTGAAATTCACCCCCGGGAATTGCTACGGGGTCATCGGCGCCAACGGAGCCGGAAAATCCACCTTTCTCAAGATCCTCTCCGGAGAGATCGAACCCACCAGCGGGTCCGTATCCCTGGAAAAAGACAAACGAATGTCCGTCCTTTCCCAGGACCACTATGCCTTCGACGACCGTACGGTGCTCGATACCGTCATTTCGGGCAACAGCCGCCTCTCCGAGATAAAAGCCGAGCTGGACGCCGTCTATGCCAAACCCGACTTTTCGGACGAAGACGGCATCCGCGCCGGGGAATTGAGCGATGCATTCGAAAAAATGGGCGGATGGAATGCCGAGAGCGACGCCGCCTCACTGCTTTCCTCGCTGGGCATCCCGGAGGACAAACACTACTCCATGATGGCCGATCTGGAGACCAAGGACAAAGTGCGCGTACTGCTGGCCCGTGCCCTGTTCGGTAATCCGGACGTGCTCATCCTCGACGAACCGACCAACGACCTAGACATCTACACCGTCGGCTGGCTGGAGGATTTCCTGGCCAACTACGACAACACCGTCATCGTCGTCTCGCACGACCGGCACTTTCTGGATGCCGTAGCCACCCACATCGTGGACATCGACTTCAAAAAGATCAAGACCTTCTCGGGCAACTATACCTTCTGGTACGAGTCCAGCCAACTGGCTGCCCGCCAGCGCGCCCAGCAAAACAAAAAGACCGAGGAAAAACGCCGGGAACTGCAGGCGTTCATCGAACGCTTCGCGGCCAACGTCGCCAAGAGCCGCCAAGCTACCTCGCGGCGCAAGATGCTGGAAAAACTCAATATCGACGAGATCGAACCCTCCTCACGCCGTTACCCCGGCATCATCTTCGAGGCCGAACGCGAGATCGGCGACCAATTGCTCCACATCGAGGGGCTGACCAAGAGCCTCGACGGGCAGGTGCTGTTCCACGACCTGAACCTCAACCTCAAGAAAGGCGACAAGGTGGCCTTCCTTTCCCGCGACTCGCGCGCTACCACCGCCCTGTACAACATCCTGGCCGAAGAAGACCAACCCGACGCCGGCCATTTCGAATGGGGAGTAACCACCTCCCGGGCCTACCTCCCGGCCGACAACAGCCGGTATTTCGACAACGACCTTTCCCTGGTGGACTGGCTGCGTCAATGGGCCCGCAGCGAAGCGGAACGCGACGAATCCTACGTGCGCGGCTTCTTGGGGCGGATGCTCTTCAGCGGCGAAGAGGCCTTGAAAAAAGTAAACGTACTCTCCGGAGGCGAGAAAGTGCGCTGCATGCTCTCCCGCATGATGATGGTACGCGCCAATGTCCTGATGGTGGACGAACCGACCAATCACCTGGACATGGAATCCATCCAGGCGTTTAACAACGGCCTGACCCAGTTCCGGGGAACGGTGCTGATGACCTCCCACGACCACCAGTTCGTCCAGACGGTGGCCAACCGCATCGTGGAGATCGGTCCCAAAGGCATCATCGACCGCTACATGACCTACGACGAGTACATCGCCGATAAAAAGATCCGCGAGCTGCGCGAGGCTTTGTACTGATCTTCAGTATTTCCACTTACTCAGGCGGGCAAGCGCGCGGCCTTTGG
>JFBN01561564.1_pt1 | contig 23662 bp, 21 predicted proteins | sample 768741 | NCBI WGS metagenome assembly JFBN01 (sample SAMN01983846, study PRJNA193217) | chicken gut metagenome | biome: terrestrial biome; isolation source: ceca of Broiler chicken | host: Gallus gallus | place: United Kingdom: England | collected 2010-09-07
CCGCCACAGGCCCGACTTCTCGTCGGGGCGTATCATCAGATTCATCACCCGGCAACCGTTATCCTCCACCAGCCGGGTAAGTTCGGTTGCCGAGTAGTCGGCCCGAGGAATTTCCAGCTCGATGATGGCCCCCGACGACGAAGTCTGACACAACCGGGCCACGGCCACCATCACCGCATGAATGGGGATAGCCCCCACGTAACGGCGGTTCCGGTCGACCACGGGAAGCACGTCGTCGGTATATTGGGCAAACTGGTTCACCACGTCGAGCAGGTGTGTCTCCTCCCGCACGGCAGGCTGCCTCAGATTTTCCCGACCGACCGTATCCCCATCGGATTCGCCAGCCAGTTCCTGACGGTGAAGAATGCCCACATACTCCCCCTTATCAACCACCGGCAGACTCGACCGCCCCGAACGGTCCAACACCGCACGGGCCTGCCCCACCGTCATCTCGGCCGACAAGTAAGGTATTTCGGGCAATATCATATCTTTTGCTTTCATTTATTGCACATATTTCTTTAAATCGTATTATTTTTGCACGAAAGATAATACAAAGATAGCGAAAGGTGAGAGTAGAGACAAACGAAAACACAGTTTTCAAGTTTGGCTATACCGAACCGAATCCTATCTTATGAAAAGATAGCGAAAGGTGAGAGTAGAGGCAAACGAAAACGCAGTTTTCAAGTTTAACCATGCCGACCTTGATTCTATCGCATATAAAGATAGCTATTTTTTCGGTGAACACCGCAATCGGCTACCTTTCTTGAAAACGAAACAAACCGTGCCGACTCAGAGTCACACCGAAACAAGATTAGGGTAAAAGAGAAATGACCAAGTTAAGTGTTAATGTCAACAAAATAGCCACCCTGCGCAACGCACGCGGGGGGAATGTGCCCAATGTATTGAAAGTCACGCTCGACTGCGAATCGTTCGGAGCCGAAGGTATCACCGTGCACCCGCGTCCCGACGAGCGTCACATTCGCTATGCCGACGTCTACGAACTGAGACCGGCCGTAAGCACCGAGTTCAACATCGAGGGATACCCCTCGGAGAAATTCCTCGACCTGATACTCAAAGTGAAGCCTACCCAGGTGACACTGGTCCCCGATGCTCACGATGTGATTACCTCGAACTCCGGTTGGGACACCAAAACCAACTTCGATTTCCTCTCCAAAATTATCGACCGCTGCAAAGCTGCCAACATTCGCACCTCGATTTTCGTCGAGCCCGACCTCGAAATGGTCGACTATGCTGCCAAGACCGGTACCGACCGCATCGAGCTCTACACCGAGCCCTATGCCGTGCGCTATGCACAAGACCGCGAGGCGGCCGTCGCCCCCTTCGTACAAGCCGCCGAGCATGCCCGCAGCCTGGGACTGGGCGTGAATGCCGGTCACGACCTCAACCTCGAAAACCTGAGGTTCCTCCACGAAAGCATTCCCTTCCTGAGCGAGGTATCGATAGGCCACTGCCTCATCTGCGATGCCCTCTACCTGGGATTGAAAGAGACTATCAAACGATACAAAGACTGTCTGAAATAAACCTGTTAAAAGCTATATCATGAACCTGCTTACTTTGCTCCTGCAAACTACCGACACACTGGCCACACCGCCCGTGCTTACCCCGGTCGAGACCGCCAGCGACCTGAACCTCTGGGACCTGGCCTGCAAGGGAGGAATCATCATGATACCCCTGTTGCTCCTCTCGCTGCTCTCCATCTATATCTTTGTCGAGCGGCTGCAAGTGATTCGCCGCGCCGCCCGCGAAGACAACTCCTTCATGGAACGCATCAAGGACTATATCCACGAGGGCAACATCGACAGCGCCTTGAAGCTCTGCAAAAAAACCAACACCCCCTATGCCCGGCTCATCGCCAAGGGTATCTCGCGGCTGGGCCGTCCCATGAACGACGTGCTGGTGGCCATCGAGAACGTGGGCAACATCGAGATTGCCAAACTCGAAAAGGGCTTCCCCTGGCTCGCCACCACGGCTGCCGGTGCCCCCATGATCGGATTCCTCGGTACCGTAACCGGTATGGTACGGGCCTTCTACAACATGGCTTCGGCCGGCAACAACGCCGACATATCGACCCTCTCGGGCGGTATCTACGAGGCATTGGTAACCACCGTAGCCGGACTTATCGTGGGTATCATCGCCCTGTTTGCCTACAACTACCTCGTGTCGCGCGTCGACGGCGTGATGAACCAGCTCGAATCGAAGACAATGGAATTTATGGACCTGCTCAACGAGCCGGCCGAATAACCGAGGGGGAGACAAGACTATGGCACTGAAACGAAGACACAAGATAGAGGCCACATTCAGCATGGCATCGATGACCGATGTCATCTTTCTGTTGCTTATCTTCTTCATGATTACCTCGACAATCGTCTTTCCCAACTCCATCAAGGTGAACCTGCCGCAGAGCAACCAGCAGGCGGCAGCCAAACCCCTCACCCGGGTGCTCATCGACGAAAACATGGACTACTACATCTCCTTCGGCAACGAGGCACCGCAAGCGGTCACCTACGACCAACTGGTACAACAGCTGGCCGAGACACCCCAGCACGACACCGAGCGCTATGTAGCGCTCTATGCCGACGAGACGGTGCCCTACCGCGAGATTGTCAAGGTACTCAACGTCGCCAACGACAACCATCTGAAAATGGTACTGGCCACCAAGCCGGTGCGCAACCCGTAACCTCACCCGAATCCGTAACCCATCAAACGCCTCCCCGTGGAACCGCAAAAAAGAGATAAGATACAAGCCATAGCCGCTACCGTTGCCGTGCATCTGGTCGTGCTGCTCGTCTTGTGGTTTACCCTCCTGGGGCCCGAACCCATGGGATCGGGCAGCGGTGTACTGGTGCAGGTGGGACTGGTCGACGAGGCTTCGGGTATGTTCGAGTCGAACGCGCCTCAACCCGAGGAGCCCCAGGCCGAACAGCCTCACACCAACGACGACGAACTGATGACCCAAACCGACGAGGAGAGTATCCAGATCGAGAAGAAAGAGGAGGAGAACAAAAAGAAAGCTGTCCAGGAGAACAAGCAGGACAACCGCATTGCCAACCAGGTGAAGAATGCCTTCGGCAAGGGGGTGTCGAACGACGGTAGCCGGGGCGACAGCGAAACGGGTAGCGGCACACAGGGCAACCCCTTCGGCAACTCGTCGACCGGCGAACTCACCGGTGTGGGCGGATATGGAGGCTACAACCTCGGCGGCCGCGGACTGGTGGGCTCACTGCCCTATCCCCAATACGACAACAGCAACGATGCCGGTACCATTGCCATATCGATTACGGTCAATCCCCAGGGGCAGGTCATCAGCGCCATCGCCACCGTCAAAGGGAGCGAAGGCACCGCCTTCTCCAACCCCAAGTTGCGGGCCTCGGCCGAAGCGGCTGCCCGCCGCTCACGCTTCGAGCGCAGCAACCGCTCGTCGAACCAGACGGGGGTTATCGTCTATATCTTCAAACAGAACTAACGACTAAACCACCCAATAAGCAAGGGGCCCGAACTTACCGTTCAGGCCCCTTTTCTTATCGTCAATACACGGTTATCAAGATCAATACCCCAACGCGATGTTGTCAATCCAGAGGGTACTGCCCAACCCGCCCACATAAGCGGTACCGCAGGTAGCCGAAGCCATCACCAGCATGTGGGTGACCGGCTCATCGGGTTTGCCCCAACCCACCTCGACCACAGGCACCATCTTGCCCTTGCTGTTGCGGCAGTAGTAGGAGTTCTCCTCGGGAATAAGCCCCATGTAGGACTTGTAGAACGGTTTGTCGGTAATATCGCCATAGTGAATGGGTATGCTGTGACCGTTCACCCACCCGGCAGTACTCTTGCCGTAACGTTCCCGGCCAGTGCCCACCCGATGGGCGTAGACGTTGCCGTCGGCATCTTCCCAACGATGTTGCAACAGAATATAGACCTCGCCGTTGTCGCGGCCGGGCAACTGCTTGCGGGCACTGAACCCGGTCGACTGGGTGCGAAAATTGTCGGGCGAAGCCTTGTATTTATAATCGAAAATCAAGCGGGTAGGACGTTTGGTGAAGGGGATTCCCATCTCCATCTTGCTGTAAGGGCTGTTGGTCGAGCGAATGGGTTCGTTCACCTCGCCCAGGAAGATACTGCCGCTCACCAGCACATGCAGATTCATCATGCCCAACACGCAGCAATCCTCGATAACCGTCTCCATGCAGGCGCAGGTGCCACCCCCTTCGCGCTTCTCGGGACGGACGGTGTTGCTGGCCTTCACTACTCCCATCACGTTGGCCATCACGTTCGACGAAGCCCACGGCGAGCCTCCCATATTCTTATAGGCCTTGTTCCCCTGGATATGGCGAGTGGGCGCAATGGCATAGACGGTCTTGGTCTTGCCTCCCAGGAGGGCCGACTCCTTGATTTCGCGAGTCACCCAATGTTCAAAGTCGGCAAAGGCCAGCGGCTCTACATGCTGAGCACAGGCATTCTCCACGGCCAATACTCCGCACAAAACTGCCATCAATGTAGTTCTCTGCATCTTTTTCATATCGTTTTATCCAATTTCAAATGCTGCAAAATTAAACGCTCCATCGATTTTATTCGAGCTAATTATCTATTTTTAAATATTTATCCGCTCTGTTTCACCCCTTCAAGGTATTTACTCCGCTTTATAATAAGCCGGCAAAATGTTTCTTTCTGTAAAAATACGAGACGTTTAAGAAAAGTATTTAAATAGAAACTTATCTTATCAAAATTATATATCTTTGTAAAAGACAGAGGCGACTTGGCATGAACAAACTGCAAAATCCAGATTCAGGTTTGTTCCTAATCTCGCTTTTCTCTATCTTTGGAATAACAATTCTATCTATATTTTTGTTTTGGCAGACCATGGAAACCGCCACATTCAATATTTTCTTAATCGTAATGGCCGTCACGGCCTTGATTGTGTTTATTGCCCTCCATTTCGTGAGTGCGGGTTACGGCATGCTTTTCGACCGCAAGTGGGGAGTCTCGTTGCCCAACCGCATCGGGTGGGTGGTGATGGAGGCCCCGGTATTCATTGCCATGCTCGTACTGTGGCTGCTGGCCCCCGACGAATATCGCTGCGACCCGGTGCGCATCGTCTTTCTGCTGCTGTTCGAGGCGCACTATTTCCAACGCTCGTTCATCTTCCCCTTCCTCATCAAGGGGAACAGCCGCATGCCCCTCAGCATCGTGAGCATGGGCGTCGTGTTCAACCTGCTCAACGCCTTCATGCAGGGAGGGTGGATTCTCTACATCTCGCCGCTCGACTACTACACCCCGGCCTGGTTCACCTCGCCCCAGTTCATCATCGGAGTGATAGTCTTCGTGGCCGGCATGTACATCAATATCCAGTCCGACTCCATCATACGTCACCTGCGCAAACCGGGCGACCGACGTCACTATATCCCGCGGGGCGGCATGTTCCGCTGGGTTTCGTCGGCCAACTACTTCGGCGAATTTCTCGAATGGGTAGGATTCGCCATCTTCACCTGGTCGTGGTCGGGTGCCGTCTTTGCCTGGTGGACATTTGCCAACCTGGCCCCACGCTCGGCCTCGCTCTACAAGCGCTACACCCAGGAGTTCGGCGAGGAGTTCACGCGAGAGAAACGCAAAAAGATAATCCCTTTCATCTATTGAAATCATGAATACCGACTCATCTTCACAACCGTCCATACTCTTCACACCGGCCTCGATAGGCCCCGTCACCCTGCGCAACCGCACCATCAGGTCGGCCGCCTTCGAGGGTATGTGCGACCACAACGCACCTACCCAAAAGCTGTATGACTACCACCGCAGCGTGGCTGCCGGCGGTATAGGCATGACTACGCTGGCCTACGCCTCGGTGACCCGCAACGGGCTCTCCTTCAAACATCAGTTGTGGATGCGCCCCGAAATCGTGAAACCGCTGCGACGCATCACCGACGCCATTCATGCCGAAGGGGCCAAGGCCTCCATTCAGTTGGGGCACTGCGGCAACATGTCGCACCGCAGCACGGCAGGACAGATTCCCATTTCGGCCTCGACCGGATTCAACCTCTACTCGCCCACCTTCGTGCGGGGTATGCACAAGGACGAAATCGAGGCGATAGCCCGGTCCTTCGGCGATGCGGTCAACAACGCTCGCGACGCAGGATTTGACGCCGTCGAGATTCACGCCGGACACGGTTACCTCATCAGCCAGTTCCTCTCGCCTTATACCAACCACCGCCGCGACGAATACGGCGGCTCGCTCGACAACCGCATGCGGTTCATGCGCATGTGCATGGAGCAGGTGATGAAGGCGGCCGGCAACGACATGGCCGTCATCGTCAAGACCAACATGCGAGACGGCTTCAAGGGAGGCATCGAAATCGACGAGGGTATCGTCATCGCCCGCGAACTCGAACAACTGGGAGCCCACGCCCTGGTGCTGAGCGGTGGCTTCGTGAGCAAAGCCCCCATGTATGTGATGCGGGGCGAAATGCCCATCACCACCCTCACCTACTACATGAAGACCTGGTGGCTCAAATACGGGGTGAAACTGGCCGGCCGGTTCATGATACCCACCGTGCCGTTCCGCGAAGCCTACTTCCTCGACGATGCGCTCAAATTCCGCGAAGCCCTCAAACTGCCCCTCATCTACGTGGGCGGTCTGATCTCCCGGCCCACCATCGACAAGGTACTCAACCACGGCTTCGAGTTCGTGCAGATGGGACGGGCCCTCATCAACGAGCCCGACTTCGTGAACCGCATGAAAAACGAGGACGAGGTGCGCTGCGGCTGCGACCACACCAACTACTGCATAGCCCGCATGTACTCCATCGAAATGGCCTGCCACAAACACCTCGAAGAACAACTGCCCCCGTGCATCGTCAAGGAGATAGAAAAGATTCACCGCCATGACCCGCAATAGAGACCTATCGCCATGCACAGCTCTCGTTACCGGAGCCAGCTCGGGTATCGGGCTCGAATTTGCCCGGCAACTGGCGGCCTGGGGGGCAGCCCTTGTGATGGTGAGCATCGACCGCGACGACCTCGACCGCGAATCGACCCGCATAGCTACCGACTATCGAGTACCGGTCGAAACCCTCTGCATGGACCTGGCCCGACCCGAAGCGGCCGACGAGCTTTATCAATATTGCCGGGAAAAAGGGCTGGTCATCGATATACTCATCAACAACGCCGGCATCTTCTCCTTCCGTGAAGTGGTACGCACCGACCCGGCCAAAATCGAGACCATGATTCAACTGCACATGGGCACAGTGACCCGCCTCTCACGCCTCTTTGCCAACGACATGTGCCAACGACACCACGGCTACCTGCTCAACATGTCGTCGCTCTCCTGCTGGACCCCCTATCCCGGCATAGCGCTCTACACCGCGACAAAAGCCTACATACGGGTGTTCACACGGGCACTGGCCTACGAGTTGAGCGACTATGGTGTCCATGCCACCGTCGTGTGTCCCGGCGGAGTAGCTACCGGCCTCTACGGGCTTCCGCCCCGCCTGCTGAAATTGGGGGTAAAGCTGGGCATACTCATGACACCCGAACGCCTCGTGCGCAAAGCGCTCAACGCCCTCTTTCGTGGAAAGAAACAACTTATTCCCGGACTGTTCAATCGACTGCTCATACCGCTGGCGTCGGTTATGCCTGCCCGGGTTCGTCTCATAGTCAAACACCGCATGCTCAATGAATAAGGAGTATTATATCATTACCGGAGCCAACGGCAGCATAGGCCAGGCCATCACCGAGGCGCTGGCCAAACAAGGGCTTTCCATCATCATGGCCTGCCGCAACCTGGCCAAATCGCAACCCGTGCAGCAACAGCTCATCGAAAAGACAGGCAATACCGACATCACCCTGTTGCCGCTCGACCTGGCATCGTTTGCCTCTATCATCGCTTTTGCCAACCACCTCTCGCAAGAGTCCATATCGATACAAACGCTCATTAACAATGCCGGAGTCATGAATCAGCATTACAGCCAAACCGCCGACGGGTTTGAGTCGACCATCGGCGTCAACTACATAGGCACCGTACTGCTCACCCGGCTGTTGCTCCCGCTCATGCACCCGGGCAGCCGCATCGTCACCACCACCTCGCTCACCCGGTATATCGGAGACATTGACGAGGACTTTTTTAAGGAATCGCCTCGCCACTATAAACGGTTCGAGACTTACAGCAAATCGAAACTGGCCCTTACCCTCTACACCGCCCGGCTGGCCCAGGAATTGCGACCTCGGGGCATTTGGGTCAATGCTGCCGACCCCGGGGTAGTCAACACCAACATGATTACCATGCACTCGTGGGTCGACCCCTTGGCCAACCGTTTTTTCCGCCCCTTTATCAGTACACCTCAGGAGGGAGCCGTCGGAGCCATCTTCGCCGCGACCTCACCCGAGGTCTACGGAGTAACCGGCGAAATCTTCAAAAAGGAAAAACATATCCCCATTTCGGCCCGGGCCATTCATGTTCCAAGAGCCTTGTGGCTATACGAAGAGACCGGGAAAAAGATCACCGAAGCCCTCGCCAAGCAGCCTGCAAGCGAAGAAAAAATATAAAATTCCAAAACACTTGTATTTTCTTATTAACGCCCATGGATAGGCACTTTCGGCAAATTCAGGCTCTCAATTCAGCGATAAAAAGGTGACAATTATTTAGATAGGACTTGCCCATTTCACCCAAAAACCCGATGCTCAGCCGATACAGCACCAACAAAAAGCATTTATTCAAACAGAGAATACGAAATATAATTTTGTTTTGTCATTTGAAAACACTACCTTTGCCTCAGGTTCAAAACAGTGAGAGCCCCTTTCAACAAAAGGAAAGACGAAAATAAGATTGAAATTTTTATCATACAAGTTCTGCCGGAAATAACAACGATGTGAATCGTTATACTATCAGTCCCCTTTTTTTATGATATCGAGATTCCGGCAGAACTTTCTTTTTTTATCCCCCTCACTACTTACAAACCTTGCAGCAGCCAATTGCCCGCACCGTCGTCTTCGACAGGAGCCACCTCTATGTATCGCTGTCTGACCAATACCTATCGTTAAGATAAAAGAAAACCGCCGACTCCCCTTGAAGGGAGTCGGCGGCCTTTATTTAGCTGTTCAATCTATCGATTAGAGTTTGCCGGCGCTACCCAATACATTCTCAATCTTGTGAATGTAGAGTTTCTTCATGTTGTCACGAGCCGGACCCAGATATTTACGAGGATCGAACTCGGCGGGTTTCGTAGCGAATACCTCGCGAATAGCAGCGGTCATGGCCAGACGGCTGTCGGAGTCGATGTTGATTTTGCAAACGGCCGATTTGGCAGCTTTACGCAGTTCCTCTTCGGGGATACCGATAGCAGCTTCGAGTTTGCCTCCGTATTTGTTGATCTTGTCGACCTCTTCTTGGGGAACCGACGAAGAGCCGTGCAGTACGATGGGGAAGCCCGGGAGTTTCTCCATAACGGCGTCCAATACGTCGAATGCCAAGGGAGGAGGAACCAAACGACCCGTAGCGGGATCTACGTGGCATTGTTCGGGTTTGAACTTGTAGGCACCGTGCGAAGTACCGATCGAGATAGCCAACGAATCGCAACCCGTGCGGTGAGCGAAGTCGATTACCTCTTCGGGGTTGGTATAGGTGTGATGCTCGGCCGAAACCTCGTCCTCAACACCAGCGAGAACACCAAGTTCACCTTCAACCGTTACGTCGAACTGATGTGCATAGTCAACCACTTTTTTCGTGAGGGCTACGTTTTCCTCATAAGGCAGGTGAGAACCGTCGATCATCACCGAAGAGAAACCCGTGTCGATACACGATTTGCACAATTCGAACGAATCGCCGTGGTCAAGGTGCAACACGATTTGAGGATGTTCGCAACCCAACTCTTTGGCATATTCTACGGCGCCTTGTGCCATATAACGGAGCAACGTTTGGTTGGCATAGTTACGAGCGCCTTTCGATACTTGCAGAATCACAGGCGATTTCGTTTCTACGGCTGCTTGGATAATTGCCTGCAACTGTTCCATGTTGTTGAAGTTGAAAGCAGGGATAGCATATCCGCCTTTGATAGCCTTGGCAAACATCTCTCTGGTGTTTACCAATCCTAATTCTTTGTAGCTTACCATCTTAATATAAATTATAGGTTAGTAAAATTCTACCGCAAAGATAAACATTTTTGCCGACTCGTTTTATTTACAGCCTTAAAAAACATATACACGCTTCACTTTTTTACTAATTTTACATAACCGACCGACTGCCGGGGACCACGACCGCAGCTGTGCATATTTATCCAAACCGGCAAGTATTATGCAGTCGCAAGGTGATTAGACGGCTACGGGCACATTTTACGCTCCTTTCTGCTTTCTCTATTCAATTATTATCCGTATTTTTGTTCGCTGTATATTTTATGCATATACCCACAAATTCAATTTTGTTTATAAGAAATGAGAAAATGGCGTATCGAGGACTCCGCCGAACTGTATAACATCAACGGTTGGGGCCTGAAATATTTTTCAATCAACGAGAAGGGTCATGTGGCTGTAACCCCGCGAGAGGGATATGCCTCGGTCGATCTCAAAGAGTTGATGGACGAATTGCAAGTGCGCGATGTGACGGCTCCCGTGCTGCTGCGTTTTCCCGACATTCTCGACAACCGCATCGAGAAAATCTCGAAATGTTTCAAACAGGCGGCCGACGAGTATGGCTACACGGCTCAGAACTTTATCATCTATCCCATCAAGGTGAACCAGATGAGACCGGTGGTCGAGGAGATTGTAAGCCATGGCAAGAAATTCAACATCGGCCTTGAAGCGGGCTCCAAACCCGAACTGCATGCGGTGCTGGCCATCAATACCGACAAGAACTCGCTCATCATCTGCAACGGCTATAAGGACGAGAACTACATCGAATTGGCCCTGTTGGCCCAGAAGATGGGGCGCCGCATCTTCCTCGTAGTCGAGAAACTGAACGAGCTGAAACTGATTGCCGACATCTCGAAACGGTTGAAGATTCGCCCCAACATCGGTATCCGCATCAAACTGGCCAGCTCGGGTAGCGGCAAGTGGGAAGAGAGCGGTGGCGACGGCAGCAAGTTCGGCCTGAATTCGAGCGAACTGCTCGATGCTCTCGATTTCCTGGAACGGACCAAGATGACCGACTGCCTCAAACTGATTCACTTCCACATCGGCAGTCAAATCACCAAGATACGCCGCATCAAAAACGCTCTCAAAGAGGCTTCGCAATTCTATGTGCAACTGCAAAACATGGGATTCCACGTCGAGTTTGTCGACATCGGCGGAGGTCTGGGAGTCGACTACGACGGCACCCGCTCGTCGTCGAGCGAGAGCAGCATGAACTACTCGATACAGGAGTATGTAAACGACTCGGTATCGGCACTGGTCGATGCCTGCGTGAAGAACGACCTGCCCCAGCCCAACATCATCACCGAGTCGGGACGCTCGCTCACCGCACACCACTCGGTACTGGTATTCGAGGTGCTCGAAACTACCTCGCTCCCAATCTGGGACGAGAAGGAGGAGTTGGGCGAAAACCCGCACGAACTGGTCGACGAGCTCTACAAGATATGGGATAACATGAACCAGCCCCGCCTGCTCGAATCGTGGCACGATGCCTTGCAGATTCGCGAGGAGGCACTCGACCTTTTCGGTCTGGGACTGCTCGACCTGCGCACCCGGGCTCAAATCGAACAGCTCTTCTGGTCGGTGGCCCGCGAGGTGAACGAGATTGCATCGGACATGAAACATGCTCCCGAAGAGCTGCGCAAAATCTCAAAGCTGTTGCCCGACAAATATTTCTGCAACTTCTCGCTCTTCCAGTCGCTGCCCGACTCGTGGTCGATCGACCAGCTGTTCCCCATCATGCCCATCAGCCGGCTCGACGAACGGCCCGACCGCACGGCTACGATACAGGACATCACCTGCGACTCCGACGGCAAGATCAACAACTTCATCTCGCCCCACGGATCCAACTCGCACTTGGCCGTACATGCCCTCAACAACAAGGAACCTTATTATATAGGTGTCTTCCTGGTGGGTGCCTACCAGGAGATTCTGGGCGACATGCACAACCTCTTCGGCGACACCAACGCCGTGCACGTGAGCGTGTACAAAGACCGCTACGAAATAGACCAGGTAATCGACGGCGAAACGGTGGCCGAGGTTCTCGACTACGTGCAGTTCTCGCCCAAGAAGCTGGTGCGCAGCGTAGAGACGTGGGTTACCTCGTCAATGAAGGCGGGAGTCATCACCCCCGAAGAGGGCCGCGAGTTCCTCTCGAACTACCGCTCGGGCCTCTACGGGTACACCTATCTCGAAAACGACTAAACGCAACCCGATGGATTATCGGCCGGGGAAGGGCCACAGTGCAAGGGGAATCGCCCCCGGCCTGCTGCCCGACTCAAAACCCGCCCGATAATCCATCTCTATTTTCAGAACCGCCATGTCACGCTATTTCATCTACCTCTCGTTCAACGGTGCCCGCTACCACGGCTGGCAGATACAGCCCAACGGCATCACCGTGCAGGCCGAGCTTGAAAAGGCGTTGGCTACTTTGTTGCGTCGCGAGACACCCGTCACCGGGGCGGGCCGTACCGATGCCGGCGTGAATGCCCGGCTCATGGTGGCACACTTCGACACCCCGGCTCCGCTCGACAATCCCACCGAGACGGCCGACCGTCTGAACCGGGTGCTCCCTCCCGACATTGCCGTGTACGACATACGGCCCGTCACCGACGAGGCCCACAGCCGGTTCGATGCCCTCAGCCGCACCTACAAATATTACCTCATCGACCGCAAGTCGCCCTTTCTCGAAACCTTTGCCTGCCGCTACCGGGGCACGCTCGATTTCGACCGCATGAACGAGGCGGCCGAGCAGTTGTACCGATACACCGATTTCACCAGTTTCAGCAAACTGCATACCGACGTGAAAACCAACAACTGCCGGGTGACCTTCGCCCGCTGGGAGCGCGAGGGGGAGCAACAGGTATTCACCATCACGGCCGACCGCTTCCTGCGCAACATGGTGCGGGCCATCGTGGGCACCCTGCTCGACGTGGGTCGCGGCAAGCTCTCGGTCGAAGGCTTCTGCCGCATCATCGAGCAGAAAGACCGCTGCGCCGCCGGTACCTCGGTGCCGGGCAAAGCCCTGTTCCTCCACGACATCACCTACCCCGACAACCTGTTCCTGCCCCGATAAGAGAGTCTATCTATGGAGATCAAACACATAACACATGAGAAGAAAGACTTTCTCGACCTGTTGCTGTTGGCCGACGAATGCGAAGAGATGATAGAGCGCTACCTCGACCGGGGCGAAGTGTTTGCCTTGTACGACGAGGGATTGAAGAGTATCTGCGTCGTCACCCGAGAAGGAGAAGACCTCTACGAAATCAAAAATCTGGCCACCTATCCCTCCTTCCAGCGTCGAGGCTATGCCCGCAAACTTATCGAATATGTGGAAAGCCATTGTCCTGCCGGAGCAACTTTGCAAGTCGGGACAGGCGATTCGCCCCTCACGATACCTTTTTACGAACGATGCGGATTCCGCTATTCACACCGGATACCCGGATTCTTTACCAGACACTATCCACAACCTATCTTCGAGGGAGAGAGACAAATTGTCGATATGATTTATTTAAAGAAAGAAATTTAAGCTATTACTTTCGGGATTTTCCCTGCCCCGTTTTCGGCAGTCTGTCGACAACGGTATTGTTCCACCGCGTAATCACGAAATAGAGGCCCAGCACCACAAACGGGATACTCAACACCTGCCCCATGTCGATGGGCATGGCATTCTCGAAATCGACCTGACGCTCTTTGAGGAACTCGATAAAGAAGCGGAAGAGAAAGATGAGCGTGATGCAGAGCCCGAAATAAAAGCCCCGCCCGCAACGGTCGCGACGGAGCCACACAATCGCCACCATCACCCCGAAGAAGAGGAAATAGGCCAACGCCTCATAGAGTTGTGCCGGGTGACGCGGCAACATATCCACCCGCTCGAAGACAAAAGCCCAGGGCACATCGGCGGGCATACCTATGATTTCGGAGTTCATCAGGTTGGCCAAGCGGATAAATCCGGCCGCTACGGGAGCGGCGATTCCCATCATGTCGAGAATATCGAGGTAGTGAATCCTGGTCTTGCGGCAGAACAGCGCCAGGGCGATAATCAGTCCCAGCGTCCCCCCATGACTGGCCAGCCCCGCATAGCCGGTGAAGCGCCACCCGCCGCCGGGCAAAAAGTGTATGGGCAGAATGATTTCAAGCGGGCGGCTCAGGTAATACCCCGGTTCGTAGAAGAAGCAATGCCCTAGCCGTGCTCCGATAAAGATGCCCAGAAAGCTGTACAGGAAGAGGGTCTGAAACGTATCCATCGGAAGCCCTTTCAACTTATACAGCTTATAGACCACCTGACTGCCGGCCCAAATGGCAATGAGCCAGAAGATACTGTACCAACGTATAGCGATGCCCGCTACCGAAAAGAGCACCGGGTCGGGATTCCAATGAATGTAAAGCAGTTCCATAATTCGATTCTCTATCGTGACCCCATGTCACAGCCGATGCAAAGATAACACAAATCTGCGTTTACATAGATGATACAGCGAAAAGAATCGCTACCTTTGCACGGTCAATCACCCTGCGTCACAGGGGGAGAGGCACTCCCGTCGTCGTGCCGGGAACAGCAGGCAGACAGCGGGGAATATTTCAATGGTTTCAAACAGGTAAAAAAGATGTGGTTATCGCTTGCTTTTCTATCGGCCTTTCTGCTGGGCTGCTACGAGGTGTGTAAAAAACAGTCGCTCAACGGTAACGCCGTGATTCCCGTGTTGTTTCTCAACACTTGCTTTTGCAGCCTGCTCTTCCTCCCGCTCATCATACTCTCCTACGGATTCCCCGACCTGATGCGCGACTCCCTCTTCTACGTACCCCCCTCGACCCTGCGCGAACACCTCTACATCATCGGCAAGGCAGCGCTGGTGCTCACCTCGTGGACCTGCGCCTACTTCGCCACCAAGCATCTGCCCATCACCATCGCCGGCCCCATCAAGGCTTCGCAACCGATACTCACCCTCATCGGGGCGCTGCTCATCTTCGGCGAACGGCTCAACCTCTACCAGTGGGTGGGTGTGCTGCTGGCCATCGTCTCGTTCATCATGCTCTCCTTTTCAGGACGGAAAGAGGGAATCAACTTCCGCCACAACCTGTGGATTCTCTTTATCGTGCTGGCCACCATCACGGGAGCGGCCAGCGGACTCTACGACAAATACCTCATGTCGCACGGCTTCGACCGCATGACGGTACAAGTGTGGTACTCCTACTACCAGATGGCCATGATGGCCGTCGTGCTGCTACTTCTGTGGTACCCGCAGCGCAAGCACACCACCCCGTTTGTGTGGAGGCCCTCGATATTCTTCATCTCGCTCTTTCTGGTCTGTGCCGACTTTGTCTACTTCTACGCCCTCAGCTACCCCGACTCGATGATTTCGATTGTCTCGATGGTGCGCCGCAGCAGCGTCGTGGTGAGTTTCATCGCCGGTGCCCTCCTGTTCAAGGAGAAGAATATCCGCAGCAAGTCGTTCGACCTGGTGCTCGTGCTGCTGGGTATGTTCTTTCTCTACCTCGGCACCCGATAGGGCAGGCAATATTTTTGCCTGTTTTTTGGGCTTACCACGGCAAATGATTACTTTTGTATCAAACGATTGTTATGAAACTGCGGAATCTGTTATCCATCTTCTTCCTGGCTTCGGCCGGGCTGTCGCAAGCTGCTGAACCGGTAGCCCAACTCTTTGTCGCCATGCCCGACTCGCTCGTCCCCTCTATCGAGGTGAATCGTCGGAAGGACCTCATCGACCTCTTCCATGCCGGGCAGAAGGCTCAGGTGGATAACAAACTGGGAGGCACGACCGCAATGACCCTCCTGCAAGACAACAGCCTCACAGTCGACCTGTCGCAACAAAGCCAGATGGCCCTGCACCTCTACACCACACCAGGCAACGACACCATCATCGCTTTGGTCAATACGGTCTATGGTCCGGCCGCAGACAGCCGCATACGATTCTTCGACAGCTCCTGGCGGGAACTCCCGGCCTCGAAACATATCCGAGCCCTGTCGACCGCCGATTTCTTCGCCTTTCCCGACTCGTTGACCAACACACAGAAAAAAGAAATCCTGCAAACGACAGGCATCTATCTCGTGGAATATACCTTTGAGCCCGACGGCTCTCTCTGTGCCCGCCCCTCGTGGGAAAAGTATCTCGACCCCAAGACCTTCAAAAAAATAGAACCTTACCTGCGCAAATCGATTACCCTGCGTTGGAACGGCAATAAATTACTGTAATACACTCAGATACTTTTTATTATCGACTTCATCAAGGAGCCGATAGCCGCTCTATTATCCCTCCCCTGCCGTTGCCTCTCCACCTCACATCTCTTTTTTCCCAAAAAGCTACTTTCATAAACCAAAGGATTCCAACAGGTTATAACATTCAGTCCATCATTGATTATAAATTTAACTTCTTTCAATTTGGTTTATTATACTTTTTTATTTATACTTGCATATATTTATATTAAAATTCTACAAGAAGGAGGACTTTTTTTAGCATCGGGTCTTATATAAAACCGTAAAAACCAAGATACCATTAGATAGCCAATAAAAACACATAAAAATTCCACAACAATCATTAACACTTTTATTATGAAACACTTATGTAAGATTTCATCGTGGGCCATCGGCTTGTTGGCCGTAGCCACGTTGGTAGGCTGTTCAAAAGAACAATCTGAACTTTCAATCGGAGACATTCAAGGGAAAGCAACTATTGTGGGTAGCCTCAGCTACAATCAGGGACAGGCTTTCATCAACAACCAGTTCTCCGAATTACTGAGTCCGGCTGCCGGCGTCAAGGTCAGCATCAAGGTCAGCAACGCCTCCTTGGCCCCCAATGGATCGGCCCAGGGATACACCACCTACGAAACTACGACTGATGCCGAAGGAAAATACAGCATCGAAATTCCGGCCGTAGAAAATACCAACATCATCATCAGCCCGGCCTCCTTCATGGGTACCCGCACCCTCGTGGCCGACTGGGAAAACAACGCCCCCGTCATGGAAACCGAAGAGGTGGTATACAACATCACCGGTATTCAAGCGACGGTTTCACCGGGTGAAATTCTGGTAAAAGACCAAATGTACAGCTACTCACCCCGCACTTTTGTCGAGAGCTTTGGCGAAATGGAGACCCTGAAAGGCAAAATCGGTATCAGCCGTCTCTACCAAAGCAATACGCAACGCTATTGGGGAGCCAAGGCTGGCATTAATGTTCGCATTACCGTCACCTACAACTATACAGAAACCTTACCCAACGGAGGAACTGGCGATATGGTCCGCTTATTCGGTGCCACAACCGACGAGAGCGGCAACTTCACGATAAACATTCCGGTTAAGGCAAAGGGCGAAACACTCAAATACCTCGAAATCGAGCCTGTAAGTTTCTATGAAACCAGTTTCAGACATTTCGATGCCAACGGAGACGAAGAGAGCCTCGAAGGCGTCTATGCTCAATTGAATTCCTACAATTATCCCGGATCCTATTCAAACTATACGTTCCCCGAGTTTGAAGAGATCGAGAACATCGTATATGCCGTTATGAGCTTTAATGAAAATAAAGATAACGGGTATGGAGAAGACTCGATGTGGAGAAACATTACCGTATGGAGTACCCGTTCGTTTGAATAAATAATACCGCACTCTTATGAAAAAGATTATAGCCATCATCTTGTCGGCCTGCCTGTTCCCAGCCATGCTGTGGGCCGAAGATAAAGAACAGAAACAATACTTGCCCGAAGAGGGAGACTGGGCCCTGGGTATCGATGTAGTCCCCATTTTGAAATACATAGGCAATGCCTTTAACGGGACCAATGGAAGCAACGAACTGAGCCACGTGGGTGGCACGCCTTTCACCAGCGGCAAGTTCGGCGGCCAAGGACTTATGCCTACGGTCTCGATTATGGGTAAATACATGCTCACCGACGAATGGGCCGTGCGTGCCAACGTGGGTTTGATGATTTCGTCGGCCAACGACAAAGCCTATTCAATCGACGACAAGGCACTGGCCGAAAACCCGTTCAGCGAAGCCAAAGTCATCGACGGTGCCCGCTACGACCGCAACGGCATGAGCATGTTGCTGGGAGCCGAATACCGCAAGGGAGCACGCCGGATACAGGGTGTATTCGGAGCCGGTCTGCTCTTCGCCTTCCAAAACTCCAAAGAGACCTACTCTTGGGGTAATGCCCTTACCGAAATCAACCAATCGCCTACGTCTCACACATTCGCCAACATGCCTACCCTGCCCAACGGCTACCGTGCCCTGACCCAAAACGAGGCCGGCAGCAATTTTTACCTGGGTGTGACGGGTAGCGCCGGCGTTGAATGGTTTGTAGCGCCTAAAATAGCACTGGGTGCCGAAGTCAATCTCAGCCTTTATTACATTTTTGGCACTCAGACTTATGTAGAAAGCGAAGGTTACAACGCCACCCTCGGTAAAGTAGAGACTCGTACTGATCTGTACGCTCCGGGCAGTAACGGTATCTATTTCGGTACCGAAAGCCTGGGAGGCTCGCTTTACATGACCTTCTATTTCTAACATAGGAGGGGGAGAGGGAAGTCTATTCCTCTTCCACTTTTAATCTACAATCCTCCAATAGAAGAGATGCTCCCTTCCCTCAATCATTAAGCGGCAGAGCCGCTGCGGGTTGATTCCCGCAGCGGCTCTGCTCCTTTTATGTCTTTGGCGGAATGACCCCGGCCGCCCCTCAATTAGAACTCGGCGTTCTTCGGTGTACGGGGGAAGGGAATCACATCGCGAATGTTGGTCATACCGGTAACGAACAATACCAGACGCTCGAACCCGAGGCCGAAGCCCGAGTGGGGTGCCGTACCGAACCGACGGGTATCGAGATACCACCACATATCTTTCATGGGGATATGCAGCTCTTCGATACGCGAGAGCAGCTTTTCATAGCTCTCTTCACGTTGCGAACCACCGATAATCTCGCCGATGCGGGGGAAGAGCACGTCCATGGCGCGCACCGTCTTGCCGTCGTCGTTGAGTTTCATGTAGAAGGCCTTGATCTCTTTGGGATAGTCGGTGAGGATAACCGGTTTCTTGAAGTGCTCCTCCACGAGGAAACGCTCGTGTTCGCTCTGCAAGTCGGCACCCCAGTAAACGGGATATTCAAACTTGTGGCCCGACTCTTCGAGAATCTTCACACCCTCGGTGTAGGGCAGACGGACGAAATCGTTCTCAACTACAAACTTCAACCGCTCGATCAGTTCTGAATCGTACATCTGACTGAGGAATTCGAGGTCGTCCTGGCAGTGGTCGAGGGCATAGCGAATGAGGTATTTGAGAAAGTCCTCGGCCAAATCCATGTTCTCCTCGATTTCGTTGAAGGCAACCTCGGGCTCTACCATCCAGAACTCGGCCAGGTGACGGGGCGTGTTGGAGTTTTCGGCCCGGAAGGTGGGACCGAACGTGTAGATGGCTCCCAACGACATGGCTCCGAGCTCACCTTCGAGCTGACCCGACACGGTGAGGCTGGTGGGTTTGCCGAAGAAATCGGCGCTGTAATCGACGGCACCGTCTTCGGTACGAGGCACGTTGTTGAGGTCGAGCGTCGTAACCTGGAACATGGCACCGGCACCCTCGCAGTCGCTGGCCGTGATGAGCGGCGTGTTCAGGTAGAAGAAACCGCGGTCGTTGAAATATTTGTGAATGGCGTATGCCAGGTGATGGCGGATACGGAATACGGCACCGAACGTATTGGTGCGGGGACGCAGGTGGGCGATTTCACGCAGGAATTCGAGCGTGTGTCCCTTCTTCTGCAAGGGATATACGTCGGGGTCGGCACCGCCGTAGAGCTCGATGCTCTCGGCCTGAATCTCGGCCTGCTGTCCTTTGCCCTGCGACTCGACCAGCGTACCTATGACGCTGATGCAGGCACCGGTCGTGATGGGTTTCATCTCGGCCTCGGTAAATTTCGAGAGGTCGACTACAACCTGTATGTTTTTAATCGTAGAACCGTCGTTCAGCGCAATGAAGTTGATGTGCTTATTGCCCCGGCGCGTGCGCACCCAGCCTTTCACGTTTATCCTTGTTCCGTAAAGAGATGCATCGAAGGCATCGACGACCTTGGTCCTTTTCATTGTTTCCATACTCTTTCAATCTATTGGTTTAAGCACCGCCGCCCCGAACGGATTTCCCGAGCGGGGCGTGTGGCTATTTGACTATTTTATATTCTACTCAAACGAACCCATTTGCAGCATGTTCACCTCTTGTTGGGTGAGGTAACGCCAGCGGCCACGTTGCAGATTCTTCTTGGTGAGACCGGCAAAATAGACGCGGTCGAGCTTGACTACCCGGTAACCCAGTGCCTCGAAAATACGACGCACGATGCGGTTACGGCCCGAGTGAATCTCGATGCCCACCTGGTTCTTGTCGGTTTCATTGGCATAGCTCACGGCGTCGGGCTGTATGGGTCCGTCCTCCAATTCGATACCGTCGGCAATGCGTTGCATATCCTCCTCGTTCACGTCGCGGTCGAGCCACACGTGATAGATTTTCTTCTTGATGAACTTGGGGTGCGTGAGCTTCGAGGCGAGGTCGCCGTCGTTGGTGAGCAGCAGCACACCCGTGGTGTTGCGGTCGAGACGGCCTACGGGATAGATGCGCTCGGTGCAGGCGTTGCGCACGATGTCCATCACGGTGAGGCGGCCTTGCGGATCGTCCGACGTGGTCACACAATCTTTCGGCTTGTTGAGCAGCACGTAGATTTTACGTTCGAGCGTCACCACCTTGCCGCGGAAGGTCACCGTGTCGTTGCGGGTAATCTTCGTACCCAGTTCGGTCACCGTCACGCCGTTTACCTGAACCTCGCCGGCCTGGATAAATTCGTCGGCCTCGCGACGCGAACAGATACCGGCATTGGCCATGTACTTGTTCAAACGAATCGGTTCGTTAGGATCAACCTCGGGCAACTCATACTCGATGCGTTGCGGACGGCTGTTGTAATTCTTGTTGCGACGTTGCTGCGGCCGGTTCTGGTTGTACCGGTTGTTGCCATATCCGCCCTGACGGTTCTGGTTGTAGCCGCCCTGACGATTCTGTTTCGGATAGTAGGGACGATCGTTCTCGCCGTAAGGACGTTGTTGGTATCCCTCGCCACCTTCGTTGTTTCGATTGTAATCCTGATTGTACCGCGGGCCATTGTTGTAGTTGTTCCTGCGGTTGTTGCCATATCCGCCCTGACGGTTCTGGTTGTAGCCACCCTGGCGGTTTCCATAATTGTTGGGACGTTCGTTGGCATAGGAGCGGTTACCTCCTTCACCATAGTTGCTGCGAGAGTAATGAGGTCTGTCGGTGTTGGCACCATACGAGGGGCGTCCCTCCTCTCCTCCGCCTCTTTTGTACTCTACTTTCTCATATCGCTCGGTCATGCCTTCACGGTTCGATACCCCGATACGAGGGCGCTTAGCTCTTTTTTCGCTTTCCATAGGAATTTTTGTAATTAAAAACAAGCCTCTCGGCCTAACTAAAATTATCTATTTTTATATCGATTGTTTTTTACCTTTTCGGGAGCAAAGATACAAAGGATTTTCCATTTCATCTCTTTCACTATCAAATAAGTTATCATTTTCTTCTTAAAAAAAAACAAAAGTCTGTTTCCTTTGTTCGAAAAGCATGTAAATACGGCTGTTTCAAGAGCAGAAAAATCGTAATTCACCAGTTCAGAAATCCATATACCAGGGTGTATGCCAATCCGCCCAGCTGCCTCTCATACCCCCCCAAAAGGAACGATTCTCCAGCCCGTTGAACAGAGCGGAGAATCGACATATCCCAGGGAGCCACGTTCCAACCCAATAGCACAACAAGGTTGCACAATCATGGACAACGGCCATCGGTCGGGCAACGGGCTTTCTTAGAAACCGGTATAGGTGTGGGGGGTGATGCGGCGCAGCTCCTCCTTGACCGAATCGGACACATTGAGCGTATCGATAAACTCGCGTATCGACTCGGCATTGACCACCGAATTGGTACGGGTGAGCGCCTTCAACGTCTCATAGGGGTGCGGATAGCCCTCACGACGCAGTATCGTCTGGATACCCTCGGCCACCACGCTCCACATCTGGTCGAGATCGTGATAGATAGCCTTCTCGTTGAGCAACAGTTTGTTCAACCCCTTGATGGTGCTGTGGAAGGCAATGAGCGTATGAGCCAAAGGCACACCCACGTTGCGCAGCACGGTCGAGTCGGTGAGGTCGCGTTGCAGACGCGAGATGGGCAGTTTCTTGGCCAGGTGCTCGAAGATGGCATTGGCAAGACCCAGATTACCCTCGGAGTTCTCGTAGTCGATGGGGTTCACCTTGTGAGGCATGGCCGACGAACCTACCTCGCCCTCTTTGATCTTCTGCTTGAAATACTCCATCGAGATGTATTGCCAGAAGTCCCGGTCGAGGTCGATGACAATCGTATTGATGCGGCGCAGCGCGTCGAACAGCGCGGCCAGGTTGTCGTAGTTGGAGATTTGGGTCGTCCACGCCTCCCGCTCGATACCGAGACGCTCTTTCAGGAAACGGTTCCCGAAGGCGGGCCAGTCAATGTTGGGGTAGGCAAAGTGGTGGGCATTGAAGTTACCCGTGGCACCACCGAATTTACCACTCATGGGCACGGCTTTGAGCAGTTCGATTTGTTTCTCGAGCCGATAACCGAATACCCGTATCTCTTTCCCCAAACGGGTGGGCGAGGCCGGTTGGCCGTGCGTCTTGGCCAGCATGGGAATATCTTTCCACTCCTCGGCATAATGGTTAATCAGCGACAGCATCTCGTTGAGCACCGGCATGTAGCAGTCGTGCAACGCCTCTTTAATCAACAGGGGCACCGAGGTGTTGTTAATGTCCTGCGACGTGAGCCCGAAGTGGATAAACTCCTTGTAGGCTTCGAGGTGCAGTGCGTCGAATTTCTCCTTGATGAAATACTCGACAGCCTTCACGTCGTGGTTGGTAACCGACTCAATCGACTTCACCCGAGCGGCATCGGCCTCGGTAAAGTTTTGATAGATAGCCCGCAACTCGGGGAAGAGGTCGTGGTTTACCCCCGTAAGCTGAGGCAAGGGTAACTCGCACAAGGCAATAAAGTACTCTATCTCGACCCGTACCCGATACCGGATAAGAGCCCACTCCGAAAAATAAAGCGACAAATTTTCCACCTTGCTGCGGTAGCGGCCATCGATAGGCGATATAGCCGTGAGTGATGATAATTCCATAGATTGTGGTTTGAATGAAACAGAGCACAAAAATACGATTTCCTGTGTAATTTTCTCGAATAATTTTCTTTTTTGTTTTGGAAATTAAAAAAATGTGTTACCTTTGCATCGCTTTTCCGAAAGCAATTCGGGCGTTTAGCTCAGCTGGTTTAGAGCATCTGCCTTACAAGCAGAGGGTCGGCGGTTCGAATCCGTCAACGCCCACCAACCAAGGCCGAATGAATTTCGGGAAAATCCCTGCGCTGTCAAAAGACGGCAAACAAACAGGGGCGTTTAGCTCAGCTGGTTTAGAGCATCTGCCTTACAAGCAGAGGGTCGGCGGTTCGAATCCGTCAACGCCCAC
>JFBN01011964.1_pt1 | contig 23517 bp, 17 predicted proteins | sample 768741 | NCBI WGS metagenome assembly JFBN01 (sample SAMN01983846, study PRJNA193217) | chicken gut metagenome | biome: terrestrial biome; isolation source: ceca of Broiler chicken | host: Gallus gallus | place: United Kingdom: England | collected 2010-09-07
CAAATTTTTGAACAACTTTTTTTTCAAAAAATTTTCGAGCTCGCCAAAAAAGCTCTATCCCTCTGCATCTTACAGACGAACTTTATAATTGTAAATCTGGCTGTCGGTAATCACTTTCACCACATATATTCCCCGAAGGGCTTCGAAAATTATCTCGCTACGGTTGCCGATAGGTGTGTCGTAAAGAAGTTGGCCCGACAGATTATAAACAGCGACTTGTCCCTGACCCGAGAGTCCGGCAACGATTATGCGACGGTCGGCTGCATAGACTTTGGGGATTGCCCGACTCGGCTGCATGAGTGCCGAGGGATTGGTTGTCGTCACCGTCTGTACCGGTGACCAAAGGGAGACAGCATCGTCGCAAAGCGACCTTACCTGGTAGTAATATGTGGTCTGCTGTGAAAGATTCTCGACGAGAAACGAGGTGACCTCGCCTACCCGCTCTTGTGCCTGAACGTGATTGGTGTAGTCGCCATAGGTAATGGTGACGTCGTCGACTGCCACATTGCCCTTGGCCTTGTAGGCATAGGTAATCTTCATGGCTGTTACCCCTTCACTAACCGGGAAGGTATAACTGGGATAATATTTTGAGGTATTGACATAGCGCAGGGTGTCGACCGAAGCCCAGTTGCCGTCCACCTTTTTCTCGACGACCACATAGGAACCGGTACCCGACGAGGCGAAACGATACATGAACGAGAAGGAGACGATTCCCTGAGGATAGTCGGGGGTCTGCAAATCTTCTCCGGTTGCCTTCAAGGCCATCGACGGTGCCGACAGCCCGCTACTGGTAGCGGTTGTATAAATGTCACTGGCCGATCCCGTCCACCCGTCGGGCAGAGGTTTGCCGCTGGAACCGACGTTGTCGAAGCCTTCGGTCACGGTATGTTGTTCGCCCGAGCGAGTGAAGCAAAGCACCTCGTAGCCATCGGCCTCCTGTACCTCTTCCCAGTTGATGCGGAAGGAGGTATCGGTCACCTCGGAGGCGTCGAGCAACAGAGGGGTTTCGAGGGAGTCGGTAACAAACTGCATGCTGTATGCGGCGGCTACGGAGCCGGCAGGAGTTACGGCGTCGACTTGATAGGTATAACGGGTCAACGGACGCAAGTCGGTGAAACGGCACTCGTGCGTGAGCCCGGCCGATTCGCCATTACATATATAGCTACGTTCCTGGGCAAACTGCATGTCGAAGAGCCCCAGTTGCGAAAAGTCGTCTTTCGGGGCCGAAATCCACTCGCTTGCATCATACACGGCCGAGGGGTGTGTGACAGAGGGACGGCGATAGAGTGTCTTGTCCTGACCCCAGTAGGCTATCTCTCCGGCAAAGCCCACCACGTCGATGACGATGCCGTTACGACAAAGGGCCACAGCGTCGTTGCCGTTGAAATTGAGCGGCGAATCTTCTCCACCCGGAATCACCCGCGAAGCCTTGGCTTTAAGCGTCTCGTCGGTCGACTGTCCATTCAAGAGCAGATAGGTGTCGCCATTCTGCAACACATCGTTGCCCAACGGCGTGTCGTTATAAAAATTGCCACCACCATTCGTCTCGATGCGCAGGCTGTATGCCGAGAGGTCGACGGGGTATCCCGTCCCGTTGTAAATTTCGATGGCTTTGTTGTAGCTCGAACCTTCGACATAGGCCGAGATGATAAGATCGCCGGCTGCCGTGTCGCCGGTCCACAGCGACACCCGGTAGTCGGTAGCCGTGGGGTAGTTAATCCAATGTATCGTGGCCTCGTCTGCCGTAACATCGGTAGCTGCCGTAACCAAGAACGAGGGGACAACAATCAGCTGCACAGGAATGCGATACTGCCGTTCGAGTCCACCCCCGGCCAACGTCAAGGTGTCGCGATACTCTCCCTGCGCAGTACTTTCGCAAGCGATTTCGAGGGCATATCCGTCGTGTACCTGCTGCGGCGTAAGCGTCGAGGTCGAGATTGTAAAGATTCCTCCTACCGTCCAGGTGAGCGAAAGGGGTGAATCGAGATTGTCGCCCAGGATTTCAAGCGATTCGGTTCGATGGTCACCGGCCAGAATTACCCCCATATCGAGTGATTGCCTATACCGGGGAGAAGCCAAGAAGGGCTCGGTCTCTTCGGGGAAGAGATAGGGTTCGTCGCAATGGCTGCCCCACACATATTCTACCAAATCGGGATAGTCGATATAGGGATTGCGATTGCCCTGTATGGCATAGACCGAATCGTTACGAGCCATCTCCATTTCGCCGGGAGGGTCCTGCCGATGCCATTTGAGCAGCAGGTCGAGTGCCCACGATTTCCACACCGGATAGGTGTTGTTGTCGAGCATGGGTGACTGCCAGTAGTCATATAGATTTTCATAAGCCGTAACCACATACAGATAGGCCCGGGCAAAGTCGCCCTTGTACTCGTCGGCCGGTTCGAAACAGCGGTCGGCATAGGCTGTGCCGAAACCGTTGACCCCTATTTTGGAGACACCGTTGTCGAAGCCGGGAGTGCCCGCAACCTCGCCCAGAGGCAGGTTGTTTTTCGACGAGTTGGCCGAACCGTCGGCCGGATAGAGGTGATGCAAATCGCGATAGGCATTATTCTCATAGGCTCCCCACCAGCTTTTGGGGAAGGAGTGCTCGATGTGCATGCCGTTGACCGCATTGTAACCATCGAAATAACGGACTTCGGAAGAGTAGCGGTCCCACACCCGATTGTCGTCCAGACAATCGGTTCGCGAAAAGCCCTCCCACGTAGCCCCCTCGCCACTCCCGTAAGCGAGAGTGTGCATCGAGCTTACAATTTGATGCAAAGCGGTTTTCAATTCAGCACCGCTCTTCCCGTCGGCGGCATAATAATAACCGGCAGGCACCTCGGCCCTCAGGTAAAACCCAAGGGAGAAGATGCCCATTGCCGTTAAAACTATCTGGATAAATTTTCTATTTCTCATAACTTTTCAAGATTAAAATTAAGGGAAAGCGGGAGAGACATGTCTCTCCCCTGTTTCAAGTTGCGCATTATTGAGCACTGCGTACCCGCACCGTACTTTGCATCGAACGGGAAACGACGCGCACGATGTAGAGCCCTTCGGGCAACTCCCACTCCGACTCCTCGGCATGCAGCACGCGCGAACCACACAGGCGACCGTCCATCGTGTACCACTGAGCCACGGCATTCATGGGGGCATTGAGTATGTGCAACGTCGTGCCCGACGTATAGATGAGCATGTGGTCGGCAGGCAGCTCGTCGACAGCCGACGAACCCGGTGAAACCGACACCGTGTTGGATACGGTCTGAGCCGTCTCACCTACGTAAGGAGTTACGGTATAGTGATACTGTACACCCGAAATAAGGCCGGTCACCTCATACTCGGTCACATCGCCTACCCGACGCGGATAACCGTCGAGTGTAACCGAGGTAAATCCACCTCCACTCTTCACAACAACACTGTGCAGATAGGCCCGATGGTCTTTCTCGGCCATGAAGGTTATTTTCGACGAGGCCGTACCCTCCTCCACCGGGATTGTGGTGGTCGTAGTACCGTCGAGTGTTATCTGTTTGATCTCCGTCCCGTCGACCGAAACATAGAGTACCGAATTGTCATTGTTGTAAGGCGAGGCTACCACAGTTATCGTGACATCTCCGGCCGAAAGGTCGAGAGCCGGCGAGGTGGCAGAACCATCTTTACTACCCGAACCCAAGCGGAGCATTCCTTTCTCGGCAGCCGTATACCCATCGTAAGTCCAGGTATCGGGTTTCGACGAGAAGACGGTGTTGAGAATCTCTTTCTCGGGAGCACTCGACGAGTAGTCGTCGTACCACACGTTCAACTCATAGTCGGTAGCCTCCAACTTGGGAGTCCAAGCTGCCGTAAACGAGGTGGCCGTGACATTCCGGGCAGGTAAAGCGATGAAATCGTCGACTGCCTCGCCCGTGAGGTTGACCACCACCGCCGAGGATATCCCGCCGCCCGTGATATCGAGAGTAGCCCGATGCGAACCTTTCAGGGTCGAACGATAAGAGAGCTCGACGGTTGCACCGTTGTTCACCTCGTCGGCCGTAAGGGTGCGGGGGGTAACGGAGAAACACTCGCTGTCGGTACCACCGATTTCGAGCGAAACAGTTCCTTCAAGATTGCGACCTTTCACCTGAATCTGTTTGGTCACAGGCTCCGAAACATTAATCGAGGTCGTACCCATATCGATAGTCGAACCACCCTGAGGCGACTCAATATAGGGCAGATTTTCATTCTCGGGCGAGAAGGGTTCATTGCGACGGTCGCCGAAAATGAGGTCGACCAACTGAGGATAATCGATAAAGGGATTGCGGTTACCCTGTTTCGAAGCATACACGGCTTCGTTACGGTCAATCTCCTTCTGGCTTACAGGGTCCATCTCGTTCCAGCGAAGCAGCATGTCGAGCTGCCACTGTACGATATGAGGATAAGACGATACAAAGATGCCACCCCAGTTGTCAATGCGGGACTGATACCGCGTGGCAAAATAGAAATAGGTGCGGGCAAAGTCACCTTTATACTCGTCGTTGGGCTCGAATACCGTGCCAGTATAACCGGGGGTTACACAACTACCCCACTTGGAGAAACCGTTTTTCGAACTCGATGCTCCCGAACCCACTTCGCCAAAGGGATTATTACTGCGATAGCTGTTTATCTTGCCATCAGTGGGATAGATATGCCAGGCATCGGAATACATAGGCGATGCATTGTTGAACCAACTCTTGGGCACCGAATGCTCCCGATTGTAGCAATCACCCTCACTCGAATAATTACCGCACTGATCTTTTCCAAATACAAAGTCCGTTGCATCGGAATACATATCCCACACCTTTCCGTCGGGCCGGCGGTCGGTCGTTTTGTAAACCTCCCACAAGCCATCGTAACCCACATTGTCGGCATTACTGATGATGGCCGACAAACTCTTCTGCAACGCCTCGCCACTCTTGCCTATGGCGGCATCGTAATATCCGGCAGGCGCTTCGGCCCATAAAGAAAATGAAATCAGGCTTACTATTGCAACAAGCCCCAAACGGTTGTGTATCGAATGATTCATATACTATTTATTTAAATTTTCTTGTTTTTGGAAAAGGGCGATAAAGATAATCATAATTTGTCAAAATCCCGTTAAGACGGGCCTTTTTTTCTCAAAAAATCGGCGGGCCGACTCCTGCATGAGAAGACAGCCCGCCGCGATAGAATTATCTGCGTAAAGCGTGTTATTCCGATTCGAGTACTCCCGAATGGCCCCGCTTCTTATCTTTCCAAATCTGATAACGGTATACCAGACAGGTGGTCACGAAATAGACTCCGGTCAGAATCCACAGCATCGTATAGGCATGGCGCACATCGTAGATGCCGGCTCCGGCCGTGTTCATGCGCACAAACCCCTCGATTCCCCAGGTCGACGGAATGATGGCTCCCAACCACTGCCAATACTCGGGCATGGCATAACGGGGCCACGTGATACCCGAAATGAACAGGAAGATGACCGAGGTGAAGACAAAGAGCAGGAAGGAGCTCTCACGCTCCCGTACAAAGACCGAGAGGGTCATGCCGAAGAATATCGACGACAGCAGGAAGGGAACGGCAAACGCGTAAATCTCGACCTGACTCCCTATCTGGGGAAACTTGAAGAGCCAGGGTATGAAGTGCAGGATATAGGCCGTGCACAATACATACAGGCTGAAATAGCACAGCGCCTTACCCACAACCAGGTGCAACACGTTGTTGTGCATATGCTCGCGACCACTGTAAAAGAGGTGCAGCCGGTGGTGCTCATAGATGCCTCCGGCCAACATGCCGATACCCAAAATGAGACTTTGCTGCAAAATGAGAATCAAGATGGCCGGCAGCAGGAACGAAGCCAGTCCCGACTCGGGGTTGTAGAGGTTGACCGACACGTAGGGAATGGGCTGGGTAGCCACGTTGATCTGTTCCTGAGAGGCACCCCCCAGCGACTGAGTCTGCAACTGGCCGCCAAGATTCAGGGTCACATCGGTCAGCGCCATAAGAAAGCCCTTATAGTTGAGCAGGATACTCATGTCGGAGTAGAACGAAACCACGCTCTGCTCGCCCCGTTCTATCTTCTGGCTGAAATCGCTCGGGATAAAGAGAATCCCGTAACAGTTCTTCTCGTGCATCATGCGCTTGGCCTCGTCCATATTGGCACAATAGGAGACGATATGGGCATGCGGCGTGGCGTCCATCTCGCGGGCCAGTTCCCGGCTCAACGGCGTGCGGGCGTTGTCGACCACCACCATAGGCACCTCATGCACCACCTCGGGATTATAGACCGCGGCATAGACGATGGGATAGACAAACGGCAGGGCGAAGAAGAAAAGAATCACACCGAAATCCTGAAAGACGGCATGATATTCCCGCCGCCAGATGTAGTAGATGTCGGCCAATCCTATTTTTATGGAATGAAACAATTTCATAATCACAGTCTGTTTTTACATCACGGCACATATACCTGCCGCATGAGGGCTTTTTTGAGTCGGGGCAACAACGGAGTCGAGGCCACGGCAAAGAGAATGAGCGCCACGTAATGCCAACGCGAATAATAGAGCGGTATGCCGTTAAGCGCCTGGTCGACATATATCAGGAAATAGTGCCGCACCGGCAGCACATACGACATGGCCTGGAAAGGCAGATACATGGCCGGTACCGGAAAGGAGAACCCGGCAATGGAGAGCGACAAGACACCCACCAGACCGGCAGCGCTCAACCCGATGCGCAACGAGGGGGCTATGCTCATGATGATCACGGCAAAGCTCTGCGTGGAGACCACCAGCAGGAACATGGCGAAAATCATGTGCCAGATGTTCCCCTGCATGGGGAAATGGAGATAGCCATACAGCATGGCCAGGTAGAAAAGCCCCACGGCAAAGAAGATGATGGTTTGCGGCAGGAGTTTGCCGGTGACGGCGACGATAATCGAATCGTCGGCCGTGCGCAACCACTCCCGCGCGGTGGCCTGTTTGATTTCCGACCCGATGCTGAACACCGTGACCAGCAGAATCATCAGTTGCAGCAGACCGGGCAGGAACGAGTTGTTGAGGTAGACCGAATAGCTGATCCAAGGATTACCCAAGGCGTGCATGTCGGCAGCGATGGGTTGCAGCTTGGCCATAATCTGCGACTCCTCCACCCCCGTGGCCAGCAGCACCTGACGCACCACGGCTCCCGAGGCCAGCACCGACATGGTCTTGAAACTCTTGTAGAGCAGCGAGGCCGGTATGAAATAGGCGTTGTTGGTATAGAACGAAATCTCGGGCTGACGACCGGCCGTAGCCTTGGCCTCGAACCCTTCGGGAATCATGAGAAAGCCGAAGATATCGCCCGCCTGCATCAGCTCGCGCGCCTCGGTAAAACTGTTCACCTTGTACTGCACGTCGACCGACTCCAACGCTCCCAACTGCTGGGTAAAATCCTGCGACGACGAGGAGTGGTCCTGATCGACAACAGCTACCGGTATCTTGTGGGGCAGCCCTTCGTGCATCAAGGAGAACATGAAGAGGCTGCAAAACAGGGGGGCCACCACCATGCACAACACATAGGCGGGACGCGCCACCAGCTGCCTCATCTCCCTGACCAGAGAAGCCCACAGGCCCGTTTTATTTTCCTTTTGTTCTGTCATATCGAATCTCCCGACGTTAAACATATACCGCGAGCCGGCTTATTTGTCGCGTTTCAACAGGACCGACATGCCGGGACGCAGGTTGTCGACCGGCTCCACGGGACGGGCCTTCACCTCGAAGGTCTTGGCATCGTACTGCCCGGTCACCTTCGTAGCCCGCCATACGGCATACGACCCCATGTCGCGAATGTAGAATACTTTGAGGGTCACCTCCTTGTTGTCGAGCGCCGGAATCACGGCACGCACCTCGGCTCCCATCGTGAGGTCTTCCAGCAGGTCTTCGCGCACGTTGAACGAAACCCACATATCATCGAGTTTGAGCACGTTCATGATGGGTGCACCCAGGCTCACCAGTTCGCCCACGTTGGGGAATATGTCGGAGATTTCACCGTCGGTAGGCGCCGTCAGGTAAGAGTCGTCGAGTATCGACTCGACCTCGGCCACACTGCCCTTGGCGGCAGCTACCATGGCGGCAGCGGCAGCCTTGTCCTCGACCTGAGCTCCGGCCTTGGCCATCTCGTATTGCGAGCGGGCCGCACTTTCGGTGGCCATCATCGCCTTGTAGGAAGCTTCGGCCTCATCGCGCTTCTGAGCCGAGACGACACCTTTTTTATAGAGCGACTCCATGCGGTCGTAGGTCTTCTTGGCTATCGTGAGTCCGGCCTGAGCCTGTTGCCACATGTCGTAGGCCGAGTTGAGCAACTCGATGCGGGTGCCGCTGTCGACCTTCTTGTTCTGCGCTTGGGCGACCGACGCCATAGCCTCGGCCTGCGAGAGCTTGGCCTCGACAAGCGACGAATGTATGTGCACCAGCGTGTCGCCGGCTTTCACATGCTGCCCCTCCTCGACCATGAACTCGACTACCCGCCCGGGCAACTTGCCCGACACGCGCACCTGAGTGGCTTCGGCCTGCCCCTGGATAATCTGAGGCTCGGGTTTCAACAGGAACAATCCAATCAGGGCCAAAACAACGATAATGACAATCAAGGCAATGAGGCCAACGACCAAACTGCGTTCTTTCTTTTCTCTTAGATTTTCCATCGTAAATCCTGTTTGCTATTTTTTTTATTTTTCTTTTTTTTCAATATTTCATCGTGCCCAAGGCTTTGGCCAGGTAGACCTCGCACAGACGGGTATCGATTTCGGCATCGATTTTCTCCGACTGGGCTTCGAGCCAGGCGGTCTGGGCTTCAAGTACGTTGGTCGTGGTGAGCACGCCCTCTTCAAAGCCCACCTGGGCATTGCGCAGGTTCTCGTCGGCCTTTTCGAGATTCTTCACCGCCATGCGGTAGGTGCGATAGGCCTCCGAGGCCTTGAAGGCGGCCTGGTTGACCTGCAACTCGATCTTCTCCTTGGCATCGGCCAGCTGCAACTTGGCTACGACGGCTTCGCTCTTGGCAGCCCGTATCTTGTTGTAGTTCTGTCCCCAGTGCAAAATGGGAATGTTGAGCATTACCCCCACGCTGAACATGCCGTTGAACTCGTTCTTGAAGCCGTTGAAGGCATTGGGGTTGCTGAACGAATAGGTGCCGACCAGAGCCAACTTGGGCAACATGTCGGAGAGGGCCAGGCTTTTCTTCTTCTCATAAATCTTGGCCGCATAACTGAGGCTGAGTACTTCGTTGCGGTTGTTGAAGACCTCGTCCATGTTGTAGGCGAGCGGCTGTTCCTGAGGTTCCACCCGGTCGAGCGACTCGTCTTCGAGGGTAAAGACCTCGTTCACGGGCAGCCCGCAGATTTGGGCCAGAGCCATGCGCGACAGCGCCAGACCGTTGTCGACCTTGGCCAGGGTTATCTGCGCGGCATTCAGCCGCACGGCTACCGTGAGCCCGTCGGACTGGGTGGCTACCCCCTCCTCGATCATATCCTGCACATGGCGGTTGAGGGTGTCGAGCAGAGCAGTGTAGCTCTCGGCCAGTTTCTTTTTATGCACGAGCGAAACGACCTGCCAATAGGCCTCGTCGGTTTGATAGATAATCTCCTTCTCGGCCGTGTTGCGCTGCGAGACGGCCAGCTTCTCGGCATACCCGGCTATGTCGTTCAGAGCCTTGATCTTCCCGCCCATGAAGACGGGTTGTGTCAAGGTGACCAGCCCGACATAGACGTTGTGTACGTCGAACTCGAAGGCCTCCTTGGGAATGAGCGCCACCGTTTGGGGGATAGGCTGCCCGTTGTTCAGTATGGGTTCGCCCGTCACGGGGTTGGTCACCACATTATATTTATATTGCTGGGTAGCCAGGTCGAAGGTCTTGGTGGGCAGATACTGGTCCTCTTCGAGCAGCGAGATGGACTTTTGGTTGTACATATAAGTACCGGTAAAGTCTATCCCCGGGAAATAGGCTCCCCGGGCCGACTTCTTGGTATAGCCGGCGCCTTTGACCTTCTCCTCGGCGATGCGCAGTTGCTTGTTGTTCTTCAAAGCCATGCGCCGACACGAATCGAGCGATACCGGCTGTTGGGCCGAGACGGCCGAAAAAGAGAACAGAGAGAGGGCTACCAACACTCTGCCAGCCCATACGTTTCGGTTTATTCTCATATCTTTTTACCTTTTACATGTTGCAGGGTCAACACTTGCCTTGCTTATAGTTGCCTAAACAATTTTATATCTTAAAAAAATAATGCCCCCGGCATTACGCCGCAAAAATACGCCGAGTTTAGCATTAAACAAATATTTGAGCCCTTTGTTTTCGATTTTTACCGTTTTTTAATACTCCCCTCCCCCGGTCGACGGTGCGGCAGGATCGGTATCACCCCTCACTCTTTCAAGGTGAACGAGCGGGTACCTATCTTGTAATTGTCGGCAAAGATGTCGACCCGGTATTCACCGGGATAGAGGAACTCCTCCACGGCCCAATACATGGTTACATCGTTCAGTTCGTCGCCGGTAAACTCGATGAGCTTGCGACACGAGAAGTTGATTTCGCGATCCTCGAAGGGGAAGACATCGGCACGGTCCTTGACCAGCACGTCGCCGTCGGGTTTCACGATGCGGGCATAGAGGTATTTCTCGCCCACCTCGGCCGTCACGTTCTTGGCAATGGAGAAGGTAATCTTAATCTTGTCGGTCTTCTTGATGCGCTTGGCCACCTTGCCCCTCGAATCGATGGGTGTCACCACGATACCCACGGCATCGAGTTTCGAGGCCAGCGTCACCTTCTCGGTGAGCTCCTCACGCTCCTGTTTCAACTGGCTGGCCGTCTGGGCCACCTCCTGGTAGCGGCGGGTCACCTGTGCATTCTCTTCGCGCAACTGCTTGTTGGCGGCGTTGAGCGAATCGATCTGCATCACATAGTGGCGCATGATGCCTCGCAGGGTAGCCAACTCCTTTTTCAACTCCTCGATACGGGCCGAACTGGTGTTCTTCACCGTGCGCAACTCTTCGAGCAGGCGCTGAACCTTCACCTTCTCGGCATCGAGTTTCTCGACCAGCGAGTCGTTGTTGAACATCATCTTCTGTCCCTCGAACTGGTCGTACTGGGCAGCCAGGTCGCTGTACTCCTTCTCGAGCTCGCTACGCTGCTTGTCAATCTCGACCTGTTCCTTGAAATCGGACATCTGCTTGTGCTGTATATAGATGAAAATGCCCGTCCCTATCAAAGCGACGGCCAACACGGCAATAATAATCACGACCAGATTACTTCTTTTCATAGTTCATCAGAAGCTATTATTTTGCTGCAAAAGTAACGCATTCTCAAATACCAATCAAGGTGTGACAGATTATTTAAGTTATAAATGTTAAAATAGCTGTATAACCAGCAGCCCAAAAACTCGCTCCCTCCAACGACAAAGCCATGCCCTTCACACGGCATGTCCCGGAGGGACAAAATCTTTTTCTCATAAAAATAATTAAGTTAATGACTATTGCAACCGATTTTCCGTATCTTTGTGAAACCTTAGAACTGTTTTACGCCTAAGCAATTATGGGAAAATTGATGGAATTTTTCAAGAAACACCCGATAATCAAAACATTAGTGCAGATGGTTATCGTCTTTTTCCTGTTGATAGCTATCACCCTTTACGGGTTGAAACTCTATACACGCCACGGGAAGGCGGTTCTCGTGCCCGACGTTAAGGCGATGGCCCTGCCCGACGCCTTGCGCATACTCGACCGCGAGGGTTTCAGATATGACATTATCGACTCGCTTTTTGTCGACGAAGCCGTGCCGGGCACCATCGTGGAACAGACTCCCGCCGGGGGCAGCAAGGTGAAGGAGGGACGTATCGTCTACCTCTCGATCAACGCCTACTCCCCGCGCATGATTACCTGCCCCAAAGTGGCCGACATGTCGATGCGGCAAGCCCTCTCGACGCTTGAAAGCCGGGGACTGACCGATATAAAGGTACAAGAGGTGCCGTCGGAATATCCCGACCTGGCCCTCGGGCTGCAATACCGGGGCGAGACACTTGAAGCGGGCGACAAGATTCCTGCCGGCAGCACGGTGACCCTGCTTGTGGGGAACGGCATGCCCGAGACCTACTCCGATTCGACCTTCGAGGAGACTCCGCAAACGACCGAAGAGGCTCCCCTCACCGATGAAAGTTGGTTCAACTGATTCAAACCATCTACCAGCATGAATTTTTGCGACGAAGACATAGAAGCCGACGATAAAATCGTTGCCGAAGAGGGTGAACGTGAACTGTACGAGCACTTTCGGTTTGTGGCCGACAAAGGGCAAAGCCTGCTGCGGGTCGACAAGTTTCTGGTAGCCCGACTGGAAAGCTCGTCGCGCAACCGGGTGCAACAGGCCGCCGAAGCCGGCTGCATACTGGTCAACGGCAAACCGGTGAAATCGAACTACCGGGTAAAGCCACTCGATGTCGTCTCGGTGGTCATGGACCGTCCCCGCTACGAATTTGAAATCATTCCCCAAGATATACCCCTCGATGTCGTCTATGAGGACGATGCCGTGCTGGTGGTCAACAAACCGGCCGGACTGGTGGTACACCCCGGTCATGGCAATTACAGCGGCACGCTGGTCAATGCCCTGGCCTACTATTTCAGAAACACTCCCAACTACGACGTGAACGACCCGCGGCTGGGACTGGTGCACCGTATCGACAAGGATACCTCGGGACTGCTGGTGATTGCCAAGACGCCCGAAGCCAAGACCAACCTGGGGTTGCAGTTCTTCCACAAGACCACCCAGCGCAAATACGTGGCCCTGGTGTGGGGGCTCATGGAGCACGACGAGGGAACGATTGTCGGCAACATTGGGCGCAGCCTCAAAGACCGGTTGCAGATGACCGTCTTCCCCGACGGCGACCAGGGCAAGCATGCAGTCACTCACTATAAAACCTTAGAAAGACTGGGATATGTTTCTATCGTCGAATGTAAGCTCGAAACAGGGCGTACACACCAGATTAGGGTACATATGAAGTACATCGGACACACGCTGTTCAACGACGAGCGCTACGGCGGGGACCAGATACTCAAAGGTACCACATTCTCCAAATACAAACAGTTTGTGCAGAATTGCTTCGACATCTGTCCCCGACAGGCTCTGCACGCCAAGACGCTCGGATTCAAGCACCCGGTTACGGGCGAGGAGATGTTTTTCGACTCACCCATACCCCAGGATATGACCCAACTTTTTGACAAATGGCGCAACTATACCGCCAACCGAGAGATATAATCATTTAACTAAAACAGGAATAGAGAACCAACCCAAATAAAGTTCTATACCTTAAAAACATGAGAGTTATGGAATGTCCAAAAGAATTTGATGATATTCGCCCGTTTTACGACCGCGAATTTCACGACAAGATGAAAGTCTTGGTCAAAGAGCCCAAATTTGAACACGCCGTGCGTTACGTCATGCGCGATGTCGACTATGATGCCTTCTGCCAACAGTTGCTGGCTCTCAACAACAAGAAAGATTTTCAGCTGCTCATCATGCGTTCGTTCCTCGAAGGACTGACCAAGAAAACCACCAAAAGCCTCACCGGGGGGAATTTTGAATCGCTCGACAAGACCAAAAACTACACCTTCATGTCGAACCACCGCGACATCGTTCTCGATGCCTCGCTGCTCAACCTGCTGCTCATCGACCAAGGGATAAACACAAGCGAGATTGCCATCGGGAACAATCTGCTCATCTTCGACTGGATTGCCGACCTGGTGCGGCTCAACAAGAGCTTCATCGTCAAGCGAAACCTGGGTGTGCGGCAAACCTTCGAAGCCGCCCGTCAACTGTCGGGCTACATTCACTTTACCATCACCCAAAAGAAAGAATCGATCTGGATTGCCCAACGCGAAGGCCGCGCCAAAGACTCGGACGACCGCACCCAGGAGTCTCTCATCAAGATGCTGGGACTTGCCGGCGAAGGTGACCTCATCGACAACCTGAAAGAGATTAACATCGTGCCGGTAACCATCTCCTACGAATACGACCCGTGCGACTACCTCAAAGCCTATGAGTTCCTGTGCAAGCGCGACAATCCCGAGTTCAAGAAGACTCAGGAAGACGACCTGCACAGCATGGAGATAGGTCTGCTCGGGTTTAAGGGAAACGTACATTTCCAAATATCGCCCTGCATCAACGACGAACTCGACAAGTTGGATCGCACCGAAGAGAAAACCGAAATTCTGGCCCGTATCCCCCAGATTATCGACAAGTCGATTCACTCCAACTACAAGATATACCCCGGCAACTACGTCGCCTATGACATGCTTTACCCGAAAAACCGCTTTGCCGACCGCTATACCCGGGACGAGCAACAGACGTTCATCGAGTATCTGCACGCCCAACTGGCCAAGTTGCCCAACGTTACGAAGGCCGAAGACCGGGAGTTCCTCGAGAAATGTATTCTCACCATGTACTCCAACCCGCTGAAAAATCAGTTGATTGCTCTCGGACAGGAGGCCTAACCAGAGAGTACAAGGAAAAACGATGGGTGGTTTTCGGTATAAAACGGCTCATCGTTTTTCTTCTCCCATACAAAAATAAACTTTATGCGGTTACCTCTTCTTCTCATATCACTTCCGCTTTTGGCCCTGCTGACCGACGTCTATCTGTTCAGGCGCCACCTGCGCCACACCCCAGGGTGGCTGAAAGCATGTTGGTGGAGTCTCACGGGAGTGGTGCTCGTGGCCGTATCTCTGGCCGTACTCTTCCAGGTCAAGTTCCGGGGAACCATCGACATCAACGTAGCCATGTGGGCATTCTACGCCTTCTTCCTCGTTTACATGCCCAAATGGTTCTACGCAATACTCTCCCTTTTCGACTACCTGCCCCACCTGTGGCACAAGCCCCGCAGCCGATGGGGACATATTGTCGGTTCCGCACTAGCCCTCTTCGTCGCAGCCAGCATACTCTACGGCGCATTCTACGCCCGGCAGCACCCGGTGTATAACGAACGTACCATCTCCTTCGACCGCCTGCCCGAGGGATTCGACGGCTATCGCATCGTCCAGTTCTCCGACCTGCATATCGAGACGCTGGGCTCGGCCGGCCGCTATCTGCCCGAGTGGGTGGACCGCATCAACAGCCTGCACCCCGACCTCATCGTCTTCACCGGCGACCTGGTCAACCGGCAAGGTGGAGAACTGCCTCCCTACATGAACGAGCTCTCTCGACTCTCGGCGACCGACGGCGTCTACTCGGTGCTGGGCAACCACGACTATGGCGACTACTACCACTGGACGTCACCCGCCGACCAGGCGAAAACCCTGCAAAAACTTATCGCCGACGAAGGTCACATGGGGTGGCACATGCTCAACAACCGCTCGGTCTACCTGCACCGCGGCAACGACAGCATCGCCCTCATCGGGGTCGAAAACTGGGGCATGCCTCCCTTCCCCCAATACGGACGGCTGAACGAGGCCTATCCCGCACGCAACGACTCGACCTTCAAGATACTGCTCTCGCACAACCCGCTGCACTGGCGCCACGAGGTGATTCCCCGTACCAACATCGACCTCACCCTCTCGGGCCATACCCACGCCATGCAGTTGAAGCTGGGGTGGAAGGGCTTTGAATACTCGCTGGCCGAACCCATGTACCCCGAGTGGAGCGGACTCTATGTGGCTCCCGACGGCCATCACAAGCTCTATGTCAACGAGGGTATCGGGTGTGTGTTCCTGCCCATACGCATCGGAGCCCGCCCCGAGATTACCATCATCACGCTAAAAAAAGATTCATGAATAATCCCTTGTTCTACAAACTGATATCCCAATCACTGGGTATTGCCGAACCGCAGATTGCCAAGACCATCGAGCTGCTCGACGGCGGTGCCACCATTCCCTTCATCAGCCGCTACCGCAAGGAGGCTACCGGCTCGCTCGACGAGGTACAGATCGGGAATATCAAAGAGGCTTACGACCGGTTGTGCGAACTGGCCAAACGCAAGGAGTCGATTCTCTCGACCATCGGCGAGCAGGGGAAACTGACCGACGAGTTACGCCAGCGCATCGATTCGTGCTGGAATGCGACCGAACTCGAAGATATATACCTGCCCTACAAACCCCGCCGGCGCACCCGAGCCGAGATTGCCCGCGAACACGGGCTCGAACCGCTGGCCAAGATTATCATGTCGCAACGCAACGACCGCATCGAGTCCAGTGCCGGCCGCTTCGTCAATGCCGAAGTGCCCGACACCGAGAGCGCCATCAAGGGGGCCTGCGACATCATCGCCGAGTGGGTGGCCGAGAACGAACGGGCCCGCCACACGGTGCGCCGCGGCTTTGAGCAGAGCGGCGTCATCGCCGCCAAGGTGGTCAAGGGCAAAGAGGCGGAGGGCGACAAGTACCGCGACTACTTTGCTTGGAGCGAACCGCTGCGGCGATGTGCCTCGCACAAGATTCTGGCCGTGCGCCGCGGCGAGAACGAGGGTATTTTGCGCGTCTCCATCACCCCCGACGACGAGCAGACACTCCCCCGCCTGCAACGACTCTTTGTCAAAGGCGACGGCGAGGCTTCCCGGCTTGTGACACAGGCCGTGGCCGACAGCTACAAACGGCTGCTGCGCCCCTCGATCGAAAGCGAATTTGCCGCCTCGTCCAAAGAGCGGGCCGACGACGAGGCCATCGCCATCTTCGCCGGGAATGTCAGGCAACTGCTGCTGGCTCCCCCCCTGGGACAGAAACGCGTGCTGGCCATCGACCCCGGTTACCGCACCGGCTGCAAGGTAGTCTGCCTCGATGCCCAGGGAAACCTGCTGCACAACGAGACCATCTATCCCCACCCGCCCCGGCAGGACCGCGCGGGGGCGGCCCGCAAACTCACCCAACTGGTCGAGAGCTACAAAATCGAAGCCATCGCCATCGGCAACGGTACGGCCGGCCGCGAGACCGAACAGTTTGTCACCAACCTGCGCTACGATCGCAAGATACAGGTATTTGTCGTGAGCGAGAGCGGAGCCTCCATCTACTCGGCCTCGAAGGTGGCCCGCGAGGAGTTCCCCGACCAGGACGTGACGGTGCGCGGCGCCGTGTCGATAGGCCGACGCCTCATCGACCCGCTGGCCGAGCTGGTGAAAATCGACCCCAAGTCGATTGGCGTGGGACAATACCAGCACGACGTAGACCAGTCGAAACTGAAAAAGTCGCTCGACCGGGTGGTCGAATATTGCGTCAATTCGGTGGGAGTCAACGTCAATACCGCCAGCAAACACCTGCTCACCTACATCTCGGGACTGGGTCCGCAACTGGCACAGAACATCGTCGAGTACCGGCAGACCCACGGCGACTTCACCCGCCGCAGCGACCTGCTCGACGTGCCCCGCATGGGAGCCAAGGCCTATGAACAGTCGGCCGGATTCCTGCGCATACCCCATGCCTCCAATCCCCTCGACAACTCGGCCGTGCACCCCGAGCGCTACCCCATCGTCGAGCGAATGGCCGCCGACCTGGGTTGTACCATCGGCGAACTCATCGAGAACAAAGCGTTGAAAAAGCAACTCGACCTCACGAAATATATCGCCGGCGACGTGGGTATGCCCACCCTCACCGACATCATGGAAGAGCTCGACAAGCCCGGCCGGGACCCCCGACGGTACATCGAGATGATGGAGTTCGACTCCCGCATCAAGAGCCTCGACGACCTGCAAGAGGGCATGGTGCTCAACGGCATCGTGACCAACATCACCCAGTTCGGCTGCTTTGTCGACATCGGCATCAAGGAGAACGGATTGGTGCACATCTCGCAGATGGCCGACCGCTACATTGCCAACCCGGCCGAGGTCGTGGCCATGCACCAGCCGGTGCGGGTACGGGTCATCGGGATAGACCGGGAACGCAGGCGCATACAGCTTTCATTAAAGGAGGTATCATGAACAGTGCATTAATCAGTCTGGCTTCCAACTCGCCCGACAAACAGGGACAGATGGAAAAGGCATTTGCCGAGTTGCAGGCGATGGGCATCGTCGCCGAAGCCTCGTCGATATACGAAACGGCCCCCTGCGGGAATCCCCGTCACCCCAACTACCTCAACGCGGTAGTTCGCATTGACACTTCGGCCGAATATCAAACCCTGCACGACACCCTCAAAGCGATGGAGCGTGCCCACGGCCGCACCCCACAGTCGAAGCTGAGCGGCGAGATTCCCCTCGACCTCGACATCGTGGTGTGGAACGGTGAGACCCTGCGACCGCAGGACTACGGTCGCGAATATTTTCAAATTGGATTGAACGAGATAGAGTCGGCGGTGAAAAACCAACACCCCCACCCGATTGTTACACATTAAATAGGATATAGATATGAAAACAGTAGAAGAAACCTTGCTCAAACGCACATCGGTGCGCCGTTACGAATACGACAAGATTCCGGCCGAGACCCTCGATTTCATCTACCGGGCCATCGCCAACACACCCACCAGCTACAACGGACAGCAATTCTCGGTCATCGCCATCGACGACCAGGCTATCAAAGAGGAGCTCTACGCCATTACCAACCAGAAGCAAATCAAAACCTGTGCCACCCTGCTGATGTTTTGTGCCGACTATCACAAGATTGACGTACTGGCTCAGAAGAAAGGAATAGACAATCCCCATTTCGAGAATACGCTCGACGGCGTGATGGTGGGTATCATCGATGCCGCCCTGGCCATGCAGAATGCTGTCGTAGCCGCACAGGCTGCCGGGCTGGGAAGCTGCTGCGTGGGATATGCCCGCACGGCCAACCCCGAGAAGATTGCCGAGATTCTGCACCTGCCACAGGGCACCTTTGTCGTGTGTGCCCTCACGCTGGGTATCCCCCGCGAGTCGCCCGACCTGAAACCCAAACAACCGCTCTCGCTCGTGGTGCATCACAACCACTACCGCACCGACGACATGAGCGCCGACCTCATGCAGTATGACCAAACCATCTCGGAGTACAACCGCCACCGCAGCGGTACCACCACCGAGAACGACTGGTGCGGTCACATACTCGACTACTACCGCATAGCCCTCGGCTACGACATGGAGGGTTACCTCAACAAGCAGGGGTGCAAACTACCCTTCAAGACCAAGGAATAGGAAAATTCTGTCGGGAAATTCCAACGGAAAAAGGGGCGGTTAAGCGATATTTTTCTGCCTTTTGTCGATACTGTTTTGCCCGGAACAAAAGCCGACATATATTTGTATCACAATTAATTAATCGCCCTGTGTAAAATATTACAGACTATTTTTTTCGATTAACTATTCTATATATTTTGGTTAGGTAGCCACCTCGCTGTGAAGCGAGGTGGTTGCTTTTTATACAGGTTCAAGCCTCGATGCCACACAACGGCAACAAGGCATCGGGGGTATCGACCAGGTGGCAGGCGCCGGCCCGGCTCAACTCATCACGGCCGCGGAATCCCCAGGTCACCCCGGCCGACTCGACCCCGGCGGCACGAGCCGTACACATATCCACGTCCGAGTCGCCCACATACAACGTGTCGGCCTTTTCGACCCCAGCCCGCTGCATGATGTCATACACGATGTCGGGAGCCGGTTTCACCGGTACCCCCTCGCGCTGCCCCAGCACAGCCACAAAAGGCACCTCGGGGAAGAAATACCGAATCAGTTTCTCGGTTCCCGCCTGGTATTTGTTCGAAGCCACGGCCACCTTCACACCACGGGCCGAAAGGGTAGCCAGCAGCTGTGCAATCCCGTCGTAGGGACGGGTGCAGTCGGTATTATGTTCGGTATAGTATTCCAGAAAACAGGTGCGCATGCGCGCGATATTCTCGGCCGAACGCGACGCCTCGGGCAAGGCCCGTTCAAACAATTTGGTAATGCCGTTCCCTACGAAATAGAGATACTCCTGCACCTCGTGTTCGGGAAATCCGCAACAGCGCAAAGCATAGTTGGTACTCATGGCCAAATCGGCAATCGTGTTCAGCAACGTTCCGTCCAAATCAAAAATAACCAGTCGTTTCATGTTCGTCTCTCCTTTCAGGCGCACAAAGATAGTGAAAGGTGAGCGCAAAGCAAAGATGCTTGCATAATTTGCTTGGCCGAACCGCAGCCTATTTTCTGGAAAGATAGTGAAAGGTGAGAGTAGAGACAAACGAAAACAAAGTTTTCAAGTTTGGCTATACCGAACCGAATCCTATCTTATGAAAAGATAGTGAAAGGTGAGAGTAGAGACAAACGAAAACGAAGTTTTCAAGTTTGGCTATACCAAGCCTAATCCTATCTTATGAAAAGATAGTGAAAGGTGAGCGCAAAGCAAAGATGCTTGCATAATTTGCTCGATCGAGCCACAGACTCTCCCCTGCACAAGAGAATGAAAACAGGAGTGCAGGGGTACGAACGAACAGCGTTTCAACTTGAAAATGAAAGTTTCATTTGTTTTTGCTCTCGCCTTTTCCCATTTTTTCCTATTTTTGCAAATCCTTTGCGACAAGTAAGGGGAGAAGCTATTTCGTAAATAATAAAACCACTATAAATAATGGCAAAAGAGTTGAAAGAATTGACCAAGCGTGCCGATAACTATTCGCAATGGTACAACGACTTGGTAGTAAAGGCCGACCTGGCAGAACAGTCGGCCGTGCGGGGCTGTATGGTAATCAAGCCCTATGGATATGCAATTTGGGAAAAGATGCAACGTCAGCTCGACGACATGTTCAAGGCCACGGGCCACGTGAACGCCTACTTCCCGCTGTTGATTCCGAAATCGTTTCTGAGCCGCGAGGCCGAGCACGTTGAAGGCTTTGCCAAGGAGTGCGCCGTGGTAACTCACTACCGGCTGAAAACCAATCCCGACGGAACGGGCGTGGTAGTCGACCCTGCCGCCAAACTCGAAGAGGAGCTCATCATTCGTCCTACCTCCGAGACGATTATCTGGAACACCTATAAAAACTGGATTCACTCTTACCGCGACCTGCCTATCCTCTGCAACCAATGGGCCAACGTGTTCCGCTGGGAGATGCGCACCCGCCTCTTCCTGCGCACGGCCGAGTTTCTGTGGCAAGAGGGGCACACCGCCCACGCCACCCGCGAGGAGGCCGAGGCCGAGGCCCGTCGCATGCTCGAAGTCTATGCCGACTTTGCCGAGAACTTCATGGCCGTGCCCGTCATCAAGGGTGTGAAATCGGCCAACGAGCGTTTCGCCGGCGCCCTCGACACCTATACCATCGAGGCCATGATGCAGGACGGCAAGGCCTTGCAGTCGGGTACGTCGCACTTCCTCGGGCAGAACTTTGCCAAGGCATTCGACGTGCAGTTTATCAACAAGAACAACGAACTCGAATATGTATGGGCCACCTCGTGGGGCGTTTCCACCCGTTTGATGGGTGCCCTCATCATGACTCACAGCGACGACAACGGTCTGGTGTTGCCGCCCAAGTTGGCTCCTATTCAGGTAGTAATTATCCCCATCTATAAGAATGCCGAACAATTGCACGCCATCGACGTGAAGGCCGACGAGATTGCCGGCAAGTTGCGTGCCATGGGCATCTCGGTCAAGTACGACAACGCCGACAACAAACGACCCGGCTTCAAGTTTGCCGACTACGAGTTGAAGGGCGTACCCGTGCGTCTGGTGATGGGTGCCCGCGACCTCGAAAACGGTACCGTCGAGATTATGCGTCGCGATACCTTGGAGAAGGAGACAATCCCCGTCGACAATATCGAACAGGTGGTGAAAGGTCTGCTCGACGAGATTCAGGCCAACATCTTCCAGAAGGCTCTCAAATTCCGTCAGGAGCACACGATTACGGTCGACAGCTACGACGAGTTCAAGGAGAAGATCGAAGAGGGCGGTTTCATTCTGGCTCACTGGGACGGCACAACCGAGACCGAAGAGCGCATCAAGGAGGAGACCAAGGCCACGATTCGTTGTATCCCGTTCGACGGCGATACCACGCCGGGTGTCTGCATGGTAACCGGCAAGCCCTCGGCTCGCCGCGTGCTCTTTGCCCGCTCGTATTGATGTGACAGACAGTCTGAAAATAATCAACCAGGGGGTGCAGATACTGCACCCCCTTTTTATTCTCAGGCAATATAATTTCAGAAGAAAAGATAAGTCCCGGGGTATCGTGGCGTGAGCAACGATGTCGTGTGGTACGAACCGTGGTTCCCGGTACCGGTCTCCCCGTCGGGGCCGATGGCCCGATTCCATTCGAGTATTACCCCTTCGCGGCTGAAATGAATCGTGAGTACCCCGTTGTCGCCAATGATGGCCTTCACCCCCTCGCGTATCGGCCGGTGCTCGGCATCGTACCAGGTGACATTGAAGAGGTTGGAGAGCCCTGTCGGTTCCAGCACCGCCTTCACCATACCCGTCTGCCACTGGTCGCCAAACCGTTGCGCCCCTTCGACATAAATCAGCAGAAAGTGGGGGCCGCTGGAAACCATAGCCAGTCGGTAGTTACCTCCCAAACGGGTGTAGCTGTTGGTCGCCGAGGCTTGCAGGAACTCATAGAATCCCTCGGCCGGGTGATGGCTCTGGCGCAGGATTTCGTCCAGTTCATCGGCACTCCAAATGACATGCCTTTCGGAATACTCTCGTGGGGTGACCGTCCAGTTTTTCACACACACGCAAGCCCCACTCCCCACACAAATGCCGGCCTGATTGCCAAAGAGTCGGTCGTCGCGGCAGACCCCGAGGCGAAATTCCCGCTCCGGGCCCAAAAGAATTTCATATCCGCCACTCACCGGCACGATGTGCAGGCGGTTGTAATCGTCCTCGGGGTGAATCGAGTTTGAAACCACCCGCTTCCATCGGGTGTGGAATATCGTGTCGCCCCGGGCCACGGTATAAATCGTGCAGAGCCACTCGGGAGCCTGATAACCATAGAAGTCGTCGGCCCCCGCCCGAAACAATATACCCTGATGATTTCGTGAATCGCGATACCCCCACACCACACCCCATACCGGCCGCTCTACCTTTCGGCGCAAAGTCTTTCCGACAGAGTCGACGGTGAATACCTCATACCGCCTGCCGGTGCGGTTGTGCAGGTTGGCAATGTCGAGGGTGATGGCCGGCCGCGCCCCTTCGCCCGGATTGATTCCCGTGGCGATTGTGTTTATCACGCAACTGTCGGCCTGCGAGTTGCTATCGGTTAATACACCGTTTTGGACAGTCGCCCGACGCAACGGCGTCTCACCGGTGTACCACGACTGGGCGGCACCGGCACCGATGCAGAGCATCGAGAGGAGCAGGGAGAGGAGACGAGGAGCTTTCATTGGTTTGCAAGTTGAGAGGGCCAGTATTCCCCGACCCTTGTCCAAAGGTAGTGAATGGCGAGAGCAGAGAGCCATGAAAACAGGGTTTTCAAATTGGTCTATACCGAGCCGAATCCTATCTTATTCAAAGATAGTAAAAACCGGGGGAAGAACCAAAGCGGGCGACCGTTTTTTCTGAGAACCCGCTATCGGGGAGAGCAGACGGCATGGACCGAGGACGTCGGTCCGGATCGGTTTTCTAACGCTTCGGGGGAGCGATGAGGTGGTAGGCCGATAAACAGAGAGCCGGCCACGACGTGGCC
>JFBN01306500.1_pt1 | contig 23392 bp, 20 predicted proteins | sample 768741 | NCBI WGS metagenome assembly JFBN01 (sample SAMN01983846, study PRJNA193217) | chicken gut metagenome | biome: terrestrial biome; isolation source: ceca of Broiler chicken | host: Gallus gallus | place: United Kingdom: England | collected 2010-09-07
CCGCCCTCTTCGCCGCCGCCCGGGCCCATGTCGATCAGGTAGTCCGCGCTGCGGATCACGTCCAGGTCGTGCTCAATGACCACCACGGTGGCGCCGTGCTCGATCAAAGTTTGGAACACCCCGAGCAGCGTCCGCACATCCAGCGGATGAAGGCCGATGGTGGGCTCGTCGAACACAAACAGCGTGTCCGACTGTCCCTTGCCCATCTCGCTGGCGAGCTTTAACCGCTGGGCTTCACCGCCGGAAAGGCTCGGTGTCTCCTCCCCTAAGGTCAGATAGCCAAGCCCCAGGTCCGCAAGCACCTGTAAGCGCTGGCACACCAAGCGCATATCCCGGACTGCGTCGAGCGCCGTGTGTACGTCCATCGCCATAAGCTCAGGGAGCGTGTACCGCTTGCCCGCCTTGTTTTCCCAATGGACCTTTCCCGCGTCTGTGCCATAGCGCGTCCCGCGGCAGGCCGGGCAGGGGATGTCCACGTCCGGCAGGAACTGGACGTCCAGACTGATCTCCCCGGTCCCGTCGCAGGTCGGGCAGCGCAGACGGCCGGTGTTGTAGGAAAAATCCCCGGCCTTGTAGCCAAGGGCTTTTGCCTCCGGTGTGCGCGCAAAGATCTTGCGCAGCTCGTCGTGGACGTTGGCATAGGTCGCGACGGTGGAGCGCACGTTGATGCCGATCGGCGTCGCGTCAATAAGCTTGACTTGGTCGATGCCCTCGGCGTCTACGGCGCGGACGTGCGCGGGCAGGGGCGCACCGTTGATGCTTGCCTGCAGCCCCGGGATCAGGCTTTCTAAGATCAAGGTGGTCTTGCCGGAGCCGGACACGCCAGTTACGACAGTCAGCCGCCCTTTGGGGATGTCGACTTCGAGGGGCTTGACCGTATGAATGGCGTCGGTCGAAAGGTGCAGCCGCTCGTGCTCGAACAGCGCGTCCTTCGGGACGGGCGGGCGCAGGCTTTCGCTTGGTTCCCCGGTCAGGAACGGGCCGATCTTGGAAGCCGGGTTTTGTGTCAGCTGTTCGACCGTCCCTTCGGCGATCACGTTCCCACCGCTCGCCCCGGCGCCGGGTCCCATTTCCAAGATCCAGTCGGCTTTCGAGAGAATTTGGGCATCGTGATCCACAAGGATCACGGAGTTGCCGTCCGCGACCAAGTCCTGCATGACGCCCGTGAGTCCCACAATGTTGGACGGATGCAGCCCGATAGAGGGTTCGTCGAGCACATACAAAACGCCGGTCGTGCGGTTGCGCACCGCTCTTGCCAACTGCATGCGCTGGCGTTCGCCGGTGGAGAGGGTGGAGGCGGCGCGGTCGAGCGTCAGGTAGCCGAGTCCCAGATCCATCAGCCGCTTTGCCATGCCCTGAAACGCGTCGCAAATGCTCTGCGCCATCGTGACCATCTCCGGCGGGAGCGTCCCCGGCACGCCGGTGACCCAGTCCACAAGCGCTTCCAGCGTCATTTGGCAGGCGGCGTCCAGCGAGATTCCCCGCAGCAGCGGTGCGCGCGCAGCTTCGCCAAGCCGTGAACCGCCGCAGTCCGGGCAGGTGTCCTGCTTCAAAAATCTCTCAACCCGCTTCATGCCTTTTTCGTCCTTGACCTTGGCAAGGGCATTTTCCACGGTGTGCACGGCAGAAAAATAGGTGAAATCCAATTCCGCCGCATCATTGGAGCCTTTGGGATGGTAGAAAATATGCTTCTTTACCGCCGGCCCGTCGTAGACGATGTGCTTTTCTTCTTCCGTAAGCTCTCGGAAGGGCATGTCGGTGCGCACGCCCATGGCGCGGCAGACATCGGTCATCAGCGACCACATCAGCGTTTTCCACGGCATAACCGCGCCTTGGTCGATGGTCAGGGAATCGTCCGGGACCAACGTAGCGCGGTCCACCGTGCGCACGATCCCGGTCCCGCCGCAGGTGCGGCAGGCGCCCTGGCTGTTAAACGCGAGTTCCTCCGCCGACGGGGGATAAAAGGTCGCCCCGCAGTCCGGACAGGTCAATGTCTGCCCGGCGGCGACGGCAAGCGTCGGGGGCAGGTAGTGCCCGTTGGGGCAGCGGTGGCTTGCTAAGCGGGAATACATCAGCCGAAGGCTGTTGAGCAGTTCCGTGCCCGTGCCGAAGGTGCTGCGGATCCCCGGTACGCCCGGCCGCTGGTGCAACGCCAATGCCGCCGGCACATACAGCACCTCGTCCACCTGCGCCTTGGCGGCCTGCGTCATACGGCGGCGCGTGTAGGTGGACAGCGCCTCCAGATACCGGCGCGAACCCTCGGCATACAAAACGCCCAAAGCCAGAGAGGATTTCCCGGAGCCGGATACCCCCGCAATGCCGACGATCTTTTGCAGCGGCACATCCACGTCAATATTTTTAAGGTTGTGCACCCGCGCACCGCGGATCTCGATATGGTCGATCATTTTTGCGTCCCTTTCGTTTTTCGAGTGTGGTTTTATGTGCTTCCAAGTTACCAATTCATCGGTAACGCAGAACTCGAGCGCTTCCTTTATGTAGCTATTATAATCTCTCCGACCGCATTTTGCAAACCAAAGCAGATGCGTTTTCTGTGTTGGCGGTTTCGCCGATAGGGAAAAGGAATGTCCCTTCCAAATAACGGCAGGCGCATCCGATCGAAAATATACATTTGCGGCTTACCGCACATAAAAAACAGCTTAGATCCCGAAGTCACCTTCGAGATCTAAGCTAATAAAGCCTTGATTTTAACGGGCTATTCCCACTCGCTCCCTGCAAATCAATTCTAAACAACTTTGTTTATGATGTTTAGCAGAGAGTATCTACATTACTTGTATTATCGGTAAAGCATACGCTATCCGATTTTTTGTTGCCATTCTGTTGCCACAGTTTAGGAGCGCTGCCCCATCTATTGTTAACCCCGACATTGTGTTTTCTCGCTTCCCGAAACCGCAGCCTAAACGATTTTGTATAGATGATTTGGTTTTGGATATCGAGATTATTTAGATTATCCAAGAATTACAGTGTATCAAAATAATTCCCGTTGTCATTATATGTTGTAGAAATACAGATCTATCCAATTTGTCGCAACAAATCTCGTACTATACTTGCGATGCGATCAATTTCAATTTGCGGCAATACTCCTGTGTGCATCACAATGTTTCTTGCCATCTCGAGATCATCCATACGGGAAGTCAGCCATGCTTGACTTGGAATAATATCCGAGAAGTCATCCCAGTTGTTAATTATTATTTGGCCAAGGTTGCCGAGCATCGTATAGCCTATTTCCGAGTCTGAGCGACTGGAGAAGAACTTGTTTTTCTGTTCTTCTTTTTTCAGCTTTTCAACGGCTTTTTTGATATTGCTCGGAACTTTTTCTTCCCACCAATTCAATCCGTGTCGTTCTGACATCCGTTCAACAATAAAGTTGCGCAGTGTGTTTTCAATGCAGAATATTGCTTGGTATACCGAACTCATATTTGTTGCATTATTCCATACGATCGGGCTAAAGTCAGCTTCTACAACTCTGCTAACTTGGGTTAAATCTCCGGATTCAAAAACTGAAATTCCCTTCTGTTTTTCCAAAGCCTCCAGAGAATCATAAAGAAGAAGCCCGTTGAAAACAAACTGCCTAAGTGATTGTTCGTTCATAACCTAACCTCGCTAAATAAGAAGATTATCTTTCAAACTCTTGAAAATAGCATTGTAAACAGATATGTCTGTGGTTGCTGGCAAATGGATCTGGATATTATAATGGAATTGTGGTGTAGTTATAGGTAAAGACGAAGTTAATGGAACATCATTTTCGGGGCCGTCTTCTTTTACCGTCTCTTCAACTGCGACATTGCCACTAAAGTCTGCATTATTGCACAATGTCTTGAATGTGTTGTATATACGATTAACACCATCTTCGTCCTTACCAGTTACTCTGCTAATTGCCCCTTTAATTTCAGCCTCAGGCGCTTTATGTATTTCAACATTTATTGCATACAGCTCAGAATACAATGCCTTTATTTGCGAAGCTAAAATAGTCTTAGTCGTTGTTTTATCTTTAAGTTGATCGTAAAGCGCTGTTGGAGTCCCATCATCAGCCAAAAAGCCTAATCGTTTTGCGAGTGGAATGAATGCCCTGTCATTCGTACTAGTAAAGCCCAAGTTTTTAAGAACTTCTTGGGTAAATTTTGCTGGACGAGCCGCTTGTTGAATTTTATTTATGATGGGAGCTATCTTATTATTGCTAATCATATATGGATAATCTGTCATACTGGATTCCTCCTTTATTTTTCAAATACATTATAGTCTCGAAAATAAAACCTATCTATATTTCTATCATTCACATATTTTACTCGCATACAATAATGCAGATTTGATGTAATTAAGTTCACGCTCTAAACTTGTATTATTGGGTACAATTGCAATGGTAAAATCAAAACTCATATCTCTAACTATCCTTTTATCCTCTCGCCCTAAAAACTTATCCCTCGTTATCTGTTTACATATAACCTTGCACATCTGTAGTCCAAGTCCATGTTTCCCAAGCAAGTGTGAAAATATTTAAAAATCTCAAAGGCTTATGTTTCCTGCCCCAGTCACATTCTATATTTCAAGTATTTTTTCATCCGAAAGCATAAAATCAATGCATTTTTTAATGACACAATTTTCTGTTTCCTGCTTTTTCATCATTTTCCTGATCGTACACTCCCACACAATCAGGCATTTGATATTTCGCTTCTGTAATTCATCTTTTACGACTTGATCCCGATTGACATTATCGTCAAATTTCCTTTGCCAGAACTCCTGCCTTGATTTTGGCATATATGCATATTTGCACCCCTGATGACGGTGCCAGAAACACCCATGAACAAAGATGGCCGTATTATATTTGTGCAAAAAGATATCGGGATGTCCTGGGACGATTTTTTCCGATATGCGGTAACGGTATCCTCTTGCAAACAGAAGCTTCCGAAAATATATTTCCGGCTTCGTGTTTTTGGATCGGATTGCCGCCATGTTTCTGCTCCGTTGTTCAGGTGAAAGGATATCAGCCATCAAAGAGCCTCCACTTCCCGCACATAGTTCACAAATTGGGAAAGCGTCCATATCCTGTCCTGACGATCTGCCGGATAGGATGAGATGTACGGTTTTGGAACAACAAGAATTACATTTTCACTCTGCATTTCGTCCATCTGTGCAGGAGAAATCCCCTGTTGAAGAGTGCAGAGATATTTAGGTCTGTCCCGTAGCCGATCAGCTTCGTTAATTACCTGCCTCCATCGATCCTTACAGGTTGTTTTTGCTGCAAGAGAAATCAATCTGTCTGTTGGAAAGGTCGCATTGTGGTACGCCTCCTGCGAAGGAAAGATAAAATCCGGCTTTTTGTTTCCTTCCGTTACTGCCTGTGCGGAATACAAAATACCGTTTCCGTCAAAGATGGCAGACAGATGATGTTCAAGGCTTTTTCCTGCACGGCTCTTCCGACGATTCAAAACCATGTTTGCCATCGTAATAAAGGAATCAACAGAATCAAAGCCACGGGAAATTGTCTCTCCATAACGGGCGTGTTCAATCGCTCTGAACAGGGCATATTCCGTATTTGTCCATTCAATGATTTTTCGATCTGGATTCGTTCTGATATATTCCAGATGGTTATAGACGCTGTTCTGAATGTTGCGTGCTGCCGCTGACATTTCTTCTGACAATGGGAAATCAACAGTCAGGCCTGAAATAAACTCCTGAATTGCCAGTTGTTCCCGTGTTTCAGTCTGCACCTGGGCGGTATCAATCAGCCTGTTTGTTTCGGTTGGCCCGATGCCAAAAGCATCAAGGAACTGGTCAATATCATCTTCGGAATTCAGGATATATGCCTGATAATACTCATCACTGCATTTTGTAAAGATGAACAGAGCACCGGTATATTCCGGTCGCAGAAAAGGAAATCCCCGGCCGAAATTAGTAATTCTGTATTCATTTCTTGTTCCCTGACCGTAATAAATAAAGCGGGTATCTGTTTCAATGTCATCCTGCCATTTGACCTTTACCCATTTCTCCTTGTTCTCGCCCTTGATTCCCGGCTCATCAAACAGAATGGGAACAGACGGTTTGGCAATATAAATACCAGCCTGATGACCACCGGTCAACCCGGTATCATTAGCAGAGAGAAATTTACAATATGCTTTCCGACTGTTGAGTACAGCCTGAATTGCCTGTACGGCATAACTGTTCTGCACTTCATATCACCTGCCTTTGCGGTATTCCTTCAAAGTTCTTCATGGTCTTCTGTGCATCATCAAGCTGCACCAATCGTGTAACAACCAGTTTTGCAACTTCTGTCATCAATGGAACAACAACAGAATTTCCAAACTGTTTATATGCCTGCGTGTCCGAAACAGGGATTTTGAAAGTATCTGGGAATCCCTGAAGCCTTGCGCACTCTCTCGGTGTCAGTCGGCGTGGATTTTTTCCTTTTTGTTCAATCAGAATTTCCGATCCGTCCTTATAATAACGGGCACTCATCGTCCGGGTAATCCCATCAGGCGGCGCAATACCGTAACCGAAGCCATTTCCTGCCTCCCTGTGTTTTGCAGCGTAGTTTTGCAGATAAGTCCACAATTTATCAGACAGGGTATACTTGCTGTCGACTTTTGATTCAAGAATATCTCTTAATACAGGTTGCCTTTTCAGCGGATGCAGCTCGAAATGAAAATCAATATTATTTCCATAGCGCAACATATCGAAACCGATAATCACGATTCGTTCCCTGTGCTGAGGAACATAACCCTGTCCATCGACAACCTGATAAAAAATTTTATAATTTAACTCCGCAAGGGACTCCTGTATGACTTTAAATGTTCTTCCCCTGTCGTGACTGCAAAGATTTTTGACATTTTCCAGCATAAACGCTTTAGGTCGTTTTGCTTTCAGAATACGACATATATCAAAGAAAAGAGTGCCCTGTGTTTTATCTTCAAAGCCGGTTGCACGACCAAGGCTGTTCTTCTTGGATACCCCGGCGATTGAAAAAGGCTGACAGGGAAAACCGGCAACAAGTATATCATGATCAGGAATATTTTCTGCGGGGACTTTCGTAATATCACCATCAGGCTGAACGCCAAAGTTTGCATAATAAGTCTGCTGGCTGTATTTGTTCCACTCATTGGAATACACACATTGAGCCCCGGCAGCCTCAAAAGCGATGCGCATACCTCCAATACCGGCAAATAAATCTATAAAAGTATAACCATCAGGATTCCTGCCGGGTTCTTCTTTCGCTTTAATCAAAAGCTGCCTGATAGCAACCAGCATACAATCCTGAATGGTCTGACTGCTCACAGTAGAATAATTGTTTAACTCTTCATATGTATCATCATCAATTCTTATATGAATCTGTTTTGCCATGCAAATCCCTCCTGGGAAATAAATAATACCTGATTTATCCCTATTATAGCACGATCATGACAGAAACGCAATGTCATGGGTAAAAAAAGATACCTGTTTGTTCCCAGAAAACAAAGTGCCGCAGATAAATTAATTTTACCTGCGGCACGCCCTGCTTATCTCTGGTAAATCAACTCCGCAGTTACAATCTCCATTGCCTTGCTGCGAATGTTATTCATCCTGCCAACCCATTCCATTTGATTTTCCGCCTTTAGCTGCTCAGTCACGCCTTCACGCTCCGTCAGTTGTTTTACCAGCCGGGAAAACATATCTTCAGCCTGCTTGTCAATATCCGCAAGATAACTGTTCAGCTTGCCGCTTGTAAGCAGGTTGGTATAAAGCGCTTTTCGGTGCTGTTTGAGATAGCGCAGATGCCGCTGTCCCCACACTCCAATGGGCTTGTTTTCTTTTTCGGCGGGTAGGGACAGGCAGAGGAGAAGATAATCTCCCTGCCGTACATAAGCGCCGCCCATTTCTTCAAAAATCGTCTTTGCCATTTTGTTTACCTCCTGAAAATTGATTTATCTTGAGCGTGTGTGGTCACGCTTTTGACCCTTGAGATTCCTCGCCTGTTCAAGCAGGCTGTCTATCTGTTTGTGTCCGAACACTCTGCGGAGCAGTGAATAGTTTTTGTTTTCAGCCCTCAGTCTTGTGTTTTCTTCGGTAAGCTTACCGTTGATTTTTGAGAGCTTTTCATTCTCCCGATACAGATTCCTGTTCGTCACATTCAGCCTGTTATAGCTGTCTATCGCCTTGAAATACCGTGCGAATAATGTTTTGATCAGCGATTTCAATTTAGCTATAAGCGGCTCAACAAACTTTGCCTTATAGCTTCTTGCCGACATCATTGCAGACGGCTCAGGAAGCTGATATTCAGGCTCATTCATGATACTTTCATCAAGCCTTTTCAACTCTCTTTCGCCGTTATCAAAGTTTTCGATACGGTAAGCCATCACACGAAACTCATCTTTTTTCTCGGCAAGCTTATCTTCAAGAGCGTTGATTTCCTTTTCCCGTTCCTGCTTTTTGTAGTCCAGAACGGACAGATGTTTTTCATGAGTCCCCTTGTGTTCCCACTCTATTCCGTGGCGTTCCATCACGGCGGCAAGCTGTTCTTTTTCGGACTGTACCCATTGATTCCACTCGGTATCTCCACGGCTTCCGCCCTTAAATCCCTGCGCCGCAAGCGCCTGTTTCAGCGATACACGGGTGTCAAGTCCACGCTTGCTGCCGGTGGTAAAGGGAACAAAATCAATGTGCAGATGGGGCGTTGTTTCGTCCATATGCAGATGAGCCGAGAACACTTTTAGCTGCGGATTTCGCTCCTGAAATCCACGATAGTATTCATCTAAAATCTGTCGGGCAAGCTCTCCGTTTTCGCTTTCGGCGCTCATATTTTCCTTATCGCCGATCTGTACAATCAGTTCGTGAAACGGTTTTTCCTGTTTAGAATTGCGGATTTTATCATAATAGCTTTTTATCTTTCGGTCAGCTCTCGTCTGCCTGTCATTGTATCTTTTCAGCGCTTCATCGAATAGCTCGTGATACACTTTCTTTATCGGCTCGTTGCAGTAATCTATATTGAGATGAGTGCGGTTGCCATCAACATTCTCCGCTTTGAATTTGCGGCTGTTGTGGTTGACTGAGCCTTTTCCGACCATAGCGCTGATCGTTCTTTGCATAAAATCACTTCCTTTCCATTCCGCTGCTTGCGGCGGGCCTTTGTTACTTTCTGCGAAAGTAACGCAAAAGCACTTTTGACAGGCAAGCCCGTCAAAAATGCAACCTGCAAGCAGGTTTTGCGCTCTCCGAGGGGCAAGGGGTGTCCTTTGAAAAGGACACCCTGCACCCCGTCTAAACTTTATACTGTTACTTCCCGAAAAAGGAACATTGCAAGGTTGCAGATGCGCCTGTCTTTGCAATGTTGCAACCTTGAACAGCTTCACTCTGTTTTTTCGGGAAGCTGCCAGTACCACTGACTGCCCTCTTTAACCGATTGGACATTCAGTGCTTTCTTTGCTTCGTCCAGCACACGCTTTGAAATTCCCATCGCCTGTGCTTTCTTCACCAATTCTTTCTGCGGGTATTTGCCCTTTGAAAGATATTCGAGTATTAAGTTTTCAGCCTGCTCTGATTTCTTTTCCTTCGGAATACCACTGAGCAGATCGTCCACAGAGATATCGTAATGCCCAAGCCAGCTAAATCCGTTTTCTTTATCCAGTTCAAAGGCAATTGCTTCACCCTCTGGTGCAAGGGAAGATTTATCCTGCACTATCACTCGCACCTGCGGATTGTCTTTAATTCTGCCGACAATCAATACACTTCTTGCCGAAGCCTGAAAGTCAATGGAACCAAGCCCACGGTAGGAAGATTTGTTTCCGCTTCCCTTATTCATATGACCGACGAGCAAAACTGCACAGTCATATTTTTCTGCGATTCGTCCGAGCTGTGCCATTACATTACGGACTTCATTGGCATTGTTCATATTGATATTAGCACCGACATACGCCTGAATTGGATCAAGGATTACCACCCTTGCACCGACTTCTATGATTGCTTTTTCAATGCGTTCATCCAACATACTGAGTGCAGCTTCCGATTCATCTATGACTTTGATTTGCGTACAGTCTGCCTCAGCCGCTTCTAATCTCGGCTTGATAGTATCTTCCAGTCCGTCCTCGGCAGTTTGATAGATAATCTTAACAGGCTCACGCTCGGTATTGTCATAGGGCAGTGCCTCTCCTTTTGAGAGAAGTGCTGCCAGTCTTAACGCCAAAGTTGTTTTGCCCTCGCCGGGATCGCCCTGAATAATTGTGATTTTTCCGTATGGGATATATGGATACCAGAGCCAGTTCACTTTCTTGCTCTGTACTTCATTCATACTGATGATTTTAAGTTCAGCCATTCCTGCCACCGCCTTTCAAAATAAAAGTGTTGATTTTCAAGTGATATGTGGTTATACTATTAACAGATACATTGAATGACTGCCTATCATCTGCGCCAACAGATGTGTTACAGGCGGTCATTTCTTTTTGTCTATTCATTCTGTTCCTCTCCTTTCAAGCCGCCGAGAATAACGGCGATCATCTCAATAACATCAAGCAGCTCGTCATCGATACAGCTTCCCGTTTCAATGCGTTGCAATTCTACAAGCACATCGGCAAGCTGATTCCGCAAGGCTTTGAAAACCCTCGGGCTTCCCTGCACAACGATATCTCTGTGCGTAAGCCGCCTTGTGATATAGTCCTGCTTGGTCAGTCCTGAAAGCTGTACATAGCGTTCGATTTGTTCATTTTCTTCCGGCGATACACGAAACGCTATGGTTTTGCTTCTCCACCGATTGTGATTATCACAGTTTTTAACTGACATAATCTTCACCCCTTTCCATATCCAGCTTATCCGCCATCTCTGTCTGCTTGGACGGAAATAAATGAGCGTACTGATAAGTGATTTCAATACTTTCGTGTCCCACACGGTCTGCAATCGCCACCGCTGAAAACCCCATATCAATCAGCAAACTGATATGGCTGTGCCGCAAATCGTGAATTCGGATACGCTTCACGCCTGATTGCCTGACGCCTCTCTGCATTTCTCTGTACAGATAGCTTTTTGTTATGGGAAATATCCTGTTGTCAGGCTTTACATCGTACAGCATACTCAGATAGTCCTGTATTTCCCCACAGAGGAATTTCGGCATCTGAATGGTTCGGTTGCTTTTTTCTGTTTTGGGAGTGGTAATAATATCCCTGCCGTTCAGGTGTTGGAATGATTTACTGATCGTAACCATTTGCTTTTCAAAATCAAAGTCCGCAGGCGTCAGCGCCAACAGCTCTCCCTCACGGATACCGCACCAGTAAAGCATTTCAAAGGCATAAAAGGAAACGGGCTTATCCATCATTGCATCTGCAAATTTAAGGTATTCCGCTTTCGTCCAGAACAGCATTTCACGGTTTTTCTTTTTGCCCATGCTTCCGGCTTTTTTGCACGGATTTTCTTTCAGGTTATAGAAGCGTGCAGCATGGTTAAAGATGGCGGAAAGCTGATTTTGGATTGTTTTCAGATATACGGGAGAAAACGGCTTTCCGTTTTCATCCTTGTAATTCAGAAGCTCATTCTGCCACTTGATGATCTGCTGCGGTGTGATACTGCTCATTCTCAGCTTTCCGAAATACGGAAGCAGCTTGGTCTTTATGATGTGATCTTTGGTTGCCCATGTGTTTTCCTTTATGCGAGTCTGTATATCTTCAGCATAATGCTGCACGAAGCTTTGGAAGGTCATATCCAGATCTCCGCCGAGGCGGTTGATCTGTTCCCTTTCCCAAGCCTGTGCCTCTCGCTTTGTTTTGAAGCCCCGCTTTTGCGACTGCTTACGCTCACCGTTCCAGCCGGTGTAGCGGTACAGTACCCTCCATGTGTTTGTCTTTTCGTCTTTATAAACTGCCATTTCATAACCTCTCTTTCCTGTCTTTCCTGATTGCACCGTAACAGGTGCGCTCCATAAAATATTGCTTATTCACACGCCCTGAAATTGTCAGGAATCCCTGTTCTTTCAGTTCGGCATTTAGCTTCTGCACGATTTTATAGGCGTATGATTTGGAAACGCCGAGTTCTTCAGCGACTTCATCCACTTTCATAAAAGTTGTTTCGGACATTCCGTTCACCTCCTTCGGATTGTTTTTATGATTGATTCTTTCGTGTCGGAATACTTTCTTGCCGCCTTCCGATTTGCCCGGGCGGGTACGCCATTACCGTGACGCACGACGGTTATTCATCTTTTAAAACTTAACGCTATTAGTTTAAGTCTGTATTGTTATTATACTAAGCAAATTCCGTAAAGTCAAGCGGTTTTCAAAAAATATTAAATTTATTTGTTTTAGTTATCTTGACAGGCATTAAATTTATATGCTATACTGATTGCACAATCCATACATAAGGAGCGTAATGGTTATGGCAATCGGCGAGAGAATTCGTTTTTTCCGCAATTTGCGGGGAATGACACAAAAGTATTTAGGAACGGTAGTCGGCTTCCCCGAAAAAACGGCGGATATCCGTATGGCGCAGTATGAATCCAGTTCCAGAACTCCAAAGGCTGATTTGACAAACAGTCTTGCGGAAGTCCTGGGCGTTTCGCCGCTCGCCCTGTCCGTGCCCGATATTGACAGCTATCTTGGCTTGATGCACACCCTGTTTACATTGGAAGACCGCTACGGTCTGACGGTTGAAAAGAACGAAAGCGGTGTTTCCATGCGTATTGACCCCCGAAAGGGTAAAGACGCAGCCGAGCTTTGCAAAATGGTTTCCGCATGGGCGGAGCAGGCGGAGAAGTATCATAGTGGGGAAATATCCCGTGAGGACTACGACAGGTGGCGTTACAATTATCCGAAATATGATGAAGCCTCCGGCTATGTAAAAGTTCCGTCGCAGGAACTCAGCGACGCAATGGTCGAAGCATTCAAAGACCAGCTAAAAGATTGAGGGAGGAAATAAAATGGGATTCCAAACAATATCAGTTAAAGAAGCTGTAAATAATGTAAACGCAAACTCAAATGGTTGGTTTTTACCAGCAGTTCAGCGCCCATATGTGTGGGGTAGTCGATACGAAAGTGAAAAATACATATGCAAACTGTTCGATTCTATACTAAACGGATACCCCATCGGTACACTTATCGTATGGAATACAGATAAAAAAGTACCCTACAGAGAGTTTATGAATGAATATGAGGACGGGAGAATAGCCACTCTTGTAGACAGCGATCTTTGGGAAAGAGCAGATAAATGGCTGGTATATGATGGTCAGCAAAGACTACAAACTCTATATTCTTGTCTCAAATACACTCTTAACAAGCGTGTTTTGGCATATAATCTTCTATATAAGAACAATGATGCAGATGAAGAATATGGATTTGAATTCGTGGATAAAAGTACTGAACATCCGGGTTATGTAAAGCTTCCGGCTCTGTTTTCCAAAACCAATGATGAAAAGGTCAGTTATAGAAAAAAGATTCAAAATTCTTTACCCGTAATGTCAGAAGAAGAGGAAACTCTTTTTGAAAAAAGATTTGATAAGCTTTGGTCGGTGTTTGTCGGAACCGATGTTAAATCCTTGGCTTATTTTCCGATTGATAAAACATGGAATGAAGACAAAGTCAATGATGTGTTTCAACGCTTAAATACTGGAGGAGTGCCACTTTCAGGAGCCGACTTGTTGTTCTCGAAAATAAAAGAATACGCTCCTTCATTCGAGGAAAATCTCATCGAAGTATCTAAGTGGATTTCTGAAGTTACAAACGGATATGCTTTTTCTGCAAACGAGATATTGCAACTCATAAATCTCATTATAAAAGGCACTACTCGTATTGACGCCTCAAAGGTTAAATCAGAGGAAATTACACAATTCAAGAAAATTGGAGCTTCTATAGGTGAACCACTTAAAGACTTTTTCGGTGAATTTTTTTATAAAACATTCAACATCAATAATAGTGCGATAGTCTCCAGAAAGCTTGCTGTTCTTCCGCTAATCGTTTTTTCATATCAAAATTATCAGAAAGGAAAAAAGATGTTGAATCTTTACCCCGACAGTGTTAAAAAGATGAAACAGTATTTCATTCTTTCGCAATTGAACGATTGGAATACGCAAGGCTTTGTAGAGGGAGCAACACGAAAAATCGTTGATGATAATTTTCCGCTTGATGAGATTAAAGAAATCGCACAAGAAAAGAATCGCATTGTAGATTTGCGAGCAGAGACACTTGAGTGTAATGTTTGGTTTACCTTAAAGGTTTTAATGCCAAATCGACTTTATATAAATCAGAAAAACACAACGGGAAGATACAAGCCTTAATTGGATCATATTTTTCCAATGAAACTGAAAGGGCGTCCAGAGAACTACGATGTGGATATTCTCTGGAATTTTCAGCCCGTAGCAGGAAAAACCAATCTTCTTAAAAGCAACATACATCCGCATGATTTCTTTTCAAATGAGGACACAAAAGCACATATTTCCGAATATGATTTTATGCCTGACGATTTGTCTTCGGATGAATGGAATGACCATGTATCTTTTATTGCTGAGCGTAAAAAACGAATGATTGGTTTTATGAAATCTCAATATGATATAGATGTTATTTAATAAGATTGTGCAACTTCATTTTCCAATAAATGGTGTGATACAAACCGAAATCCACTGTTAGACCTAAACAAAAGAGCTATCTGACTTCAACTTGAAATCAGATAGCTCTTTACTTTTACAATAATTCAAATAATGTTGCCATTTTGTTGCCACAAGGGGCACTCAAACGGCTAAAACCGCATAACTGCGGGCTTTTTCAGCGGTGAGAAATCATTCCCACTCTTTTCCTAGATTATCGTTTGTCCTATTTTACCTCTATTTCAAGCCATTTTATTGCTGTTTTAGAGGTGTTTTTCTTTGCCTTATTCTCTTTATCATCACTCGTGTTGCAAAATATGTTGCAATTATAGCAAAAGAATAATTCCCGGTGGCTTGCACCTTATATCAAATTAGCGCGATATAAGAATGTTGCACTATAAATTAAAGAGCTATCAGATTTTCAAAACCTGATAGCTCTTCTTGTGAAATTCTCAATTTAGTTTTTGCGTTTATTTTTTATAAGGCTTCTTATAATTGTGCGCATAATTATCGTCAGCAAAATGATTGTCAGTTGCGTAAATGCCAGTATTGTTGCATAGGGCAAGCCGTAGTCATACAACGCACCGCAATAGATTATACTTCCTACCAATAATTCAATTACCGAAATCGGAATGAATATAAACAACCATATAGGCTTGATGTTGAGGCAGGACAACAACAGGGCAGAAACAGCACCGCCTAAAAGTGCGGCAAGTGGCACCGCCATTGCGTCAGAGGGTGTTGCGGTCAGAGGCACGCCAATCATAAGTAATGCGTTGACCAAAACAGCCAATATATAAATCACTATTTGTGCGGATTTGAGCTTTTTGTTGGAGGCTTGTATGGTTTCAACAAAAATTTCATCTGCTTTTTTGTTTTCTTGCGTTGCGATGCGTTCGCCGATAAGCAACTCGTTAACTGAAATATCTAACGCATCGCATATAGGCAAAAACAGAGACACATCCGGCATATTTTTTCCAGTTTCCCACCGGGATACCGATTTGTTGGAAACGCCTAATTTCTCCGCAAATTCAATTTGCGTAAAGCCTTTCGCCTTGCGGTTTTCTGCAATGAAACTACCGATTTTTTCTTGGTCCATAGCTGTCACCCCTTTCAATGAGAATATAGCACGAGCCTCCACAAATGTAAAGGACACAAAGCTAGAATTATGATAAATGCAAAGAGAACATCACCCCAAAAACCTCAAAACCGTGCCTGCCGGTAATCAAAACAGTCTCATAAAAAAGGCTTCTGCCCAAAGCAGGGCAAAAGCCTTAAAAATTATGCGATTTTTAAGTTTAGTTGCAAGCCAAGGGGGGACTATTTCATCTGCCCGAAAACACGTTTTTGAAAAAAGTGTTGCAAAAGTGTTGCAAAAGCAGTTGTTCAAAAAGTGCCAAGTCCCGAAAGGCGCATAAATACTGGGTTTTTCGGCACATCTAAACCAAGGGGAACTATTCCCATTCGATCGTCCCGGACGGTTTGGGGGTGAGGTCATACAAGACTCTGTTTACGCCCGGCACTTCGCTTGTGATGCGCTGTGTGATGTGCTGCAAAAGCGCAAAAGGAATGTCCTCCACGGTTGCGGTCATCGCATCGGTCGTATTGACGGCGCGGAGGATCACAGGGTAGGCGAATGTACGCTTGCCGTCTTTGACGCCGACCGATTTAAAGTCCGGCACAACGGTGAAATACTGCCATACCTTGCCCGCCAGGCCGTTTTTGGCGAATTCTTCGCGGAGGATCGCATCGGATTCCCGGACACATTCCAGACGGTCGCGGGTGATCGCGCCGAGACACCGCACGCCAAGCCCCGGACCGGGGAACGGCTGGCGGTAGACCATCCCATCCGGGAGTCCCAGTGCCTTTCCGACAACACGGACCTCATCCTTATAAAGCAGCTTCAGCGGTTCCACAAGCTCAAATTGCAGATCTTCCGGCAGCCCGCCGACGTTGTGGTGCGCTTTCACCCCGTCGCTTTCGATAATATCGGGATAAATCGTGCCCTGCGCCAGAAACTCAATGCCTTCCTGTTTTCTCGCTTCCTCTTCAAATACGCGGATAAATTCCGCACCGATGATCTTTCGCTTTTGCTCCGGATCCGCAACACCGGCAAGCTTGTCCAAAAAGCGGTCAACCGCATCGACATAGATCAGGTTGGCGTCCATCTGATTGCGGAAAACCTCAATGACCTGCTCGGGTTCCCCCTTGCGCAGCAGCCCGTGGTTGACATGGACGCATACGAGCTGTTTGCCGATGGCCTTGATCAGAAGCGCCGCGACAACCGAGGAGTCAACGCCGCCCGAAAGTGCCAAAAGCACCTTTTTATTTCCTACCTGCTTTTGGATCGCCTCCACCTGCTCTGCGATAAACGCATCTGCCAGGCGGGATGTGGTGATACGCTCCATCGTATCGGGTCGTTTACAGCTTTCCATACATATTACCTCCGTTTTCCAGTGAATAAGGGCGTTTACTGCCGATCAAAGAAGTGTTCTGCGAAGCTCGTCACCGCTTGCGGGATGCAGATAGGCAGGCGGGACGTCAAAGAGCGTTTTGCAGCCGGACTGCCCCTCCTTGTACATGCGAAATGCTGCTCTTGCACATGCGGCGAGCACGCCGGATGTAAATTCCGGGTTGGAATCAAGCTGCAGACGATATTCGATCACGTGCCGGTTTTTCCCGTTTTCGCCCGTGACGCCGGTGCGGAAAACAACGCCGCCGTGGGGGATGCCGGCATGCTTTTCCAGCAGTTCCTCGCGGCTGATGAAGTGCACCGTCGTGTCATAGTCGGCAAAATAATTCGGCATGGTCTTGATCGCTTTTTCGATCGCGTTCAGATCAGCGCCGTCTTTTGCAACGACATAGCAGACACGTGTATGCTTCTCGCGGGTGGTGAGAGCAGGCTGCTGTGCACTGCGCACACGCTCAAGCGCTGCTTCGGACGGAACCGTATACTGCCTTGCATCCAGCACACCGTCGATCCGGCGGATCGCATCGGAGTGTCCTTGACTTACGCCCGGCCCCCAGAAGGTGTAATCCGCGCCGTTGGGCAGGATCGCCTGTCCGTACAGGCGGTTGAGGGAGAACATGCCCGGATCCCAGCCGACAGAGATGATCGCAAGTCTGCCGTTTGCACGGCAGGCCTGATCGACCGCCGCAAAATGCGCCGGGATTTTTGCGTGTGTGTCAAAACTGTCAACAACGTTGAAATCCTGCGCAAACTGCACGGTCTGCTCCGGCAGGTCGTTGGCGCTGCCGCCGCAGAGGATCATAACGTCAAAGCTGTCGCGCATTCGGACAGCCTGTTCCAGAGAATAAACGGGGACGTTTGTGCGTACCGAGAGGCTTTGCGGATCGCGCCGTGTAAAGACGCCGGAAAGGACCATATCTTCGGCGTTTTCAAGCGCATATTCCACGCCACGCCCCAGATTGCCGTATCCGACGATCCCGATTCTGATTTTTTCCAAAATATCTCCTCCTGTGTTTGTGACTCCACTGTATTTTACAGCCATTCCACGGTTCCGGGGGGCTTGGAGGTGATGTCATAGACAACGCGGTTGACGCCTTCGACCTCGTTTGTGATGCGGTTGGAGACGGTGGCGAGGATGTCGTAGGGGATACGCGCCCAATCGGCGGTCATGAAGTCGTCGGTGGTGACGGCGCGGATGGCGATGACATTTTCATACGTGCGATGATCGCCCATAACGCCGACCGCTTTTGCACCCGTAAACACGGTAAAGAACTGTGCCAGCGCCTTTTCATAGCCGTTTTTCGCCATTTCGTCGCGCAGCACGAAGTCCGCATCCTGTGTGATGCGGATCTTTTCGGCGGTGATCTCGCCGATGATGCGCACGCCTAAGCCCGGACCCGGGAACGGCTGCCGCCAGACAAGTTCACGCGGAATGCCCAGCTTTTCGCCCACGGCGCGCACTTCGTCTTTGAACAGATCGGCAAGCGGCTCGATCACACCGAGAAATTCAACATCCTGCGGGATGTCTCGCTGGTTGTGGTGCGTTTTGATCACGGCGCTGCCCGCGCCCGTGCCTGAAGCGCCCTTGCCGCTTTCAATGCGGTCGGGGTAGATCGTACCCTGCGCAAAATAGGCGTCGCCTTTTGCGCGGGTCTTGATCTCGTCCCAAAATACCTCATAAAAGGCATCGCCGATAATACCGCGCTTTTCTTCCGGGTCGGTTACGCCTTTAAGCTTTTGTAAAAAGGCGTCCCCACAGTTTATACGGACAAAATCCATGTCGAAAAGCTGTGTGAAAGTCTGCTCGACAAAATCACCCTCGTTTTTGCGCATCAGCCCCTGGTCGACAAATACGCAGGTCAGCTGTTTGCCCACGGCGCGGGACAAAAGCCCTGCCGCGACGGAGGAATCCACGCCGCCCGAAAGCCCAAGGATCACCTGCTTGTCGCCGATCTTCTCGCGAAGCGCGGCAACGGTGTCCTCAATAAAGCTGTCCATGACCCAGTCGCCCTTGCAGCCGCAGACCGTGTACAGGAAGTTCCGCAAGATCTGCGTACCGAACGCGGTATGCGTGACCTCGGGGTGGAACTGCACGGCATAGAGTTTTTCTGCGGTGTTTTGCATTGCGGCGCACGGACAGTTGTCCGTGGCGGCGATCGTCTCAAAGCCTGCGGGCGGTTCGGCGATATAATCGGTGTGACTCATCCACACCACGCTGTCGGCAGGCACGCCGTCAAAAAGCGGGCTTTCAGCGGTAACGTGCAAATCGATTTTGCCGTATTCCGACACGGGCGCAGTTTCCACCCTGCCGCCGCGCATCCACGCCATAAGCTGGCAGCCGTAGCAGATGCCGAGGATCGGCACGCCGAGGTCTAAAATGTCTTTTGTATAATGCGGGGAGCTTTCGTCATAAACGGAGTTTGGCCCGCCTGTGAAGATGATGCCCTTGTAGCCGTTCTTGCGGATCTCGGCGAGGTCTGTTGTATAGGGGAGGATCTCCGCATAAATGTGCAGGTCGCGCACACGTCGTGCGATGAGTTGGTTATACTGCCCGCCGAAATCCAGCACCAGAACCTTTTCCACGCGGCCGTCTCCTTTCGTCTTATCTTATCTGTAAATGATCGCTTCGCGCTCGGGACCGTTGGAGACCATGTCGATCTTCACGCCCAGCTCGTTTTCAATGAATTCCACATAGGCACGCGCCTTCTCGGGCAGCGCGTCGTAGTCACGGATGCCGCGGATGTCGCAGTGCCAGCCGGGGAGGACCTTCAGAACGGGCTTGCACTTTTTGAGAAGCGGTGTGGTGGGGAAGTCCCGCAGCACCTTGCCGTCGAGCTCGTAGCCGATGCAGACGGGGATCTCCTCAAGATAGGAAAGGCAGTCAAGCGCGGTCATGACGACCTTCGTCGCGCCCTGGCAGGCGATGCCGTACCGCGTTGCCACGCAGTCAAACCAGCCCACACGGCGCGGTCTGCCCGTCGTCGCGCCGAATTCACCCTTGTCACCGCCGTGCATGCGCAGCTCTTGCGCCTCGGCTTCGTCCAGAATTTCGGAAACGAATTCACCGGCGCCCACTGCGGAAGAATATGCCTTGGTCACGGCGATGATGTCGGAAATGGACTGCGGCGGCAGCCCCGCGCCCACTGCGCCGTAGGCAGCGAGGGTGGAGGAGGAGGTCACCATGGGGTAAATGCCGAAGTCGGGATCTTTCAGCGTGCCGAGCTGGCCTTCTAAAAGGATCTCTTTGCCGTTTGCGAGCGCGTCGTTCAGGAATTTCCGTGTATCGCAAACAAACGGCGCGATCATCTCACGGTAGCGCACGCAGGTCTCATACAATTCGTCCTCGGAAAGCAGCGGCTTATGATAAACGTATTGTAAAGTCAGGTTTTTGAGCGTGCATATGTTTTTCAGCTTCGCTTTCAGCGTTTCGTCGTCAAACAGCTCGTTGACCTGCATGCCGATCTTGGCGTATTTGTCGCTGAAGAAGGGCGCAATACCGCTTTTCGTTGAGCCGAATGCGTTTTTGCCGAGCCGTTCTTCTTCATAAACGTCGAACAGGATGTGGTAGGGCATCAGGATCTGCGCGCGTTCGGAAACCAACAGCTTGGGGTTCAGCCCCGCACGGCGGATGTCTTCCAGCTCTTTGCAGAATTTCTCAATGTCGAGCGCCACGCCGTTGCCGATGACACAGGTGGTGTGATCGTAGCAGACGCCGCTGGGCATCAGATGGAACGAAAAACGCCCCTTTTCGTTGATGATGGTGTGCCCCGCGTTTGCGCCGCCCTGAAAGCGGACGACGATGTCTGCCTTTTCGGCAAACATATCGGTGATCTTGCCTTTGCCTTCGTCGCCCCAGTTTGCGCCGACGATCGCCTTGACCATAATACGGAAACCTCCTTTAAATATACCCGCCGCATGTGCGGGCAACAGGGGAAAACATACAAAGAAATTATACAATAAGCCCTTGCCGATGTCAACGGCTCGAGCGCGGAAAGCCGAGAAAGCGCGCTGCGTGCCGCAAGCGGTCAAACGCTGTCGACCGGCGGCAGCAAACGGATAAACCGTTTTACGCGCGCAGAAAAAATATGTGTGTACAAAGCCAGATATTCCTCAAACGTAACAGAGCCGTTTTTGGTGAGCAGTTCCATCTCCACGCCGAAAAGCCGTACACGCCACGGCTCGGCCTGCATGCCGGCACGCAGATAAAATGCTTTACGGCGTTTGCGCTGTTCCGGATTTTCGGCGGGCAGATCCGTGCGCTCGATCTCTAAGATCAGCCGCCGCGAGCCCAGATGTGCTTCGATCATGTGCAGCACCTCGGATCCGATGCCTTTTCCGCGCGCATTCGGCGAGACGGCAAAGTAGTTGAGCAGCACAAGGTCACGGTAAAGGGAGGTGACGACAAGGCCCAAAAAAGAGCCTGCATCGTCTTCGATGCGAAAGATCTCCATTTCGCCCGCTTTCTGTTTTCGGGGGATCATCGAAAAAGGCTTGCGTTCCTTGCGCGGGAATGCCGTCCGATACAGGCGGCGCACATCGCGAAGCTGCTTACGGGTTTGTGCACGGACAAGCTGCATGATTTTTGTATCCTTTCAGTGCAGTATCAAAATCAAAACAGCCGCCCGAAACTGTGTCCGAGCGGCAGGTTTTTCGTATGCGGACTTTACGCGCTGCGTCTGCGCTTGACAACTGCGGTCGTGACCACGATCGCAGTGATCGCTACCGCCGCAGCGCCGCCTATGGCAACATATCTGCCCGCGGTGGAGGGAATGTCGGCATCGGTGATCGTCTGTTCTTCGGAAAGTGCGACTTCCAGCGTGTCACCGTTTGCAAAGGAGAAATTTACAGCATTGTCGTCATTGTCCGTAGCGGCGGTATCTGTAAAGATAAGGCTTGTCGCATCGGCGTCACTGTCCGTGACCCGGAAGGTTACAGTCACGAGCGTCGCGGCAGTTTCCTGTGTCTCAGTCCAGATCATGAACAGCCCGATCTTCCCGGCGGTGTCGGTGTTGGAGGTGGTCATGTTGCCTGCGCCGTAAGTAACCTCCTGCACTTCGAGCACCGTAGCGTCATATTGCAGTGTGCTTTCAAAGGTGGCAAGACCGCTGCCCTCGGGCACCGAGACGGTGAGGGTCAGCACGCCGTCTTCGGAAACGACGACAGACGTATCGGCGGTTACGGCAGAAGCTGCAAAGCTCGGAACAGCGAGCGCCCCCAGCAGGAAGAAAGCCAAAAGAACGGAAACGAGTTTTTTCATAAATTTCAGAACCTTTCCGCGGCGGCGGGCGTCTGCCCGATCCCCCTTATTTTACTGTGCGATTTATGTAAATCATCATACCATAAAAGTACACGGGCTGTCAAACAAAATCCCGCGACAGCCGCACGCAGACGCGTTGACTTCCCGAAAAAAACGGGGTACAATACAGAAAACAGCTCTTGCCGTTCTGAAAAGAGGTTGAAAAACATATGATGACGTTTTGTATCGTGCTGGGTTGCGTTTTGGCGGTGCTTGGGGTGTTTTATCTTGTGATCTCGCACGATTACCGCGACGCGGTCGTGCCTGTGCCGGATAAAGCGGATACTGCGCGCAATCCGTATATCGTCCCCACCGGGCGCACCATGGTCGCAGCGCACCGTTTGGGCGGCGGCATTTCGCCCGAAAATACGCTCATGGCGCTCAAAAACTGCGTGGAGGTCGAAGCTCTGCCCGTGGACATCTTCGAGTTTGATGTGCATCTGACGAAAGACGGCCAGCTCATCCTGCTGCACGACGAGACCTTTGACCGCACCTCCAACGCCGAGGAAGCGTTTGGACGCAAGGGCGTTCTGCCGCACGAAAAGACCTGTGAAGAGCTGCAGGTGCTCAACCTCGGCGAGCATTTTAAGACAGCCTCGGGCGATACGCCCTATAAGGGGCTTCGCGGGGCGGACATTCCGCCTGATTTGCACGTGGCGCGCCTGCGGGATGTGTTCGCTTATTTTCGGGAGCGCAAGTCCTACGGCTTTGTGATCGAGATCAAGGACGGCAAGGCGCTCGGCCGCCGCGCTGCCGACGAGCTGTACGCGGCTTTACAAGAATACGATATGCTGCGGCGCGTGGTCGTAGGCACCTTCCACGGTGAGATCACGGCGTATATGGAAGAAACCTATCCCGACATGCTGCGTTCGGCCGGTATCCGAGAGGTGGCAGGCTTTTATTTCTCAAGCCTGTTCGGGATCCGGCATAAACCGGATCATTATCATTTTGATGCGCTGCAGATCCCGACGAACGACTATGTGTTCCAGCTTGGCACTTCGCGGCTTGTCAATTACGCGCACAAATATAACATCGCCGTGCAGTATTGGACGATCAACGACCCCGCCGAGGTGCGGCGGCTCGCCTG
>JFBN01307065.1_pt1 | contig 23379 bp, 18 predicted proteins | sample 768741 | NCBI WGS metagenome assembly JFBN01 (sample SAMN01983846, study PRJNA193217) | chicken gut metagenome | biome: terrestrial biome; isolation source: ceca of Broiler chicken | host: Gallus gallus | place: United Kingdom: England | collected 2010-09-07
TGATAGGCCAGTTCGTACTGCTCCTCCATTTTGCTGTTTTGCGAGATGTTATTGTATTTGCTGAGAATGGATAACAGATCTTGCTTTTCCACCGGTTTGAGAAGATAGTCGATACACCCGTAGCGCAGCGCTTTTTGAGCATAGGAAAACTCACTGTATCCGCTCAGAATCACGAAACCGGCGTTGGAAAGATTCTCCCGGCGAACAGTTTCCAGTAATTCAAGTCCGGTCATTTTTGGCATCATAACGTCGGTGATGACAAGGTCAACGGGTAACTTTTTTATGTACTCCAAAGCCTCCTGTCCGTCGGACAGAACGGCAGCCACTTCATAGCCTGCGGCGTTCCAGTCAATCAACGCCTGCAAACCTTGCGCAATAAACTGCTCATCATCTACGATAATAACTTTTAACATGTCACTCCGCCCTTATTGCTTTGTTTAGAGGGAACTGAATCGAAATAAGTGTTCCAATGCCCGGCTCGCTTTCCACCGAGAACTGTGCAGTATCCTCCGTCATCATGCGGATGCGCAGGCAGGTGTTCACCATGCCTACGCGTCCTTTTTCTTTTAACATTTTCAGGCTGGCGTTGCGCATCCGATCTTGAATACGTTCTGCCTCGGCCTCGTCCATACCGCCACCGGTATCTTCAATTTCCATGCAAAGCGCATCGTTTTCTGTATACACGCGTACAAAAATCCAACCGGGAGAAGATTTTGCTTCAATACCGTGCACACAGGCATTTTCCACAAAGGTGGTAATGGTCAATTTCGGAACCAGGATGTTCTGGCAATCTTCCTGCGCATTGATCTGATACGAAAGGCGCTCCCCGAAGCGATATTTTTGCAAGGCCAGGTACGCTTCAACAAACGCCAGCTCACGCTTAATGGTATTGGAATCCGAGGACCAATCCACGTTTTGGCGCGCCATTATGGCCAATTTCTGTACCATATCGGCGGTTTCTTCTTCTTTTTTCAGGATGCTGTGCATACGGATGCTTTCCAGTGCGTTGAACAGAAAATGGGGATTGATTTGGCTGTATAAAGCCATCAGCTCTGCGTTCTGCCGGGCAATATCCATCTCCTGCTCTTTCAGTCGGCATCGGTAGACGGTGTCAATCAGGCTGTTCATCCGGTCAGCCATGCGGTTGTAGTTGTCCATCAGACTGCCGACCTCATCTTGACCGCTTGGCCCGGAAATCTTGATCAACACGTCGCTGTCCATCTGGTTGAAGACTTTTTCCAGACGGAAAAGACGAGAAGTAATGGAATTCTCCAGCAGATTCATCAAAAGCTGCGGGGGAATAATGTTCAGGAGCAGCAGCAGGATCAGGATATGGATGTTTTGGCGAATCAGGGCTAAAACGTTGCCGCTTGATTCCATCACATAGATGTCCAGATCTTCCCCGTAAAGGGTAAAATGCTGGGACAAGCCTACCGAATCAGACGGGGAGAATGTGTCATAAGGCTGCCAACGATAATTGGGCATTGCGTTCGTAAGCAAAATCCGGTTACCGCTGCATACATAAACTGAATAGTTATACCCCATGTTCTGGAAATCGTGGTCCAGCGTGCTGTAATTGATTTCAATACACGAAAGGCGCTCCGCCTTATCGCTGTAAAGGCCATTCATCCCACGTAAAAACAACACCTGGCGCCCATCTGTTTCATCATAAGAAAAAAGAAGCCGCGGGCTGTAGCCATCCGCAGTATACTGCTGATACCAGGGCTCCTGCGAAACGGTGGATAACCGTGCAAATTCACTGCCGTTTATCAGGGTTTCATTGTCTGCATACACCCGTATGACAGAATTTGTGATTCGGGAAACACCCTGCAGCAAAGAATTGTGGATGTATTCTCGGTAACTTGAAAAATAGTCCCGGGGACTGGCATATTGCCGGCTCACAAAATCCTGGAGGGAGTTATCCATATACAGGCTGGTAGAAATCAGCGCGGAATCTTCTGTGGCGGCGGAAAGCATCGACTGCACTGATTTGGCTATTTTTTCCATCTGGTGCAGCTGCTCGGCATGCTCGTTCTTGGTTAATGCATGTAAAATTACAATATCGGTCAAAAATATGGGGACCAGAATACATAAAAAATAAAGATATCGAAGTTTTTTCTTCAGGCTTAAGTTATTGAGAAAACTCTCCAGCTTGATTCTGACATGATGAAACCGGTTCATACAAAGCTCCTTACCGGTGAATGTTGCAAAAGGACCTTGCTATTTCTAGCGGTGCAAAGTATAATGCTAGTATAATTCAGCCGCAGAACCATTGTCAATCAAATAACAGATTGAATAGTGTACAATCTGAATCGCTGTTTTTGGTGAATATTTACATCCTGAAAAAAGGAGGAGAACTCATTGAGAGGCGTTTTTAATCCGGACAGCCCCCTGATGCGCGCCCTGGGCGTTGTGTGGGATCTTATTGTCCTGAATCTGCTGTTCCTGGTTTGCTGCATTCCGGTGGTCACCATTGGCCCTGCCATCACGGCTTTACATTATGTCACCACAAAAATGGCGGGTGAAAAAGACGGCACTCCGGTGGTCGGCAATTTTTTCAAGTCATTCCGGGCAAATTTCCGCCAGGGCGTACTGATGGGAATTCTTTTTGGGGCCGCAGGGGGATTTCTGGGCTATGATATCTATCTTCTATGGCATTCCGGGAATTTCCAAAACAGCATCTTTAAGATTTTGATTCCCGTGGCAGCAATCGCTTATATGATGACCTTCGTATATGCTTTCCCGCTGCTTGCAAGATTCAACAATACGGTTTTAGGTACCATACGGAATGCGTTTATCATGTCTGTGACCTCTTTGCCCAAAACCTTTTCCATGTTGTTGTTGATAGGCGCATGTGTAGCATTTACCCTGTATACACAGACCACATTGCGCTATGGACTGTTTTTGTGGTTTGCGCTGGGGTTCTCTTCGATCGCTTATGCAAATGCATTTGTTTTAAATGGCGTTTTCATGAAGTGCTCGGAGCAGTACTCTTCTCAGATAAATCAGGAGCAGTCTCAGGATACTACGGAGAATTCAGACGGCAAAAAGTAACCGTTTGACGGCATAGAATAAAGCAGAAGAGCGCGGGAGTCATCTCCGGCGCTCTTTTGCTTTGGTCTGGAAATCAGGCTTTCAGAGTAAAGGCAGCAACGCTGCATGCGGGCAAGAGGGAAGTAAAGCTGTTGGTACCAACAGTTATGTTTGTCAACGGCTTCGGCTCGACTTGATGGGGATTATCGAACGTATTGTAGGCAGCCGCGCCGGCACCATCACCGCTAAGAACCTGACCGGTGATGGAAGTAAACTTGCTCAGGCCATCCCAGTGAATTTCAACAGGCACAGAGGAATGATCGCTGAGGTTGACGACGGTAACCAGCACATTGCCGTTATGGTCTTCACTGGCGGAAACGTGCAAATTGGGAACCTTGCAGTCTGCCCCGTCTGCACCGATGAGCGCTGTTTCTGCGTAAGTTTCCAGCTGGCGAGCCCCCTGGTGGCCTTTGAACATATGGAACACGTGATACGTGGGCGTGCAAAGCATGCGCGGCCCGTCGGTAAGAATCATAGCCTGCAACACATTGACCGTTTGTGCAATGTTGGCCATGACGACGGAATCACAATGATCGCCAAAGATGTTCAGGTTGACTGCAGCGACCAGGGCATCCCGCATAGCGTTTTGCTGGTACAGGAAATGGGGGTTGGTTCCTTCCTCCACATCAAGCCATGTACCCCATTCATCAATTACAAGCCCCAGATTTTTGTTGGGGCAGGCCTGCCGCATCCGTGCGGTGTGGTTTTCAATCAACCCCTTCATCTGAAGGGCTTTATACATGGTAATATAATACTCTTCGCGGCTGAACTTGGTGGCAGAGCCTTTGTGCTCCCATTCGCTGCCGGGAATGGTGTAGTAATGCAGGCTTAAAGCGTCTACCAGCGCCCCGGTCAGTTCAGCAACCCGTTGCGTCCAATCGTAGTTGAAATCACAGGCGCCGCTTGCAATTTTGTAAATCTTGTGGGAAGGATCGTAGTCCCGTAGGAAACTGGCATACTGACGGCACAGATCGGAGTAGTAGTCTGCGCGCATATTGCCGCCGCCGCCCCACATTTCGTTGCCGATTCCCCAGTACTTTACGTTCCAGGGTGCATCCTGACCGTTTTGCCGCCGCAAGTCCGCCATGGGGGAAACGCCGGGCATGTTGCAATATTCGACCCAGTCGCACATTTCCTGTACAGTGCCGGTGCCTACGTTTCCGTTGATGTATGCTTCGCATCCCAACTGACGGCACAGCTCCATAAATTCATGGGTGCCAAAGGAATTATCCTCCCGTACACCACCCCATGTGGTATTGATCAGCGTCTTACGGGAAGACTTGGGGCCGATGCCGTCCTGCCAGTGATAGGTGTCTGCAAAACAACCACCCGGCCACCGAAGGACGGGAATATCCAGCTCTTTGAGAGCATTGACAACATCGGTGCGCATTCCATTCTGGTTGGGAATCTCGGAATCTTCGCCTACATACAGGCCGCCGTAAATGCAGCGCCCCAGATGTTCGGCAAAATGCCCGTAGATGTTTTTATTGATGGTGCCGACAGAGCGGTTGCCGTTAATGAAAATCAACATTGACATAACCTCCTGAATGTGTGGTCCGATAAACTGCGGTTCATGGAAAAAAGCAAACCGAAGGGGAAGGAAAAAATCGTTTTTTCGGTAGGGTACATTATACCGTTGCTTCTTGCGGGAACCAGATGCGGTAATGCCCGCTTAAAGCAAGCAGCGCAAAAAGATACAGGCAATTGTCATAATAACGCCGCGGTCCGGAACGGAGCGGAGTGCTAAAGAACCGGCGGAGCCATTCATCCGCGCAGGCGTCATCCAGAATCAGGGAACCCTGCGCAATGGTAGCCAGAAGCCCTACAGGATGCAGAGCATTTCCTTCAACGGGTGTGCCGTCGATCAGATAGATGCCGTTTGTTTGCCCGTGTTCCTTTTCTTCAAAAAATTGCTGAATATGTGCAGCTGTTTCTTGGGCCCAACCGTCTTTGTCCCCGAACCATTGGGCATCCAAAGCAATGTTGCCCAACGTGCGGTATGCATCGCTGAAGAACCAGTCGTGACGGTCCGGCTGATCACCCCGATGCGGGCGGCCGTCGTACTCGGCATATTCGGCACTCAATCCGGTACGGGCGTGGCAGGCTTTGCGCAGGTACTGGCGGCTGGCCGCTGCGGCTGCATGCCAGAAAGGACGGTCGCATTCGTCGCTCCACAGAGCAAAAAGTTCATAGAAATGCGGCAAATGATAAGAGGGATCGGTAAATTCACAGTTGGGAACGAATTTGATGAGATGGTTTTCGGGGTTCCACATGGGAAATCCGGAACCGGCTTCTTCGCCTTTGTGTACACATGTGTGCAAGATACGCCGTGCCCAGGAAGCGTAATCCAGTACCCCTTCGCCGGAACCCCAGCGGTTGGCTGCAAAAAACAGGGACATGGCAAAAAATTCTTCGCCGTCAGGGGCGGGTCCATCGGAATTTTTGCTGCCGTCAGTATGACAGGACCAGGCAAAATAGCCGGCGTTTTCCCCTTCGGTGAGGTACATGTGGGTCACGACCCATCGCCACAGGCAGTCGAATTCCTTCTGGCGATTCATTTGTACGCAGAACATCATTGCGTAGGACATGCCCTCGGTACGGACGTCATGGTTCCCCGTATCCTCTATGTACATCATGTCAGGTCCGGCAAAATGGCAAAGGCGAACCCCCTCCGGACCATAGAACATCTCCTCAAATGTGCTTTCCAGCTTGTTGTCAATTTCGGCCTGCGAATATCCAAGCCGTTCCAGTCTGTTCAAATATTGCCCGTTATAGTAGGCACCTTCCATAATAATTTCAGCTCCTTTTGAATCGTGTAAGGCGCAACCGATTTACTCGGTCTGCTGTTCTTGTGACTCACTATAGCAGGTTTTCTATTTTAAAACAAGCGCAAAAAGAGCGAAAAAACGTTATGAAATCCAAAACCGCGAGGAATATAGCAAGAAATGAGAAAAGGCACTTTGTAAAAACACCTTTTGCCAGAAGCCGAAAAATGGACGGGAACAGCAACATTTGCAAATCTTCTTTTTTCATTTCGATTTCCTGGATATAGTGGGCAGAAATTCTTCATTCAAAAAGTAAGAGCCCCATGCAACAACAGTACAAAAAAGAATTGCTTACAGATGCACATGTTTTTTTGAGGAAACAATGACAGTGATTAAAAATTGCTGACTTTATGCGGATGCCCCCGGATGCGGACAGAAAAATAAAAAAGCAAAATACAAGGAAACGTATAGCAAAAAATGAGAAGCACCACCGCGGTATAAGGCTTTATGATAAAGAAAAATAGCGGAACTCAAAAAGTTTATCATGAGAAGGTGTGCCTGAGATGCGTGATCAACGAATTGCTCCACGGGATCCCATCCCCCAACGAGAGGCTCTGTATATCCTGGTAGATAAGCCCGTTGGTGGCGGAGGCTCCGATGCCGAATCCAACCGATTCCCTGTTTTCTTGAACGATGAGCGTTTGGTAACATTCACCAAAATCGTAAGTGGTGTTCAGGACGAGAAAATTCTAGAAATGCTGCGGACTGCTAAAGGATTCCGTCGGTTAGTTCACAGCATTGGTGTGAGCATTGTCAGTGATGTGCCTGATAAAGTTGCTGCCTTTAGCATGTATTTTTCGGGGGAACACGGCACAGAAGGAGGCAGCGGCAAGATTTTCCTGCGTACCAATGGCGTCGAAACCATCATGGAAATGGCTTCCGTAGAGGAACAAGATACGGACGCTGTTCCCGGCAAGTTCTTAATAGAACTCCCCCGTGAAGAAGACACGGCCCTTGTGACGGTCAAATTTTACCTTCATGACGGATACCATGCGCCGCGATTTGATCCGGATCCGCCGGTTGAATTTGATACGCCACAGTATAACGCAATGATTGCGCGTTCGTGCTTGAGTACAGGGAACAATGCACGAATCAAGCGGGTTCTGGGGGATCTGCGTTCTGGTAAGCCGATAACCCTAGCTTTTCTTGGTGGTTCTGTCACACAGGGCGCCGGCGCAGTTCCCGAACAGGAAAAATGTTATGCCCGTCTGACCTTTGAAGCAATCCGGGACAAATATTCCTCTGCACCTGATCAAGTTAATTATATCAAAGCCGGCGTAGGCGGAACCCCATCACAGCTAGCTTTGAATCGCTATGATCGAGATGTCACACGCAATGGTACGGTATCCCCAGATTTAGTCGTGGTAGAATTCGCCGTCAATGATTTGGGGGATGAAACCAATGGATACTGCTACGAAAGTCTAGTGCATCGTATCTGGAATGATCCCGGCGAACCGGCCGTTATTCTCTTGTTTTCTGTCTTTGCAAATGACTGGAACCTGAAAGAGCGGTTAGCTCCCGTGGGATGGCGGCATGAATTGCCCATGGTGGATGTGCTGGAAGCGGTCAGCCCCCAGTTCGGAGCAACGGCTGCACAACGGAGTGTGATTACCAAGCGGCAATACTTCTATGATACCTATCATCCTTCGAACGCTGGGCATCGCATTATGAAAGATTGTTTGATGTATCTATTGCAGCGCTTGGATACCCAACCGAGTATGGCTCCTACAAAAGATGCACCACCCTATTACAGTTTTTACTTTTCTGCGATGGAGGCATATGACCGCAGTAACTTGCCACTTGACATATCTGTGGACCCAGGAAGCTTTACCGGTACCGATGAAGATCTGCAGATGGTTGCATTGGATAATGACACTTACAATACAGCGCAGTTTCCTTTCAACTGGAAAAAAACGTCCGGAAAGAAACCGTTTCAAATGGGGTTGGTATGCAAGTCACTCCAAATGGTTTTTAAAGATAGCGCATCCTTAGATTTTGGAAGAATTCGCGTAACAGTAGACGGGCAGACGGTTGCATATTATGACCCGAGGGAAGTGGGATGGACCCATTGCCACGCAACAATTCTGTTCGCAGAAGAAACCGCCGGCAAGCACCACATAGAAATCTGCATGGTGCCGGAGGATGAAGGTAAGACCTTCACAATCCTTGGCTTTGGCGTTGTGCGCTAATGATACAAAATAAGAAGAAAGGGGTACGTACAAAATGAAAGATCGTAACCAAAAACTGGAACAATACCGGGAGCGGGCACGCGCACTGGTTGCACAAATGACGCTGAAAGAAAAAATCAGCCAAATGCTCAGCTGGGCTCCGGCCATTCCGCGTCTGGGCATCCCTGCATACAACTGGTGGAACGAGGGCATTCATGGCGTGGGACGCGCCGGAACGGCAACCGTATTTCCGCAGGCAATTGGTCTGGCTGCGTCTTTTGATGAGGACTTACTGGGCCAGGTCGGGGAAGCCGTCGGCGTGGAAGCGCGTGGTAAATACAACATGTATCGCAGCTATCAGGACCGGGATATCTATAAAGGCCTGACAATCTGGGCGCCGAATGTAAATATATTCCGTGACCCACGCTGGGGCAGAGGGCACGAAACCTATGGCGAAGATCCGTACCTGACCTCTCGCTTGGGCGTACGCTTTGTGGAAGGTATGCAGGGCGATGACCCGGACTATCTACGCGCCGCTGCCTGCGCCAAGCATTTCGCAGTCCATTCTGGCCCTGAAGATCAGCGGCACTATTTTGATGCCAAAGTTTCCCAACAAGATTTGTGGGAAACGTACCTTCCGGCCTTTCGTGCACTTGTAAAGGAAGCCGGGGTGGAAGCAGTCATGGGGGCCTATAACCGCACAAACGGTGAACCGTGCTGCGGCAGCAAAACCCTTCTTGTGGACATTCTGCGCGGAAAGTGGAATTTCCGGGGGCATGTTACGTCCGACTGCTGGGCAATCAAGGATTTCCATGAAGGGCATATGGTCACGTCCGGCCCGGTGGATTCTGTGGCATTGGCCGTAAATAACGGGTGTGACCTCAACTGCGGCGATTTGTACGCGTATCTGGAAGAGGCTGTGGCAGAAGGCAAGGTCAAAGAGGAGACGATCGACCGAAGCCTGGTCCGGCTGTTTACGACCCGCATGAGATTAGGCATGTTTGATGCGGAAGAAAAGGTCCCCTATAACAAAATCGGGTATGATGCGGTAGATAGCCGGGAAATGCAGGCCCTGAACCTGGAAGTGGCCGAGAAGGTTCTGGTTCTGCTGAAAAATGAAAACCATACCTTGCCGCTGGATAAAAGTAAGCTGCATCGGGTCGCGGTGGTCGGACCGAATGCGGACAACCGTAAGGCTTTGGTTGGTAATTACGAGGGAACAGCATCCCGGTATGTGACGGTTCTGGATGGAATCCAGGAGTATCTGGGAGAAGATGTGCAGGTCCGTTACTCTGAGGGATGTCATCTGTATGCAGATAAGATTCAGGGACTGGCAAAATCCAATGAGCTTATCAGCGAAGTACGCGGCGTATGTGCGGAATGTGATGTGGTTATTTGCTGCCTGGGCTTGGATGCGGGCCTGGAAGGTGAAGAAGGCGACCAGGGAAACCAGTTTGCCAGCGGCGACAAGCAGTCTCTTTCTCTGCCGGGAAACCAGGAGCCTGTACTAAAAGCCTGCATCGAGAGCGGAAAACCTGTGGTGGTGGTGGTGCTGAGCGGCAGTGCGTTGGCCTTGGGCACTGCGCAGGAAGGGGCAGCCGCCGTTCTGCAGGCATGGTACCCCGGTGCCCAGGGCGGCCGGGCCGTAGCGCGTGCTTTGTTCGGGGAATGCAATCCGCAGGGGAAGCTGCCGGTCACTTTTTATCATTCGGATGAGGATCTGCCTGCATTCACGGATTATGCAATGAAGGGACGCACCTACCGCTATATGGAAAAAGAACCGCTTTACCCCTTCGGTTATGGCCTTTCTTACAGTCATTTTACCTTCCGGGATGCCAAGGCCGATGCTTCACAGATTGGGCCGGACGGTGTGGATGTAAGGGTAACGGTAGTCAACGACGGGCAGTACCGCGGCCGTGAAACCGTTGAAGTTTATGTCAAGGCCGAACGCCCCGGCACACCGAATGCGCAGCTGAAAGCACTGGCAAAAGTGGACCTTATGCCTGGGGAAGAAAAGTGCGTTACGCTGCATCTGCCGCAGTGTGCTTTTGCTCTTTGCAACGAGGAGGGCATTTCGGAAGTGCTGCCGGGTGAATATACCGTTTGGGTAGGAGGAAGCCAGCCCGATGCACGCAGCATCCTGCTGACGGGACAGAAACCACTCAACATCCTGCTGCATCAAAAGGAGAAAGCTGTTATCTCCGACTGATGCCCCCCTGAACCATTCTTCCGTTTGTTGGAGATGATTTGATGAGTGATACGATTTACGCAGATCACGCAGCTACGACCCCGCTTGAACCGGAAGCCTGGGAAGCGATGTGTTATTGGTTTACTAAGGATTTTTCCAATCCGGCAGCCTTGTATCGAAGCGGGATTGCTGCACATCAAGCAGTAGAGCGAGCGCGCCAAAGCGTGGCAGAATGCCTGAGATGCAGCGCATCACAAATATTTTTCACGTCCGGCGGCAGCGAAAGCAACACGTGGGCAATCCTGAGCGGTGCCAGCAGAGCAGGCATAGGTAGCAGAGAAGTTGTCACTACGCCTATTGAACATCACTCGGTCGGTAGAGCGTGCGCATCGCTAAAAAAAAGCGGAATAGCTACATATACGTTACCGGTCAGCGAAGAAGGGAAAATAGATTTGCCTGCCTTGCTGCGGGCTCTGGAACGGCAGCCCAGATTGGTGACCATTCAATACGCCAACAACGAGGTAGGCACGATTCAGGACATTCCTACCATTTCCACCCTTTGTCAAAAAAAAGGTGTATTGCTCCATGTAGATGCTGTACAGGCAGTAGGGCATATCCCCGTAGCATTAGACGGTATCGATTTTCTCAGTGCTTCCGCGCATAAATTTGGCGGCCCCAAAGGCATCGGCTTCCTTTATGCACGAAATCCTGCTTTGTTGAAACCTTTAATTTTTGGCGGCGAACAACAGAGCGGACTACGCCCCGGAACGGAACCGGTAGCTCAGATTGTAGGACTGGCATGCGCGCTCAAACTAGCCTGCAAACAGATGGAGCAGCATGCCGCATTCAAACGAATGTTAGCAGAAGAATTTTGCCAAACACTTCGTCAATCTTGGGCAGAAGTATATTTCAATAGTACCAAAGCAGGTTTGCCTGGTTTGGTTAGCGTGGGGCTGCCAGGCTACGAGGGTCAGAATCTTACCTACCGACTAGATGTGGCCGGCGTGTGTGTTTCACCGGGTGCTGCGTGCAATAACACAAGGAGCCGCAATGCCTCCCATGTATTGCTGGCCCTGGGGGGAACTGCGGCTCGTAATGCATTGTGTACACTTCGGTTTAGTTTTGGCCGGGCCAATCAGCCCGGCGATGGAACGCAAGCTGCACAAAGACTGGTGCAAATTCTTCAATCTATGCCCAAACGCTCTCTGTGATTGTCTTCTCGGAACCTTTTGTCTGAAACCGTACGAATTCAGACGGAGGGCGTCCGGCGGGTGCCTGTTATTCCTGCGGAGTAGAAAAGCCCAACCCCAACTTTCGGAATTCGCTGGGTGTGCAGCCAATTTGAAATTTAAAAATGCGATTGAACGTGGCCAACGAATTGAATCCTGAACGCATGGCAACTTCTGTGATGGGGAGCGAAAAGTCTGCTAACAGGGTTTTGGCAAAGAGAAGCCGTCGCCCTAACAGATAGTTGTGGCAGGTGGTCCCTGTTATTTCTTTAAAAAGTCTTGCAAAGTGGTACTTACTGAATCCTGCTTCGTTGGCCAATTCGTCCAAAGACAAATCTTCTGTGCAGTGAGCGTTAATGTAATTACATAACATGGAAAAACGCTCTTGCTGTTCTTTTTGCCGTAGGGAAGGGATGTTTTCATGCGGTGCATTCTGATGGAGCTTGCGGCCTGTGATTGCGAAAAAGTGCAGCATCAGCGAAGACAGCTCGCAATCCCGAAAGACCGCCGTACCAAAGTATTCTTCTTCCATCCGGGTCATCAAGGCCAGAAGTTGGTCGTTGAACTGCGGTTGATCCTGATATCGCAACAGCTTGAAGGGATGTAGAGTGGCAAAAAAAAGCGCAAGCTCGTGGAACTGCTCAAACATTGCGGTACTAAAATTCAAAATGTACCGTTCGCCCTCCTTGGGAGCTGTAATGCTGTGCAATTCACCTGAGCCGATGAACAGTATGTCATGGGGTTTCAAATAAAGAATTTCGCCTGCAACGGTCACATGATAGGTGTTTTTGATCGGGCAGATGATTTCCCCGGGGACATGCCAGTGTAACGGGAAGTCTTCCGCTGAATTGTTGTGATATAACCGGATATTGGAAGCGAGTGTAAAGTCTACAGTTTCGGTGGTACCGTTCAATTTTTCAATCATAGAAAATTCCTCTTAATCATGACGGTAGCCGCAATCATAACTCTTCAACAAAAAGATTGATAAAATGCAATGCTGCACCAAGTGGAACAGCGTGCTTGGGGTAATGACAAAGGGAAATATATTCAGCTTCATCATCAAACGGATCGCGGCTGGCCGTCAGCCCCCGGAGCTCCTTTAAAAAAGGAGTGAGATATTGAGCAACATACCCACCCAGCACAATACGACAGTCAAACATCATACGGATTGTGGCAAGAGCCGACGCCAAATGGCGGAGATAATCTTTCCATAACGTTTGGTATGCTAAGTTCCCGGCTTCCAAGCCGGCAAAAAACTGCTCCACGGAGATACCTAAATCGGTAGAAATTCGATCAGAAGAGCAGTAAGCTTCCAGACAACCACGCAAACCACACTTACAGGAAAGCCCTTCCGGCTGCACACAAATGTGTCCAAACTCGCCACTGCGGCCATTGAGTCCGGTGTAAGGAACACCATTCACAAGGATAGCGCCGCCTACGCCACCTTCTAATGAGATATATGCCATGCAATCGGAATCTTGCTGAACGTACCATTCAGCATACCCGCCGCTGGTCGCATCATTACAAACAGCAACGGGGTAAGGGATACTACAAATCAGTGGATGGATATCTTGATCTCGCAAATTAAGTGTCGGTGCAGTGATCACACAAGTCCTATCGGCATTAAAAATCGCTGGTAGCGCGATTCCAATCCCTAGCAGTTTTTCGCGGTTTAGACCAAATCTGTTTAGGAAATCCTCCAAATCAGCAGTAAGAAAGCTCCCTAAGTCTTTCATATTGTTGCAATGGGGATGACCATACTTTTGGTATGCAATTTCATCCAGCCGGAGGTTAGCTGCAACAATCCGAAAATGACTTTCTGTGACAGAAACTCCCAAAGAAAAGCGCGCATTTTCATTAATAGTTAATTGAAGAGGACGGCGTCCACCCGTAGATTCTCCAACCCCATCGATGCGCACCAACCCCGCTTGTGTCAGTTCGTTCAGATTTTGATGTACAGTTGGCATACTGAAATTGAGGCTGTCAGCAATCTCCTGCTTAGAACATCCGGGTGCCTTGTAAATATATTGATAAATCTGGTTCCGGGTCAAGCGACGCCGTTCGGTAGGCGGAAAAGAAAGCTTTTTCATATATAATTCCTTTAACTTTTCAAAAGTGAAATCAATGTAAAACACTTTCATCTTACCCAACCACAACAAAAAAGTCAACCAAATCAGAAATTTTTGTGGATATATGGCGATATTTTTCGACTGCTTTTGTTGGTTTTGATGATTGACAGTGATGTATACTTGCAGTATCATATGTAAAGAACTTATATAAATGTTCTTTACGAAAGAACGGCTGGAAAGGCGGTATTCTTATGTTGTATATCGGCGTGGATCTGGGTACCTCGGCGTGCAAATTTCTTCTGGTGGACGAAACCGGCAAGGTGTGCAACCAGGTTTCCCGGGAATATCCCCTAAGTATGCCTCATACGGGATGGAGCGAACAGGATCCTTCCTCCTGGTGGCAGGCATGCCTGGATGGCATCCCGGCTCTGCTGGAAGGCTTCGACCCCGCGCAGGTGCAGGGCATCGGCATGGGCGGCCAGATGCACGGTCTGGTGGCCCTGGATGCCGCCGACCAGGTGCTGCGCCCCGCCATCCTGTGGAACGACGGCCGCACCGCTGGACAGACCGACTATCTGAACAAGGAAATCGGCCGCGAGACCCTGAGCAAATATACCGGCAACATCGCTTTCGCAGGATTCACCGCCCCCAAGATCCTGTGGATGAAGGAGAACGAGCCTGAACTTTATGCGGCTATTGCCAAGATCATGCTGCCCAAGGATTACCTGGTGTACCGCATGACCGGCGTGCACGCCACCGATTATTCCGATGCTTCCGGCATGCTGCTCCTGGATGTAGAACACAAATGCTGGAGCAAGGAAATGTGCGAAATCTGCGGTGTCAAGGAAGAATGGCTGGCCCATCTCTATGAAAGCTGGCAGTTTGTTGGTACCTTGAAACCGGACGCAGCCGCCGCCCTGGGTCTGCCCGAAAGTGTAAAGGTCTGTGCGGGTGCGGGAGATAACGCAGCCGCAGCTGTGGGCACCGGCACGGTAGGGAAAGGGCACTGCAACATCAGTTTGGGTACCTCCGGCACTGTGTTTATCAGCAGTGAAAAGTTCGGCGTGGATGCCACCAATGGTCTGCATGCCTTCGCTCACGCAGACGGCGGCTGGCATCTGATGGGCTGCATGCTCTCCGCTGCCTCCTGCAACAAGTGGTGGATGGATGACATTCTCAAGGTCACTGATAAAGACTATCCCGCCGAGCAGGCCCCCATTACCCGGGACAAGCTGGGCCGCAATAAGGTGTTTTTTCTGCCCTACCTGATGGGCGAGCGCAGCCCTATCAACGACACCGATGCCCGAGGTACCCTCATCGGGCTGAGCATGGACACGACGCGTGCAGATATCACACAGGCAGTACTGGAAGGCGTGGCATTTGCCATCCGGGATTCGGTGGAGACCGCCCGCTCCATCGGCGTGGAGATCCCCCGGTCCAACATCTGCGGCGGCGGTGCCAAGAGCCCGTTGTGGTGTACCATCATGGCCAACGTGTTGGGCATTCCCTTGGATATCCTGGTTACCGAACAGGGACCCGGTTACGGCGGTGCGCTGCTGGCCATGGTCTGCTGCGGTAAATATGCGACCGTGCAGGAGGCCACCAATGCCCTGGTCCATGTCAGCCGTACCATTGAGCCGGACGCGGAACTCACCGCCCTGTATGAAGAACGGTATCAGAAATTCAAGCAAATCTACCCCACCTGTAAGCCGCTGTTCAAAGAACTTGCCAAGTAACAAGTTAAGAAAAAGGGAGGAAAAACAAATGACCATCTATTCTGTTACTGCCCCCGAGTTTGCCCCTTACGGCCGTGTCATCACCGGATATGAAACCGAATGCGAGGCCGTGGTTGCAGCCCTGAGCGCTTCCACCCCGCTGCCGGAGGGCACCGACTATCTGGCTGAAGAGCCGGCCCTGCAAAACCTGCCGGAATCCGCCGCGCTGGGGGCTTCGCTCTTTGGCGGTATGCCCTTCCAGATGGGCTGGTGCAACGGCCACAACACCAAGCTGAACTGCCTGGAATACCACCGGGACAGCGAGTTCAATCTGGGCACCCGGGACTTCATCCTCCTGCTGGCCAAGCAGGACGAGATCGTGGACGGCACGCTGGACACCAGCAAGGTGAAGGCTTTCCGTGTGCCCGCGGGTACCCTGGTGGAAGTCTACGCCACCACCCTGCACTACGCCCCCTGCCACACCGACCCCGCCAACGGATTCAAGGTGCTGGTGGCTCTTCCCAAGGGAACCAACACCGACAAGCCGAATATGCCCATCAAGGGCGGGGACGATGCATACCTCTGGGCCTGCAACAAGTGGCTGCTGGCTCATCCCGATTCCGCCGAGGCCGCCCAGGGCGCTGTGGCGGCCCTGACCGGCGAGAACATTGATATCGAAAAAGATCTATAACTAGAATCATCCACATAGAAAACGGAGGAATTTTACATGAAGTCTACCAACATTCCCGAAGTCCGCCTGGGCATTGTGGCTGTCAGCCGCGACTGTTTCCCCATTGCCCTGTCCACTCAGCGCCGCCAGAACATCGTGACCGCCTGCAAGACCAAAGGCTTTGAGCCTTATGAGTGCAGCGTCACGGTGGAAAACGAAGCCGACATGCTCAAGGCTGTGGACGACGTAAAAGCCGCGGGCTGCAACGCCCTGACGGTGTTCCTGGGCAACTTCGGCCCCGAGACCCCCGAGACCCTCATCGCCAAATACTTCGACGGCCCCGTCATGTACGTGGCGGCTGCCGAGGGTGACGGCGACATGATCAACGGCCGCGGCGACGCCTACTGCGGCATGCTGAACTGTTCTTATAACCTGGGTATGCGCCACCTGAAAGCCTACATCCCCGAGTACCCCGTGGGCACCGCCGAGGAACTGGCGGACAAGATGGCGGAGTTCCTGCCCATTGCCCGGGCCGTGCTGGGCGTGAAGGACCTGAAGATCATCTCCTTCGGCCCCCGTCCCCAGGACTTCTTCGCCTGCAATGCTCCCATCAAGGGTTTGTATGAGCTGGGCGTGGAAGTGGAAGAAAATTCCGAGCTGGACCTGCTGGTGGCTTATAAAGAGCACGCCGACGACCCCCGCATCCCCGAGGTCTGCGCCGACATGGCCGCCGAGATGGGCGAGGGCAAGTATTACCCCGACCTGTTGGCCCGCATGGCTCAGTTCGAACTGACCCTGCTGGATTGGGCCGAAGCCCACAAGGGCAGCAAGAAGTATGTGGCCTTTGCCGACAAGTGCTGGCCGGCTTTCCCGTCCCAGTTCGGCTTTGAGCCCTGCTATGTGAACAGCCGCCTGGTCAGCCGCGGCATCCCTGTCTCCTGCGAGGTGGATATCTACGGTGCCCTGAGCGAATATATCGGTATGTGCGTTTCCGGTGACACCGTCACCCTGCTGGACATCAACAACAGCGTACCCAAGTACATCTACGACGAGGAGATCGCCGGCAAGTTCGATTACAAGCTGACCGATACCTTCATGGGCTTCCACTGCGGCAACACGCCGTCCTGCAAGATGTGCGCCGACCGTGCCGTGAAGTACCAGCTGATCCAGCACCGTCTGCTGGAGCCGGCGGGCAGCGATCCCGACTTCACCCGCGGCACCCTGGAGGGCGACATCGCGGCATCGGACATCACCTTCTACCGCCTGCAGTGTGACAGCGAGGGCAACCTCCGGGCCTACATTGCCCAGGGCGAGGTGCTGCCGGTGGCCACCCGTTCCTTCGGCGGCATCGGCATCTTCGCCATCTCCGAGATGGGCCGCTTCTACCGCCATGTGCTGATCCAGAAGCGCTACCCGCACCACGGTGCGGTGGCCTTCGGCCATTACGGCAAGGCCCTCTTCGAGGTCTTCAAGTACCTGGGCATCGGCGATATCGCCTACAACCAGCCCAAGACCCTGCCCTATCCCACCGAGAATCCCTGGGGTTGATTGATTAGAAAGGAAGTCTTTTGTTATGAAATTCTTCATTGATACCGCTAACGTGGACGAGATCCGCAAAGCCAACGACATGGGCGTCATCGCCGGTGTCACCACCAACCCCAGCCTCATCGCCAAGGAAGGCCGGGACTATGCCGAGACGCTGGCTGAAATTGCCACCATCGTGGACGGCCCCATCAGCGGTGAGGTGAAAGCCACCACCACCGATGCCGAGACGATGGTCAAGGAGGGCGAGGCCATCTACGCCCTGGACCCCAAGCACATGGTCGTAAAAATCCCCATGACCGCCGAGGGCCTCAAGGCCATCAAAGCCTTGTCCGCCAAGGGCATCCCCACCAACTGCACCCTGATCTTCAGCGCCAACCAGGCGCTGCTGGCCGCCCGCGCCGGTGCCACCTACGTCAGCCCCTTCCTGGGGCGCCTGGACGATATCTCCCAGCGGGGCATCGAGCTCATCGAGACCATCCACGACATGTTCCTCAACTACTCCGACATCGAGACCCAGATCATCGCGGCCAGCGTGCGCAACCCCATCCACGTGACCGACTGTGCCCTGGCCGGTGCCGACATCGCCACCGTGCCCTACAAGGTCATTGAGCAGATGCTGCATCATCCGCTGACCGATTCCGGCATCGAGAAGTTCAAGGAAGACTACTGCAAGGTGTTTGGTGAGTGATATGACAAAGGAAGAACGTCTGAAGCTGCAGATCGCAGCCTGCAAGGTGCGTATGGGCGTGATTGAATCCACCCACGGTGCCAAAGCCGGGCACCCCGGCGGCAGCCTGTCCGCCGCCGATATGTTTACTTACCTTTACAATAAGGAAATGCGCGTCGACCCAACCAACCCGAAATGGGAGGACCGGGACCGGTTCGTGCTCTCCAAGGGCCACACGGCGCCGGGGCTGTACAGCGCGCTGGCCTACCGGGGATTTTTCCCGGTGGAGGACCTGCCCACCCTGCGTCACATTGACAGCTATCTGCAGGGCCACCCCAATATGAACACGGTGCCCGGTGTGGATATGTCCACCGGCAGCCTGGGCCAGGGCATCTCCTGTGCGGCAGGCATGGCCAAAGCCGCCAAGTACCTGCACAAGGATGATGTGCGTGTGTATGCTCTCCTGGGCGATGGCGAGATCGAGGAGGGGGAAGTGTGGGAAGCGTTCCTCTTCGCCGCCAAGTACAAACTGGACAATCTCTGTGTCATTATTGACCTGAACGGGCTGCAGATCGACGGCCCCACCAGCGAAGTGATGCCCACCGACCCGGTGGATGCCAAGATGCGGGACTTCGGGTTCCGTATCGTCACCATTGACGGTCACGACTTCGCCCAAATCGAAGATGCGTTCCAGTATTTCCACACCCAGACAGGCGCCCCCACAGCCGTCCTGATGAATACTACCAAGGGCAAGGGCGTCAGCTACATGGAGAACCAGGTAGGCTGGCACGGCAAGGCCCCCAACGACGAGGAATACAAGATTGCCATGGACGAACTCAACGCCCAGATGGCAGAACTGGAGGCGCAGGTATGAGTGAGGTCAAAAAAATTGCCACCCGCGACAGCTACGGCGCCGCGCTGGTAGAACTGGCAAAAGATCACCCCGACGTGGTGGTGCTGGACGCCGATTTGGCCGCCGCCACCAAGACCGGCGTCTTCAAAAAAGCCTATCCCGACCGTCATTTTGACTGCGGCATTGCGGAGAGCAACATGATGGGCGCCGCTGCCGGTATGGCGGCTATGGGGCTGGTGCCCTTTGCCTCTAGCTTTGCCATGTTCGCCGCAGGCCGCGCCTTTGAGCAGGTCCGCAACTCCATCGGCTACCCCCACCTGAACGTCAAGATCGGTGCCACCCACGGCGGCATCTCGGTGGGCGAGGACGGCGCCTCTCACCAGTGCTGCGAGGATTTCGCCCTTATGCGCTCCATCCCCGGCATGACGGTGCTCTGCCCCGCCGACGACGTGGAAGCCCGGGCCGCCGTCAAGGCTGCCTATGAGCATACGGGCCCCGTCTATCTGCGGTTCGGCCGTCTGGCCACCCCGGTGTTCCATGACGAAGCCACCTTTAAGTTTGAAATCGGCAAGGGCGAACAGCTCACCGAGGGCAGCGATGTGGCCATCATCGCCACCGGCCTGGAAGTGAACGAGGCCCTCATTGCCGCCGAGCAGCTGAAGAACGAGGGCATCCAGGCCCGGGTGATCAACCTGTGCACCATCAAGCCGCTGGACGAGGAACTGGTCGTCAAAGCGGCCAAAGAGTGCGGTGCCGTCGTCACCTGCGAGGAGCACAGCATCCTGGGCGGTCTGGGCGAAGCCGTGGCCGCCGTACTGGGCGAGCAGTGCCCGACGAAGATGCGCCGGGTAGGCGTGAAGGACGTTTTCGGTCACTCCGGCCCCGCCTGGGATCTGCTGGAGCAGTTCGGCCTGCGTTCCGACACCATCGTGGCCGCTGTGAAGGAGCTGGTGTAAGATGATCGCCATCGGCTGTGACCACGGCGGATACGAACTCAAACAGAAGATTCTGGCTCATCTGAAAGAGCGCGGGCTGTAATACAAGGACTTCGGGTGTGATTCCACCGCCTCGGTGGATTACCCCGTCTACGGCAAGGCGGTGGCCCATGCCATGACCACGGTGACCGCCGTAAGGCAGACCGTCAGCGGGCTGAACCCCTACTATGTTTTCAACTTTACCGGCGGACCGGTCAACACCCTGGTGACAAGGACCCTCAACGGCATCACCGGCAGTTACCTGACCCACGGCGGGGTTGCATACTTTCTGGCAACGTTCATCCCGCTGATCCTCTCCCAGGTCGTCAGCTTCTTCCTGCAGTGCAAAGTGACCTTCAAGTCCAGCGGCAATATCGCCTGGCAGGCCATGTGGTATTTCGCGGCCTTCCTGGTCATTACGGTGGGGGTCAACGCCCTGTACGGAATCTATCAGCCTTGGCTGCACAGCACCCTGGGGGAGGCCATCGGCGGTCTGATCGCGGCGTTCCTCCAGTGCCGCATCGCCTTCTGGGTGTTCTTCCCCATTATGAAACTGATTTTCCTCAGCCAGAAAAAGGCATAACCATTCTTTCTCCACAAAAAGCCATAGGCAGCGTCTGAAAAGACAACCTGAATCAAACGCAAAGGCAGCCCTCTTTCCCGGCGGTCCCTTGGGGTCCGTCGGAAGAAGGCTGCCTTTGCGTCTGCAAGAATCAATCCGAAAAAATCGAACAAAAATCCAGTAAAATGAACATCCATGACTATCCGTTGCCAGACGCAGGATGTATGATAAACACAGAATCGGCGCTCAGTCCGTTTCCCCGAACTGTTTGCGATAAGCCTGGGGCGTAAAACCGGTCTGCTTGCGAAATACCCGGAAAAAATAGTTGTAGTCGGCAATGCCGATTTTCTGGCAGATTTCGCTGTTGGTCAGCTTGGTGGTGGTGAGCAGCTGCATGGCGTGCCGGATGCGCAGCTGCCGCACATACTCATGGATGCCGCAGCCGTAGGTCTGTTTGGAAAGCTCATACAGCGCTGTGCGCCCCACGCCCAACGCGGTGCAGATCCGCTCGCTGGAAAGATCTTCGGCCAGATGTTCCGATACAAAGTGATTGAGCCGTTCTTTCAGGCTACCGGGCACCAGCCGGGCCATCTGGGCCTGGCACAGCGCCTGGGCCGAAAAGGAAAGCAGATCCCCGGCCGCGCGCAAAATGCGGTAGGGGGTGCGGGGCAGCTGCCGGTAGGCTTTGGACAGGTCCTCCTCCGCAATGCCGTACTTCCGGCACAGTTCCCGGACCCGGCACCATTCCGCGTCCTCGTCTGCCCCCTGCACAATGTGGCTCAGCAGCAGATAGCCCGCCACTACTCCGTCCACCTGGATGGGGGTGATGGCCTCGATCAGGCCGGCATGGCAGGGATAGATCAGCGTTTTGCGCTCCTGCCGGGCCTGGCGGCAGGCTTTCTGGTCACATAGCCGGCAACCCAGCGCCCCTTCCGGGGTGGCTCGCACCAGTTGGCAAAAGGCCGGCAGATCCGAAGGATAGGACAAAACATCCACGCCCCACTCGTCAAACACGACGGTGCGCAAACCGGTCAATTCGTAAAAATCCTGAAGAAGAACCAGCAGTTCTTTCTTGTCGAAGACCGCACCCATGTCCCTCGCCTCCTTGTTTGTCCCTTTATCTATATTGTAAATGGCGCCGGCGGCGCTGTCAATCTTCTCTCCATTCTCTATCTCACAGGCGGTGATCTTATGAAAAAAATTGAACAAAAATCCACTGCGCTGGGCATTGAGCTGGGCTCTACCCGCATCAAGGCAGTGCTGGCGGGCCCCGACGGTTCGGTGCTGGTCAGCGGCGCCCACGACTGGGAAAACCATTTTGAGGGCGGGTACTGGACCTACCCCCTGACGGAAGTCTGGGAGGGCATCCAGAATGCCTACCGCCATCTGGCCGAAGAGTATCAGAAAACTTACGGCGAACCGCTGACCACGGTGGGGGCCCTGGGTGTTTCCGCCATGATGCACGGCTATCTGCCCTTCGACCGGGACGGCCACCAGTTGGCCGCTTTCCGCACCTGGCGCAACACCACCACCCAGACTGCCGCCGAGGCGCTGACCCAGCGGTTCCACTTCAACATTCCCCAGCGGTGGAGCGTGGCCCATCTCTACCAGGCCATCCTCAACGGGGAAAGCCACGTCAGGAACATTGACTTTCTGACCACGCTGGCGGGGTATGTGCACTGGCAGCTCACAGGGGAAAAGGTGCTGGGCATCGGGGATGCCTCGGGCATATTCCCTATCGACAGTGCCGACTGCGACTACGACGCTGCCATGATGGCTAGTTTCGATGAACTGCTGGCAGGGGCCGGAATGCCCTATCGCCTGCAGGACCTGCTGCCCCGGGTGCTCTGCGCCGGGCAGGATGCCGGATCCCTCACGGAGACGGGGGCACATCTGTTGGACCCCACCGGTACGTTGTCCCCCGGCGTGCCGGTCTGTCCGCCCGAGGGAGATGCCGGGACCGGTATGGCTGCCACCAATACGGTGGCGGTGCGTACCGGCAATGTGAGTGCAGGTACCTCCATTTTTGCCATGGTGGTGCTGGAAAAGATGCTGAAAAACGTCTACCCCGAGATCGATCTGGTCACCACACCGGACGGAGCTCCGGTGGCCATGGTCCACTGCAACAACTGCACCAGCGACCTGAACGCCTGGGTGAACCTGTTTGGCCAGGTGGCGGCTCTGTGCGGCACACAAGTGCCGGCATCCCAGTTGTTCCCGCTGCTTTTCAATGCCTCGCTGGAGGGCGCACCGGACTGCGGCGATGTGGTGCCGGTGAACTACTATTCCGGCGAGGGAGTGACCCACTTTGACGCAGGCCATCCGCTGCTGCTGCGCACGGCGGGCAGCGACTTCTCTCTGCCCAACCTCATGCGGGCGCACATCTATTCGGCCATGGCCACCCTGCAGATCGGGCTGGACATTCTCCAGGGGGAGAATGTGGCGGTGGACCGTCTGCTGGGCCACGGCGGACTCTTCAAGACTCCCGGTGTTGCCCAGCGGTATCTGGCGGCGGCTGCCCAGGCGCCCGTCACCGTCATGGAAACGGCCGGGGAAGGCGGCCCCTACGGCATGGCCCTGCTGGCCGGCTATCGGCTGGCGGTGCTGCAAGGCTGCCCGCTGAACCTGGCGGATTACCTGAAACAGAAGATCTTTGTCGGCTCCATGGGCACCACCCTGGAACCCCGGGAAGAGGATGTGCGCGGATTTACCACGTTCCTGGAACGATACAAGGCTGCTTTGCAGGCGGAACGCGCCGCCGTGGAGCATTTCTAATCACAAAGAAAACAAGGAGTGTAACTGTATGAAATTCTTCATTGAT
>JFBN01432847.1_pt1 | contig 23302 bp, 23 predicted proteins | sample 768741 | NCBI WGS metagenome assembly JFBN01 (sample SAMN01983846, study PRJNA193217) | chicken gut metagenome | biome: terrestrial biome; isolation source: ceca of Broiler chicken | host: Gallus gallus | place: United Kingdom: England | collected 2010-09-07
CCGAAAATATAAAAAGATGAGTTCGATCGGAAAAATTACCGGGACAGTCTGCCGATTGACTCATAATGACGGAATTAAACGACTGTCCCTAAAATAAATGCCACCATGACTTTCAAGGTTCTCACGCTGCTGACAACCGGACTAGCCCCTGGTATTCCGGCTTGGTTCATCACGAACTCACAACCGGAGACAGCGGTTACCAAACCGTGACCAATAGTTTGGACATTGCTCGGGGTCAACGTGCTTTTAATTCTGATCGACTGGAAACACCTCGGATATACACGCCCAACGAGAAACGGAAGCCTTGATGTTAATCGTCAATGCATTCGTTCCTTTGGCAACGTTCAACCGGCTGTTTCCCTCCGAAACACAGTTTTCGTTTCCCATGCAAATTCCGCTGTACTATTCCATGCAGGGTGTGTGATTGTCTCGATTGAAATTACACAGGATTGATGCATCCGACAGCGCAACGCAGAGGAACGCGCCTTATTGAGCAAACAACACTTCTAATCCAGCAAAGAGGTCCTGAAAAAGCGCCAAAACAAGACATAAGAAAGATCTTGTTCTTCCCGGATGCACCACCGATTTGGAGCGAGAAAAGGAGTACCCAAAATCGGACCCCGAATCCGCACTTTACATTTTTCCGAGAAAATTAGGCACTAAAAACAAGCATCAAAAAAAATGACTTGCCGCTTCTTCATAGTATGTCTTTTTGCGACATTATACAGCACAATAAACACTGATTGTCAATATATTGCAATATTTCTCCACATCGAAATCATCCGTATCTATGTGTCGCGTCTTCTCAATATAGCTATAATTATTTATAGCCATTTACTGAATAAGTAACAACTACTCCTGAATATTGTTTACACAATCTTAGTAATTATAATATAAAAATGAGACAAAATAGCTTGTCATAGAACAATCTACAGACAAGCACACATCAGATTTATAATATACCTTAAGACACATTTCCTTGAGAAGAACGGAGGTGCAACAAAAACGCATTATTTGAGAAAAAGTCTCAAAATTATTGCATTTTTAAAGCATATTAAACTATATTTGTAACCAAAATACGATTATTACGCATTTACTAAAAAGACTACTGCTATGTTACTCGAATTTTCTTGCGCAAATTTCCGATCGATTAATCATAAATGTACACTTTCTTTATTAGGGCAAGGAATATCTGATATGCCTAAAACCAATTTTGTTTTATTAAACAAAAAGTTGAAAGTATTGAAAACAGCAGCTCTATATGGTGCTAATTCTAGCGGCAAAAGTAACATTATAAGAGCTTTTTCATCAATGATTAGCCATATTATTGATTCTGTAAAACTTAACGACAGTGACGAGCTGAATTTTGATCCTTTTCGGCTATCGTCTGTACAAGGGAATGCCACATTTTTTGAAATTATTTTTACGTCCAATAATAAGACATTTCGCTATGGATTCGAGTTTGATAAAGAATCAATTCGTGGAGAATGGCTTTATAGTTCTAATATTGGAGGAATAAGAGAGAAAGTTCTTTTCATTCGCAATGAAGATGGTATTGGTGTTAATGGACAACTATTCCAAGAAGGCGTAGATAAAGAAGAGAACACAAATACGAATCGCCTTTTCCTTTCTTTATGCGCTCAATTAGGAGGAGAATTATCTAAACAAATTATCGCAGAGTTTAAACAAATGAATGTAATATCTGGAATTCAAGGACAAGGGTATTCTGGGTATTCCAAATTAATGTTGCATCAACATTTAGACGGTTATGAAAGTGCTATTAAATTTTTCAACAAACTAAGACTGGGATTTGATGGAATTGAAACAGTCGAACAAGAATTCGACATATCTCTTCTTCCTCCTGATATGCCAGATAACATGAAAGAAGAATTAATTAAAGAATTGAAAGGTAAACGAAGTATTAATCTTTATAGCCGACATAAAATTTATGGTAAACGAGGAGTAGCGATTGGAACAACCAAATTTGACATTGATGAGGAATCTGATGGCACAAAAAAATTAATTCAATTGTCAGGACCTATTTTCGATACATTAGTAAAAGGGAATATATTATGGGTTGATGAATTAGACGCAAAAATGCATCCATTGATTTCACAATATATCGTAGCATTGTTTAATGATCCTATAACAAATCCACACAATGCCCAATTGATTTTTTCCACTCATGATACTCATTTATTAAGCTCTAAACTGTTGCGAAGAGATCAAATCTGGTTTACAGAAAAGGATCAATCTGAGCAAACAGATTTATACAATATGATGGACATCGAACTCCCCGATGGATCAAAGCCGCGATCAGATTCCAATTTTGAGCGCAATTATATTGCAGGTCGTTATGGCGCTATCCCGTATATTAACGAATAAATTAGAATTATGGCAAGAAAAATAAAAATTGACAATGCTATATTAAAACGGCAAAAGCACAAGACAACCAAACGTCATATATTAAAAAAAATTTCGTGCAGAATATTAATCATATGTGAAGGCGAAAAGACTGAGCCAAATTATTTTCGTCGCTTTCGGGCTGGAGAAAATAATAGTTTCGTATATGAAGTTGAGTGCGATGGAAAAGGGAATAACACTATTGATGTCGTTGATGATGCTATTAGACGAAGAGATGCAGCAGAAAAGACGATCCCATACGATAGTGTTTGGGCGGTATTTGATCGAGATAGTTTTCCCAAGGATAGATTCAATAATGCAATTGCAAAGGCACAAGCTAATGGGATCGAAGTAGCATGGAGTAATGAAGCTTTTGAATTGTGGTATCTATACCATTTTCACAATCGAACTACCCCTATGTCACGAGAGGATTATGCTGATGCTATATCAAACGCTGTAAATACATCGCAGAAATGGAATCAAAACAAGCCATATAAATATGCAAAAAATGCCCCCAAGAACTACGATACAATGATTAAGTATGGAAATCTAGAACAAGCTATTGAATGGGCAAAGCGACAACACTTGTCTTTTAATGGAGATAAATATGCAGATCACAATCCATGTACGCTTGTCTACAAACTTGTTCTACAACTATTAGATAGAGATCAAGTGTTAATAAATCAAGTTATGGATAAGATTAATAAGAGTTCAACGGATTCAAACTGATGGATAATTCATATAACTCTCAAAAAATATATTTTTTAACCCTATTTCACTTCATTAAAATCCATATCGATAACAAGTTCGGGAACAAATGAGATGATGACCTTAATGAAATGAAATTAGCCATTTCCCCGTCTTAATACAAATTGACCAATCATATCCACAGTTGCCTGCTTTCAAGGAAATAACTTCTTGACATTCGTTTCAAACCAAGATTCTGATTTTGTCGAGTCGTTAAATTCTTATAAATTTCGTAAAATCTACGGACCAATTTCACGAAGCAATATGAAAAAAGACTTTGGATCAAAGAGCTGGCTCTACCCAATGCCCGTACTGATCGTGGCAGCCTACGACGAGCAAGGTGTGCCCAATGTCATGAATGCCGCCTGGGGTGGCATGTTTACCGATGAGACAATCGGAATCTGCCTCTCAGCCGGGCATAAAACCACGAAAAATATCCTTGCGACACGTGCCTTCACCGTCAGCATGGCCACGGTCGATCATGTGGCAGCCTGCGACTATGCGGGTATCGTCTCCGGGAACAAAGTCCCCGACAAATTCGCCCGGGCGGGATTTCATGCTACTCCTTCGGCGCACGTCAAAGCCCCAATGATCGACGAACTACCCATGACAATCGAGTGCGAACTACTCTCCTATGATCCCGCAAGCTGCCATCTGACAGGACGTATCGTCAACATCTCAGCCGACGAAAGCATTCTGACCGACGGTCAAATCGACCTGCGTAAGTTGCGCCCGATCTGCTACGACCCCATTCATCTCGAATATATCGAATTAGGGGCTACGGTCGACAAGGCCTTCTCCTGCGGCAAGAAACTAAAATAGCGAGATCTACCGCTATTCAGGATGTACGATCCTCGGGAAAATCGGATTATCATCGACGGAGAGGATAAAACCGACTCCGTCGAACGCTGTTGGTACACCTCAAGGCCCAACCGCTGCCAAGTCATTTTCTGCCATTTCCCGAAGACCTACTCCTACGTCCCGAACAAAGTGTTGTGGCTGAAGGATCCCGTGGTACTCGATCCGCAGCATTGTCATCTGCTCCACAAAGGCCGCCGGATAGAGCCGCTCTCCTACATCGCCGCCTTCCAACAAGGTGCGCGGCGATTCTGGTATGTGGAATACGCCAATGGCACCGGAGCCCACTACAAGGGCGCAGATGTCGAACTCGTTCGGTCGTGTCTAGAGGAGCCGCCCGCACAGGATCGCTTCGCCTATCTGCGCGACGTGGCGGAACTCAACCCTCTGAAGACCGACGACGGGCAGAAACTGCTGCTGATGCAGTATCAGAAGATCGACTTCGTCTCCGACCGTTCGGCGGCGGCCCTCTACCTGAATCCCGGCAAGGACTCGCCCCGACAATTCCCGGTGCCGCCGCTCATCTACCCCTTCGGATGCAACGCCAGCCAACAGAGAGCCATCCAGGCAGCCTTTGGGAATCAGATCAGCATCATCCAGGGCCCTCCGGGAACCGGCAAGACGCAAACGATCCTCAACATCGTGGCCAACCTTGTGGTGCAGGAGAAGAGCGTGCTGGTCGTCTCGAACAACAATTCGGCCATCGAAAATGTGGTCGAGAAGCTGGAGAAGCAGGGGCTGGGATTTCTCACCGCCCTGCTGGGCAGCCGTGAGCGAAAGACGGCCTTCGTCGAGACACAGGCTATCGAGAAGGCCATTCCGACGAGATCGACTCGTGGTATTCGGCCGAAACCGACTCTCCGGAGTTTCTCCGCACCATCCAGTCCGAAGCCGAAGCGTTGCAGACGGTTTTCGAACGACAGGAGCGGCTGGCTCGTGCCCGGCAGGAGTTGACGGGGCTGCAAACCGAACAGCTCCATTTCGAGCAGGAGACAACGGTCGATTCCTCTGTTGCACTTCGTCGACAGATACCGTCGGCCCGTCTGCTGATGCTGTGGAACGAATTGCAGGCCGCAGTCGAATGGCAGCCAATCGGACTCTTCGGCCGATGGCGGGAAGCGGTCCGATGGTTTTTGCTCAAGCGGCGGATCCGCCGCCTGTTCGACGGATTCTCCCGCCACCCGGAGCGGCAGGATCTCCAGCGGTTGATCCCCCTCCTCCAGCGCAATTACTACCAGGTCCGGCAGGAGGAGCTCACGGCGGAGATCGATCGGATTGAAAAGCAACTTGCCACATCGGATGCTCCGGCGATGGTGGCCCGGTTGAGCGACGACTCGATGCGCTACCTGCGCAGCCGACTGGCCGCCCGCTATGGCAAGGAACACAAACGCCCCATTTTCCAACATATCACTCCCGAACTGCTCAAGGAGTACCCCGTCGTGTTGAGTACGACCTTCTCCTCGCGGTCGAATTTCCGGGCGGAGACGCTCTTCGACTACGTGATTATGGACGAAGCCTCGCAGGTGTCGTCCGAAACAGGAGCGCTGGCGCTGATGTGCGCCCGCAATGCGGTGATTGTCGGCGATTCGATGCAGCTGCCCAATGTCATCACCGATGCCGACCGGCTCAGCATGCAGGCCATCGCCGCCAAACACGCGATCGACACCCGCTACGACTGCGCCGCGCTGAGCTTTTTGGAGTCGGTCTGCCGGGTCTTTCCCGAAGCGCCTCAGACGCTGCTGCGCGAACACTACCGCTGCCACCCGAAAATCATCAACTTCTGCAACCAGCGTTTCTACGGCGGGCGTCTGCTGATCATGACCGAAGATCACGGCGAGCCCGACGTCATCACGGCGTGGCGGACCACACCGGGGCATCACGCGCGGGGAGCGTTCAATCCCCGCGAAATCGAGACGATCCGGCGCGAGGTGCTGCCGTCAGTCCCCTGCGAGCCGGCCGAAATCGGCATAATCTCCCCTTATAACGAGCAGGTCAATGCGCTCCACCGCGAGCTGGGCGGAAGCGTTGATGTGGCCACGGTCCACAAGTTCCAGGGACGGGAAAAGGAGGCCATCATCCTGTCGACCGTCGACAATCAGATTACCGCCTTCACGGATGATCCCAATCTGCTGAACGTCGCCGTTTCGCGGGCCAAGCAGCAATTCACGCTCGTCACTTCAAGCAACAAACAACCCGACAGCCGCAACATCGCCGACCTGCTGGCCTACATCGACTACAACGGCGGCAAGATCACGGAGAGCGCCATCCATTCGGTTTTCGACCTGCTCTACGAACCCTATGCCGAGGCGCGGCGGGAATTTCTCAAACGGCACCGACGGATCTCGGAGTTCGACTCCGAGAATCTGACCTATGCCCTGTTGGAGCGGGTGTTGGAGGCTGACCCGGTATTCCGGCATCTGGGCTTTCTCTGCCACCAACCACTGCGACAGCTGATCCGCGACTGGACGCTTCTCAACGACGAGGAGTGCCGCTATGCCTTGAACGGTGCCACGCACCTCGACTTCCTGATCTACAACCGGGTGAGCAAACGGCCCGTCCTGGCTATTGAGACCGACGGCTTCCAGTTCCACAAACAAGGAACCCGCCAATCCGAACGTGACCAGATGAAGGATCGCATCCTCGACCGCTACGGCCTACCGCTGCTGCGCCTCTCAACCACGGGCACCGACGAGGAGGCCAAGATCCACACGCAATTAACCGAACTCTTACAGAGATAGCGGCTGGAGGAATTTATGGCTAAAGATCCGTACAATCCATTCAAAATTACTATCTTTGTATATTAACACACTCCCAATGAAAAAAGAAGCAGGATACGTATATATTCTGACCAATCCGAGCTTTAAGGAGGATTGGGTGAAAATCGGCAAGAGTTCCCGCCCGGTAGATGTTCGCTCGAAAGAGTTGGACAATACGGCCGTGCCTATGCCGTTCGAGATTTATGCGACACTCAAAACCTCGAAATACGAGGAGGTCGAGAAGTTGATTCACAAGACCATCGACCGGCTGACCGATTTGCGGATTCGCCAGAATCGGGAATTCTTCAACGTGCCTCCTGCTAAAGCGTTGGACATCCTGCGCGACATATCGACCACGCTCGACGATGCCGAGATTGATGAAGTTCATCTTAGGAATAAGAAAGCGGAGCAGGAGGAGCCCACCGAGAACGGGAAGAAACGGGCTCGCTTCAAGTTCAGCATGGTTCACATTCCGATTGGTGCAACCCTGGTTTTCGTGCCGACCGGAATTGAAGTAACGGTCGCGGACGACGACCATATCGAATACGAGGGACGCCTCTACAAACTTTCGCCCTTCGTGGGGACCTTTATGCCCGAGGAGCGTCGCAATGCTTCGGGAGCATATCAAGGCGCAAAGTATTTCTCCTATAAAGGCGAGCTATTGAGCGACCTCCGAGCCCGTTGCGAACACGAAGAATAGCACTGAGCTACGGGACGATTTCCGATTTGAAGTCAATCTTCAAACAAAAACCTATTGTCAAAGACTAAGAAGGTGAACTTCCACAGATGTAACCCTCTTGATCATAGGCCTTCCGCTCACGATGGATTAAATCTATCAAGTGCTGCAATTCTGGCACTTCGGATTTAATACTCTTAAATCGGTTATACTGTTCATCGTATCTTTTCATGGAGCCCGATTTCAGGCGCGATTCTACATCGTCCGGAATCAAATACGAAGAACGTTCTTCGCCCAAATACTGCTGAAAATCAACCAGGAATATATTTATCCCGGCCAGATCAAAATCGCCGAAATGCAGATAATGATTCGGGATGGTGCATAGCCATCTCCTTAGATCCGTGGATTGCGGATATCGGGAGACAAAGAGCACCCGGGTTGAGAGGTCATGCGCCTGAAGATATTGTTCAAAGAATACTCGTTGCTGACGAATCATCCGAAAGTTCTCCATATTCTCGACACCAATCACCGCCACATCCTCCGGGATTGTAAAACGCTCCCAATCGGCGACAAAAAGGAAGCTCCCCTCCTGCGGATTTACCACGAAAGGCTTCCCGTCAAGAAGACAAGCAATCGGTTCATAGCTGTTCACCGGGAACCCTGGGCAGGAACGAACCATAACGAGTTTGGAGTTCCCGGTTTCCGCGGCCATCGAAGCACGGGAGTTCGGTTGATCCACTTCGAGGATTCGATAGCTTTCGTCCCTGTCTATAAGAAACCGTTTAAGAGCCTCCGGGTCACGAGCCCGATACGATTTTCTTGAGCCGCGTGACAGAACCAATAGCAGGCCTTCCGCCAGCAGCTCATCAAGCAGCCGGCTGTTTAGCTTCGAACCTGCAACTTGTTCACCCGCCAACAATGCCCGTATAGATGCATTTATCGCCATATTATCCGACTAATTGATTCGTTGCAACAATTTTTCGACCCTCGTCTTCACGCCATGTTTACTGAGGAGGTATGTATAGCGATAGTCGTAAGGATTATACGACGTAGGTGAGCTGTTGATAAGATAGATATTGCGTGAGTTGGCGAACTGCAGAATTCCCTTTATATTGTTGGGATGCAGACGCCCGATCTCATCCATCATGCAGTGGACGATGAAATCCCCACTCTTTTTGGCCGCCTTTTTCTTAAATACATTGATGAGCATGATATTGACCATCGCCTTCACAAGAATATCCGTACCATCCGATCCGACGTTATTGATACGTTCCACCCAGCCCGTGTCGTTGTCATTCTCTTTGACACGGAACTGTAGCCGGAAGGCATCTCCCAAGGATACCGTCGCACGATTGGGCTCGTTCTGCAACTGATGCGACAGACTTTTCAGATAATCGACGACCTTACGGTTCACTTCATCCTGGTTATTGTCCGAGAAAAGATTCAGTTCGCCGATGGTGAGCGCATTCTCCATCGTATAATCGTGAATAGAGATCAGCAACTGCATAAGCTTGTCGCTCGATGCATCGGCCCGGAGTTCAATGCTCTTGATGACTCCGGCAAAATTCTTCTCCACGAAATCCCGGTTGATATCCTGTATCACACCATCCACATCCGATCTTCGTTTCATGAGGGACCCGATTTCGGCCGAAATACGTCCCATGATGTCTTTGTAATGCTCGCTCGTCCGTCGGCGGAACTCCTCGATTTTGTTATTGTCCATGAAGTCCTGCAGATCAACCGCAATTTGCATGTAATCAGCATCCGTCACCGGCATTGTGTTGAAGTGGAAAGCATTCTGAGGCTTGAAGTTCCGATTGAAGTTGACAACGACGGATTTCAATTTCTCGATTGATTCCCGTTTTTGATTGACAACTCCCCGCAATTGGCTCAAGAGCTGCTGACAATCCTGCTGTGTCTTCATCGTTCTATCATCCGTGAGATAAGTATCCGGCACCAGATGCTCATTATCGAGCATCTGGTGATAACGCTCTAGCCCCTCACGCCTATGCTCCAGCTCCTTTAGGAGTTTTTTCTGACTCTCGTCCAGCTCCGCGCACCGTCTCAAAATACGCTCCCGTCTGTCATCATAGTGTTGCCGGATCGAGGAGAGCTGCCGTTCAATAGCTTTCATGCTCTCTTTGATTTCCGGTTCCACGGCAAAGAGATTTTTTTCGGCATCCCGATATCTGATAACAATCGGTCGTTCTTTATCAATTCTTTTTAACAGTCCCTGCAAATCGTCCAGCTCCTTACGATATTGCTCAAGCAGATGCGTGTCAACGCCTTTTCCGGCAAGCTCTTCGTTCTGCTGTTTGTCAAGTTGCTTCTTCTGATCGGCAAATTCCTGATTGCGCGCGGCGGCCTCCACGTTTTGTGACGCTTTGAAGGCACGTAACTCCGCATCAAGAGCTTTGGAAGCCTTGTCGAATGCCGAATCAAGATCCTTCAAATCTTTCTTGTTCTTCAGCTCATTCTTCTCACGGGCCTCTTTCTCCGATTGCACCTTCAAAACTGCGTCATTGCAGGCACGTTGACGGACTTCGGTCTCCCGATCAATCTCTTCCTGCTCCTCCATCTCCAGTTTATGCCGCTGGATTTGCAATTCCTGACGTTTGCCGGGGATCTGTTCCTCTTCCACCTTCAATAAGGTTGCACTTTGACGAAGAGGATTAATCAGCGCGGCATATTTTTTACGGAGTTTTCCTATTTCATCCTCATGAGTAGCAAGCAACTGTGACAACTGACGCTCTAACTGCTGCACCTGTTCTTCCAACCGCTTCTTCTCCGCCCTATACTCGTCGGGTGTACGATGGACCGAGTCAATATTATCCAGGTTTAACTGAATGCCGAACAGGCCATCGCTGGCACCGGACAGCCGAGGCTCAAGCCCTTCTGCGTATAAAACCCGCTCCTCATCAACGACCTTACCAATCGTATTCTCCCAGCCTTCCGTATTTTCACAAAGCCACTTGTAAAGAGAGCCGTCCAGGTGAGCAAGCAAGCCATCAATCCTTGCGACTTGTTCACGGATTTTGGAACAATCCGCTTCAAGATGTTCCTGCTCACGTTGAAAGGTCTGCTTTACGTCCGCTTCTTGCATCTTGTACTCGGCGGCGAGCTGCTCAATCTGACTTTTCACCGCACTCTGCTGGGCGGAATTCTCGCTCTCCTTCAGATTCAATTGCAGGAGTTGTTCATCCACCTGCTTGATTGCATCGGCCATGGGGTGCCACTGACGAAGCTCCCGCAGCGCAGCTTCTGCCTGATTCTGGTCTGCCAGCAACATTTGCCACCGTTCGTCCGAGTCATGCCTCCAGCTGTTGAAAACCTCCATGATCCGGTTCCGTTTTTGGGTGCGGTCCTCATCCAGCTTAACGCGCTGCTGCTGAAGTTCGGCCTGCTTGTTATAATATGCCTCTTGCTGGGAGTTCTCAAATGCTTGTCGGGCATTCTCCAGATTTCCTTTTAATACCTTGTATTTCTCCTCTATCGAAGCATGAGTTCTCAATAAACCATCCAACAGCGTCTGTTTATCCGTCGTCTCCTGCCGAATAGCAGTCTCCCGGTCGGCAAGAGCGAGGATTGGGCCAATACCCAGTGCCTCAAACTCTTTTCTCGCCTTCGCTATATCCGCCAATTTACCCTTTTTGGCTCCGAGATCCTGATTGAGCTGGGCTTTCTCCTTGTCGTAGTCTGCCGTCAATTCCCGCTCCCGGGTCCGTTCTTTCTCAATGCTGCTCTTTACCTCTTTTGCTTTTTCTTCCAGAAGCGGAATCTGTTGTTCACTATATGCAACCGCTTCATTCAGCTTATGCCACACGTCCAGCAATTGCTGATCGAGCGCGATAATCTTACGCCCCTGATCTGCAATCTTCATCGCCTGCTGGCGCACGGGGAAACTACCATCACGGGACTGGCGGAACCAGCAGTCGATCTCATCATACTCCCGTTCGAAATCCGTAACAAGTCTTCTGTAGGTCTGCAAGTCAATCGGCAGATCCTCCTCTGTCATGGATTGTATCAAGGTGTTCTTCACAAAGTCGGCATCCAGCTTCGTATTCAGAAAAACATTCTGGATGCTTCGTGGAATATTCTGATAATGCGAGCTCTGCACCAGGGCATAACGCGCGTATTTGGAATCGCGGGTGTTGCCGAAGATAATATCCTTGAACATGGCACCGGATTCGATTCTTGCAGAGACAGCCACATTCTTGTCGATGCGTTCCCGAATCCGAATCCAGTCACTCAACACCTGCTTGTCCTCGGTAATCAGCCATTCCAGCTTATACGGTGCATCAATAAACCGCCACGAAGCTCGCCCCTGGTAGCGACCGACAAGGATCGTATATGCGCCATTCTCACGCATCACTTCATAAAGTATATACGAGTTCGACTGGCGGAAATAGAATTCATCAAACGGCTTCTGTCCCTGCTGAATGCCCAAACGATGCTTGTCGGCATTGTAAAAAAACAAAAGCGCTCTCAACACGGTGCTTTTACCCACACCCTGCGTTCCCGTAAAATGCACATTCCCGTCTACTGCAATCTCGGCATAGGGGATATTCGCGCTATTTATAAAAATGACTTTATTCAGGTACTTCATCTTCGTTTGCAATTTGAATGATGTCCACCAACTCCTCTACATAGCGGAATGCCGAAGTGACCTTATAGGTTTCGTCAAGCTCATTGACACACTCCGCAAAGCCCATACTCTGCATCTCCTGAAGCAGCTTGTTCACAATCTCGACAAGAGACCCCGCGCCGTATTTCTTGAAAAGATGGTTCGCCTTCTCCTTCATCTCGATATCCAGGCTGATCTGCTCCATCAAATGGCTTTTACGGAACTGATACCCAGCCGTAAAGGATTGGTTATAGCATTTCAGGAAGTCCAGATAGTCCAGCCATTTGGAGAAGCTGTCCAACTTCTGCTCTATGGACTGTTTACTCTCTCCTATTCGGGAAAAATAGAAGTAACCATTCCCCGCTTCGAGTTGCAGCCCAATCTCCCGGAAATAATCCGTGTAATCCTCCAGGTTCTCCTCTATATCCTCATACAGATGGCGGGTAGAAGCGTCGATGCTATCGACCGAGAGGAATTCGCCCCGGCTTAAACGCTCGTATATTCTTTGGGTATTATTTCGCATAAATGATCGGATATTCAATATTTTGGTAGATGGCATATTCTCCGGTCATCCGGCATTCATCAGGATGCAGAATAACCAGCTGACAGAAGATTGCGGCGTATTCCTCAATATTATGTTTTACCTTATAGTCGTATCTCAAGATGAAATCGAACAGATTATAGCTTGATGCCAGAAACGCATTCCAGATTTCAGCAAGATTCACCTCTTTCAACAGTTGAACATGGTCCTGCAAATCATCATCCGTCAAAGGCTCGGCCGCGGTTCTTGCCGTTTTCTGGATTCCATTGCGCTCGGCGACACGCTTCAGCAGTTTGATGATCTGATCGTTTTCCCGCAACATCTCCAGGGAAAGACGGATCCGGCTGTATTGACGGGACTCCATCCAAACCGGATTCCGCTCTTCCAGCACCTTCGAGAGGTTCGTTTCGCTCTTGATAAGCAGCTGATTTTGCAAATATTTCAGCTTCCGGATCTTTCTGTAGAGCTCATTCTGCTGATTTATCTGATTGATGTAAGAGATGATCTGCCGGTCAATCTCCATCAGCGCATGGTAGGCCTCAACAAAATCATGCTTTACATCGCTACAAGTCTTGGCCATGTGCGGGTCATTAGCCATGATGAAAAAAGCATGCTCATTATCCATCAGCTTTTCACACTCGCGTATCATGGCGCGAATGCTATGACTCTTCTCATCCAGATTCTGCAGTTTCTTCTTTTTGATGACATAATTCGGCTCCTGCTTATAGGCATGATCCATATTACGCTTCAAATCCACCACATTTTTCAAGGTTCTGAAGCCGGTTTTCTTGAGAAGCTGCCGGACATTATCCTGATACCCCGCTTTACGGCTGGGATTAGTCTCCTGCAGAAAATATCCAATATTCTCCTTCAACGTATTGATACACTCCTGTACACTCAGCACGCTGATCTCCTCGTTGACATTCAGTACCTCTTCGAAAAAGTTCAGGTAGTCACTCTCAATCTCTACCATGTTGCCAGCTTCCACCAGCACACCATAGTCAATCAACTTCCGCAGCCTGGCTTCATTTCCTCCGACAAGGTCAATAGCAAGTGCGACCGGAAACCTCATGAGTTTCCGTTTCTCAAACATCTCACTGAGCAGTCCTTGCTCACGTGAGAGCGTTTTGGTCAACTCCTCTATGCTCCTAAAATGCGTCAGGACATCCATACATTTACAACTCTGAAATTGACTCTATTTACTTTCACTATTGCGTATTTGACCGGCGTATAGGTTCCTGAGAAATCTGAATTTCAAATAACCATCCCAATGATTGCCTTATCGCCCAAGAAGAGGCTTTGATCACACAAAACCCCGTTTCACATTGTTGCTCTAATGCAATTTACTATTTTTTATTCGAATAGCAATCTATATTGCGCAAAATATATAGAAGTTCCCAACAGAATAAAAAAGTCGGGTCCCGAAATTCGGAACCCGACTACCCTATCCACAAAGTGTGACGGCTACTTCTTCTTGCGATACCCGCACTTCGGACATACACCCTCCTCGTCGAGTGCAACGCCGCACAGCGGGCAGCGGTCGATGTCGTTCTTGGTCACGAACTCCGCCGAAGCCGCATTCACACCGCTCGTGAAGGTGATCTTGGCGATATTGAGCTTATCCTTCAGCAGGTCGTAGACAATCTTGATCATCCCCTCAACCGTCAGCGTCTCCTTCGTGACTACCAGACGGCAATCGGGATAGGCCGTGGCAAGCTCCGTCTTGAAAGCCGGGCCCTTCATCTTGTTCTGCGGGTGTCCGTTGCGGATGCCCTGCTTCTCGTAGACGTCCAGAACGGCCGGCAGCAGCGGATCATCCTCGCGCAGAACCAGCGCATGATCGAAATTCCGGAGCACGTCCCACGCTACCTTCTGAATCTCGTTGCAGGGGTAAACCATGTTCACACCCGCCTCGATGCTATCCTCCACCTCAATGGTCAACTGTCCCGTGTGGCCGTGGAGATACTGAGCCTCTCCTTGAAAACCGTAGAAACGGTGTGCATACTGCAGATCGAATGTTGTGATACTTCTCATAACAAATTGCGGTTTTAAGTTAGACATTCTTTTTAAGTGTTACTTGTACCTGTACTTTACCGATCTCCTCCGTCGGGAAGTGCTTGCGTTCGAGGTATTCGCGGATCAGCTGCGAGAGCTCCGGATCCGCATAGTCCTCGATCGACTTGCCGTCGAAGAGGTGATGGTGCTCCGCCACCGTGATGTCGTAGTAACACTTCCCGGTGTCGGGGTGATAGATGAACGACAAAATGTTTGCCGAACGGAAGCTGTCCAAAATCCGATAGATGGTCGAAACGGTCACCTCCTTGTTGCGGGACTGGACCCGTTCGATGATATCCTCCACCGTGGCGTGGCGCAGCTCCTGCATCGCCTCGTAGACCTCGCGGCGCTGCGGGGTCAGCTTCAGCCCCGCCTCCTTGATTCTTTGCAGTCCTTCGTTGTTCATCGTTTTGTTTCTTTCTCTGGCGCAAACATAATGCGAATATTTCGCATTTGCAAATATTTTGCATTTACATTTTCAAATTTAGGGTAAAATCCCCCTCAGACACCTCTACGGCCGCCCTGCGGATTAAGCGCACCAGCAGACCGTCTCCCGATTTCAAAATTTGCCAACTGCCTCAACGCTTGTTGCCGCCTACACGGACAAATCCTTTCAATCGGCAGCCCGTTTATCTCCCGAAACGCACTATTTGGAGTAACCGGGTAAACGATATTTTTTTATATTTACGCCGATTAGATAGATGACCGACATATGAAATTCGAGGCTAAACATCTGTTCATCCTGCTGTTGCTGCTTTCGGTGGTGATTCAATGCGCGTTCGGCAACTTCCCGTTTGCCTTTTTCGCCTTCCCGCTGGATGCACTCATAGCCCTGCTCTGGATTGCAGGAATGGTGTATGCCTACAAGGAAAACCGCTCGTCGCGATTCGTGCAGATGTGGCTCTCGCCGCAATGCACCTACTGGACGCTGGGCTGGCTCATTGTCGGCAGTCTGGTCATCGGGCTCTTCCCGCAGCTCTCGGCCGCGGAGGCTGCCGAACGTTCGGGGCTGCTCGCCCGGCTGGGTTGCTACCACTTCACCACCTCCTGGATCTTCGTGGTGGGGTTGTTCGCCCTGCTGACCCATCTGGGGTTGATCACCCTGCGACGGGGCTTCCGCCCGGGGCGCAACCGCTGGCGCTTTGTCCTCAACCATGCCGGGCTGTGGCTGGCACTCTTTGCCGGCGTGGTGGGAAGCGCCGAGGAGCAGACGCTGCGCATCCCGGTCTTCCGCGACCGGCCCAACAACGAGGCCGTCAGCGAAGAGGGGGCGAAGATCTACCTGCCGAAGGAGCTGCAACTGAACGATTTCACGGTGGAGCACTACGCCAACGGCACCCCGCGCCACTTCTTTGCCGAGATCTCGATCGACGGGAAACCGGCCCGGCTGGAGGTCAACCACCCCTATGCGGCCAACTGGGCCGAGGACTACTACCTGACGTCGTACGACGTGCAGTCGGAGCAGCCGCGCTACTGCGTGGTGCAGATCGTACGGGAGCCGCTGAAATACGTCATGTGGCTGGGCGTAGTCATGATGCTGTGCGGAGGCTGCCTGTTGTTTCTGGCCGGCCCGAACAGACAAAATAAGGAACTTTGTGAAACATCGCGGTGACGAAAGACGTATTGTAAAAGTGTGCGAGTATGATGTTCACGTGGGATAATTTCGATTGGTTCGCGCTGGTCTCCATCGTGCTGTGGGCAGCCGGCGCAGGGGTGGCACTGTTCAGTAAGGAACGGCGCCGCTGGGCCATTCTGCTGACCGGCGTGGGCACGCTGGTCTTCGCGACATTCATTGCGGGGTTCTGGCTCTACATGCAGCGTCCGCCGCTGCGCACCATGGGAGAGACCCGGCTGTGGTACTCCTTCTTCATGAGCGTATCGGGACTGCTGACCTACCTGCGGTGGCGTTACCCCTGGATTCTCAGCTTCTCGACGGTAGTGGCGACGGTCTTCGCCCTCATCAACATCCTGAAGCCCGAAATCCACGACCAGACGCTGATGCCCGCCCTGCAGAGCCCGTGGTTCATCCCGCATGTTACGGTCTACATGTTTTCCTACTCGGTGCTGGGGTGCGCCTTTATCCTCGCCTGCATGGGGCTCATCAAGCACTGGGCCGACTACCTCGAAGCGACCGACAAGCTGGTCTACACCGGGCTGGCCTTTCTGACCGTCGGCATGCTCACCGGCTCGATCTGGGCCAAGGCCGCTTGGGGCCACTACTGGAGCTGGGATCCGAAGGAGACCTGGGCCGCGGCAACGTGGGCGGGGTATCTACTGTATGTCCACCTGCGTCTGTTCCGCAAAAACGCCTCACGGCCGCTCTACTGGATTCTGATTGTCTCGTTCCTGGCGCTGCAGATGTGCTGGTACGGGGTCAACTACCTCCCGGCGGCCCGGCAGAGTGTTCACATGTATTCACGTTCTTAGTTATATAAACTGTTTAATTTTAATTCATTTGTTATGAAAAAAGGCTCAAAGATTATTCTATCCGTGCTGGTAGTGATAATCGTGCTTTGCGTCGTCTAACGGCTGGTGAACAAGGCACCGTCGGCCGACCTCGAAAGCAATGCGCAAATGGAGCAGATCGTGGCGAGCAGCGGATGTATCTCCTGCCACTCGGCCGATCCGAAGCTGCCTTTCTATGCCAACTTCCCGGTAGCGGGCAAGCTGGTGCAGGAGGATGTGCGGCTGGGCTACCGTTCGTTCGACATGGCTCCGATGATGGAGGCGCTGAAGAACGGTGAGAAGATCAACGATGTGGACCTGGCGAAGGTCGAGAAGGTGATTGCCGACGGTACGATGCCGCTGGCCAAGTACTACCTGATACACTGGGGTGCGTCGCTCACGAACAAGGAGACGCAGATGGCGCTCGCATGGGCCAAGTCGCAGCGTGAGGCCTTCTACCCCAACCCGCTGGCCGACCAGGAGTGGGCCAACGAGACGGTGCGCCCGATTCAGGATTCGATTCCGGTGGACATCCGCAAGGTGATGCTGGGCAACAAGCTCTACAACGATACCCGTCTGTCGGCCGACAACACCATTTCGTGCGCCTCGTGCCACGGTCTGAACACGGGAGGTGTCGACAACAAGGCCTTCTCGGAGGGTGTTGGCGGACAGCTGGGCGGCGTGAACGCCCCGACGGTCTTCAACGCCTACTACAACTTCGTGCAGTTCTGGGACGGACGTGCCGCCACGCTGGCCGATCAGGCTGCCGGACCTCCGGTCAACCCGGTGGAGATGGCCTGCAAGTCGTTCGACGAGATCTGCGAGAAGCTGAAGGCTGACGCCGCATTCAGCAAGGAGTTCACGGAGGTCTATCCCGACGGCATCAACCAGGCCAACATTACCAACGCCATCCAGGAGTTTGAGAAGACGCTGCTGACGCCCAACTCGCGCTTCGACAAGTACCTCAAGGGCGACAAGACGGCCATGAACGCCGACGAGATCGCCGGATACGAGCTCTTCAAGAAGTACAACTGCGCTACGTGCCACGTCGGCGAGAACCTGGGCGGTCAGTCGTACGAGCTGATGGGCATCAAGCGCGACTACTTCGCTGACCGCGGTACGGAGCTCACCATCGAGGACAACGGCCGCTACAAGGAGACCAAGGACGAGCGTGACCGCCACCGCTTCAAGGTGCCCGGACTGCGCAACATCGCTCTGACGGCCCCCTACTACCACGATGCCACGCAGGCTACGCTGGAGGATGCCGTCGTCTCGATGGCCCGCTACGAAGTCGGTGAAGAGCTGACGCAGCAGGAGGTCGACCGGATGGTAGCCTTCCTGAAGACGCTGACCGGCGAATACCAGGGCAAGCTGCTGACCAACGACAACTTCCCCGAGACGAAATAAGGCACAACGCCTCATTTTCAGCCCGACACGTTCCGACGTGCCGGTTTTTTTTCTTACCGCCGGATCACATCCCCACCGACAAAAAATCCTCCGCCAAGGTTTGGAGTTCGCGCAAAAATTACTACCTTTGCTCATGGAGTCACACCCCTCCGGCGACCCGCTCCGGTGAGGGAAAAGAGCCGCCCAAAATCGGACTCCGAATCCGAGTTTTACATTTTTCTGAGAATATCGGACCTCAGAAATGAAGCGTCAAACAAGGTTTTGTCGCCTCTTTACAGTGTGTCTTTTTGTGGCATAAACTAAACAATAGCAGACATACAATTAGACAGTTACAATATCATTACGCATCACAAAGCAATTCCAGGACAATCACGTTTCACATCGTCGTTATGCTTTAACAAGGTAAAGATGGGTTCGTGAATCTTGCTGTGATCCAGAAGTTCAGTCTACACTTTCTCGGCAGTCACATAATTGCCTCACCGCTTCATTCCGTAGTCAATGGTATTCATGATAATGTTGTCCATCAAGGCATTTATCTTTTCTTTAGCATAGCCTTTCACCTCCACGGCTGCCATATTCTAGTTTTCCTGTATGATGCCTTGTTCTGTACTGAACTAGCAAATTAATGGTAACACGTACCATAATCATTAACATACATTATTCTTTTCAGAAATTTACGAATATATCATGAATATTCTGTAATTTTATACACTACTGAAATAGAAGGTAAAACAGCTCGCAGAAAAATGAGTTACAAATTCGATGGAGACAGCGTATTCTTTACATCCGACACCCACTTTTATCATACGAATATCATCGACTTTTGTAGAAGACCATTCATGAATATAGAGGCGATGAATGAAACGCTGATTGCAAACTGGAACAAGGTCGTCGGAACAAACGATATCGTGTTTCATCTTGGCGATTTTTGTTTGGGTGATTCCGCAAAATGGAATGGAATTCTTGACAGGTTGAATGGGAAGATTTACCTGATACTCGGAAACCACGATTTGAGAAACTTTCGGAAAAATTATGCAGCAAGATTTGAGTCGGTGGCAATGCAGATGAATATCGAGGTAAACAACCAGAAAATCTATCTGAATCACTATCCGTTCCTTTGTTACGACGGTTCTTATGACGGAGTCTGGCAACTGTTCGGACACGTGCATACTAATAAGAATCGTACCGGTAATGATGCCGCACGGCTGAAGATGCTTTTCCCGACACAATATGATGTAGGAGTCGACAACAATGATTTTACCCCTATTTCATATGCACAGGTAAAGGAAATCATGGAAAAACAGTCTATATAAAATAAACAAAAAGGGAAAAATAATTCACCATGGATCAGTTGTCATATTACGGACGGACCGATCAGGGCCGTTGCAGAGAGAACAATGAGGATGCGTATCTCCTTGAACAGAAAGGACAGTATGTCATTGCAGCCGTTGCGGATGGAATCGGCGGATATGAGGGCGGTGAGGTCGCCTCCTATCTTGCCTGTAAGTGTATCTCCGATTATCTGTGGGACTCTCCGGAAAAGGTTATGGGAAAGGATGTATTGAAACAGGCGGTTATCCATGCCAATAATGCGGTTGTCTCCCAACAGCTGAATCCCCGGTTGAGCGGCATGGGCTGCGTGTTGACCGTCGTTTTGTTTGACATGAAGCAACATGTGGCATATATGTACCATGTCGGGGATACACGCTTGTATAAATACAAAGACTGCGTGCTGACCAAACTCTCGCGGGATCATTCGTTGGTAGGTCTTCAGGAGGATGCCGGGGTTCTGTCGGAAGAGGAGGCCATGTCTCACCCCCGGCGCAACATCATTACGCGGTTTATAGGCAATTCACTGCTCGATTGGAATACAAACTACATGATGGATTTGAGCTTCCCGATTGAAACTGATACGCAATATCTGATTTGCTCCGATGGGTTATATGACATGATTGCTTCGACTGAAATTATGGAGGTATTGGCACAAGGGGGCAACCAGCAACAAAAGGTTGAGGCGCTGATCAACCGGGCCAATCTTGCCGGAGGAAAAGATAATATTACGGTAATAATACTGGGAACCAAGTAAATAACTCGATAGCGTTATGAGTGAATTTGTAGTATACTGGATTGTGTTGGGATGTCTGGCGATCTCTGCCGTATATTCCATAGTTGAAGATTTTATCTTGATCAGGAAAAGTGACAGTGCCGAAAGATCAAACAGGTTGTGGTGTGAATTGGTGAACGATATATGTGTTTACGGAATCTTTATTTCATTATATGCAACCAGGTGTTTTGTTGAAATATATGAATACCTCTACTATGGACAGCATCTGCATTTTATGTCGGAATTCATCTTCATCCTGATAATTTTGCTTATATGGATTGCGGCAAGAATACCTTCAGATTTGCTGAATGTCATAACCAGCCCAAAACCAATGAGTACAATGAAAGAAAAATTGAAAGACATGCTCTTGCAGATTCCTTTGGCTTTGTTGTTCGGCGGATATATAATACTTGTCGCCGCAGGTATAATATGGGCATTGATTCCTGCCGTATTCGCAGTACTGGTTGTTATTGGTATTATGTTTGACAGCGCATATAAATACCGAAATATCATCACTGTAAAGTTGATATTATGGGTGTCAGCCGTATCCATAACGCTACTTGGGATCGGATGGATTGCCTATGATTTGACATGCGGATATATTTTCTCAGCTGCAATGGATATCTACCCAGCCTCATATGCTGCAAATCTGTTGAGTCTCATATTCGTTTCCTTACCTTTGATACGGGTTGCAGAGCCGTTCTATGAAAAATATGAGCCACAATTATATATACCAATGGGGAAAGAAGACATAGAAGCATTAGAAGCAAACAAACGAGAAAAAAAAGACAGAGGACAACAATGAAAAGCAGCAGTAACAAAACGAACGATTCGCACGATTTGTCGTACCTCCTCCGGCACGACAAAACGTATGCGTTCGACCCCGGTGGCTGGCGTTCCATTGAGAATCTTGTGCGCGAGCAAGGATTTACTTTTGAGCAACTTTGCGATCTCGTAGCCAACGATTCCAAAGGCCGGTTTGAATTCAATGACGACAAGACAAAAATTCGGACCTTGTACGGGCATTCCGTCCCGGTGGAGATGAACTATGTGCGTTGTACGCCTCCGGAGGTTCTCTATCATGGAACCTCGATGAATGCCAACGCCGCCATAGCGGAAGTCGGATTGAAACCTCGGTCAAGGAATTATGTACACCTTACAAGCGACAATGATGCAGCACTGGAAACAGGCGCCCGCCATGGAGCCCCCATAGCGATACAAGTTAAGGCGCTTGAAATGTTTCATGAAGGATACAAGTTTTATAACCCGGCAAGGAACATATGGCTTGTCCGTGAAGTCCCGTCCCGTTTTATTGATTCATATTATGTTCCTATGAACTCTTTCAATTTAGAGAGCATCAACCATAAGATGATAAAGGTTGTATGCGACACCCGCAGTATCATCGAGGCATTAAGCCGGAACAGTACAATCGCCTCCTTATGCGAAATCGTACCTATTGCAGATATGTCATGGTCCGTCAATACTATGGAAGAGATGTTCGGGAATCAGTTGCACATCCTTGTTGTGACCGACGCCCGGAATGTGACCGATGATTTCGTACGGCAGGTTTCCACTCTTGAAAAACACACTTCCGGGCTTATTCTGATCTCGCCGGTTGTCGTTGATGGGATTCCTTCCATTCAGGCAGCCGAGCGTGATGAGATACATGGCATTTTGTTCGCTCTCTGCCTGCTGGTGGAACGCAATCGGCCGGGAAATTTGAGTCTCAAAGATATTGCTACATTATTGTATGCAACCGGGAGAGAAATTAAGGCGCTGCAAACTTCCTATAACGACAGTTCAGATATTGCCAATCTCTGCGAGAAGCTGACGGTTTCACTCAAAGGACAGGAGGTGCATTTCAGATCCTGTATTATCCAAATATCAATGCCGGCGGGTTGTAAGGACCAGGTTGAAGGTATTCAGGTCGAGGCTTACGAGATTGTTGCATGTGTCCGAAATATGATGCCGTCTGTGGGTTGTTACTTCTGCTATTCAGACAACATGCCCGGCGACAGCCAGATCCGACTTTCTGTTTTCTTGCATTAATCTGTTTCTGTTCTACTGCGATGAAAATGAAAGAGATGGACAAACCGATCGAAGGATCCTATCCGGTAAGTCGAAATGTGTTTGCCGGAGAGCATCCATTGTTCGACATTTACAAAAGATCCGCCAGGGGGAATATACCGGCCCTGCTGAGATTCGGGATTACGATTTTTCTGGATCTGACCCAATCGTATGAGGCTCCGGCCTATGAGTCGTTTTTACCATCCGGAGTGGAACGGATATCGTTTCCGATTCGGAACTGTGATGTTCCGGCAAGCGTTGACTCGGTAATCGGACTGTTCCGGAGGGTGGAACAACTGCTACAGGAGCATCCTCGGGCCAAACTCTACATCCATTGTCATGGAGGTGTTGGACGAACGGGGACCATTGTAGCTTGTTACTACATTTATTTCGAACATCTGTCATTCGAAGAGGCCCTTGATAAAATGCGACAGCAATACGCTCTGTCACCCCGCTCGAAAATCATGAATGCACCCGAAACTAAACGTCAAATCGAATTTGTCAAAATGTTTACTAATATAGGGACAGTCGTTTAATTCCGTCATTATGAGTCAATCGGCAGACTGTCCCGGTAATTTTTCCGATCGAACTCATCTTTTTATATTTTCGGCTCCGTTTC
>JFBN01315864.1_pt1 | contig 23110 bp, 20 predicted proteins | sample 768741 | NCBI WGS metagenome assembly JFBN01 (sample SAMN01983846, study PRJNA193217) | chicken gut metagenome | biome: terrestrial biome; isolation source: ceca of Broiler chicken | host: Gallus gallus | place: United Kingdom: England | collected 2010-09-07
CGGGCAGGAATACCACCAGCGACGCCAGTCTGGGCTCTGCTTCGAGTGCGGGGTGACACGAAATGTCCATTCTTCTTGGAGTCGCGCCCATACTCAGCGACCTTTGTCTGGATACCACGTCGCTGCGCGATGTGACATTACTTGTACTTTATTACCATGCGGGAGGGAAAGTAGAGCATGTGTATTCCATTTTGAAAAAGTATAAATTTGCTTTTATTTCTCGAATTTAAGTTGTATCTTTGCACCGCTCAAATGGAGAATCGACTATGGAGAGATGGCAGAGTGGTCGATTGCGGCGGTCTTGAAAACCGTTGAACTGAGAGGTTCCGGGGGTTCGAATCCCTCTCTCTCCGCCATAGAGGTGTAAATCAAGCGTTTGCGAGATTTGCACCTTTTTTATATTCAAGAATAAAATGTCTGAGGGGGCGGGATAGTTTCCGGTTGGTGAAATAGGAAACAATTATCAAGATGCCATGAATACCATAAAGTCCTGCATCGGGGAGTAACGGTCTCGTTGTGGCCCGTATAAGATTCTCTACTGTATATGGAAGAAGGGATAAACGAGCTTGGTTATTTCGTTTATCCCTTCGGGTATATACGCTGATAGCATAATGTCAGTAGATGTATTCGACGTCCGACTTTTTGAATCGCAGGATTCGGGTGTCGTAGCTGCTGGCTCCGTTTTTGGTCATGTAGAGGTTGCCCATGCCTCCGTTCATATACCACCCCTCGCCGGTGGGTGAGTAGACACCGAAGAGGATATTGTTGTAGTGGCCGGAGTGCAGGATACCGGTGTCGTTCCATTGTGCCGCCGGTCCGTACCAGACGAGCGGTTCGTGTTCGGGGAAGTCGGGGCTCGACAGGGCAATGTAGATGAGATTCGAAATGGTCATGGATCCCACCTGTATTCCATTCTTGCGCAGTTGCTGGCGCTTTACGGTAGAATGCCCGTTCCACGGATTCCTGAGGATATGGGTACCGTTGTACATCATCCAGATGTAGTCGGTGGCATCGAACAACCGGTTGAATTCTTCCATCGAGGGGAGTTCGTACCCGTCGGGCGATAGGGTCGTGGGTGGCAGTTTGTTGATGTGTACCTTTTCGTCCCGGGTGAATCTTTCGAGAACGATGACGCTGTCTTTTTCGATTACCTGCATACCCTGTCCGCTGTTGCCTTGGTAGGCCCACCCCCAAAGTTTGTAATACTCTTCGGGCGTACAGTCGGTGAGATACTGGAAGAGGGTCTTGTTGGCTTGTACCGCCGGGTCGGCCGAGGAGAGTATCTGGTCGTCGAAAGACTTTGAGTTCTTGATGGCGTTGTACTTGCACCACCAGACGCCGTGCAGAAAGGTCACAGGCAGGCCATAGTTGCGGCGGATTACGGTGTACTCTTCCCGGTCGGAGTGGTCGCCTTTATTCCGGATTACGAGTGTGGCCGATTGTCTCCGCCCGTTGGCCGTGGGGTCGTTGGGGCGCCAGCCTCCCAATACCCGCCAGGTGTTGCTGCCACTCTCGCTGTCGATTCTTATCCAAGGGTCTTCACCCTCTTCAAATTCGACGAGCATCTCTTTTTCGGCGGGGAGAGTAAAGAGACCGAATTCGTTATCGGCATAGCGGTTGAAATCGTGGGTGTAGGTATCTATCCCGAAATTCAAGACTCCTTCGCTGGTTGTCGGGTTTCCCGTCATGCTTATTTGGATATGGTCTTCGGGATAGGAGTTGTTCAATCCTTTCCGATGAAAATAGACTTTGAGGTCGACGGTTTTCATATTGGGGGAGTAGAGTTTCTTGCGGATTCGGAACAGATTGATTCCGGCCAGCGAAGTTGCCGTCTTGTCTTTCAACTCTGTGGGAGAAACCGGCTCTACGGTCAGCGAGGGGGCGGCTACGGGGAATACTTCCAGTTCGCTGTCGCTCTTGATGGCTACGATAAAGTCGGTTGCCAGGTGGGGTAATATGAGCCGGGTCCCTTCTTGGACAACGGTTGCATAGGGGGGCAGCTGGGTCAGTGTCGAGTCGATGGCGATCCGGTCGTCTATGCCCGGTTTCAAATTCGTATCACCACCGTCTTTCCACTCTTCTACGGTCAACTGTACATCGGCATCGATCACATCTTTGCGCAGAGTTATGGAGTAGACCGTGTTGCGCGATATTTTCTTCGGCAAATCCGTTTCGAGCGAGTATTCCTTCCCGTCGATCGAGGCATTCAAGGCTACTTTCAGACCGGGATTCTGCTGTTCATACAGGTACAGGATTCCCGATTCGCTCCCGGTGTAGGGTTGCTCGGGAGCGAGGACAATATCGGTCGCCGGACTGTTCTCGGGAGAGACCACCTCGGATTGTGGAAAGAGATAGGCCTCCGTCAACACCTGTTTGAAGGTGATGTTTTTTACCTCGGCACTTCCGGCCACGGCAATTCTTAAATCGAATCGGGCCGCCACCCGTTTCAGAGATACCGGGATTATGTGGTCCGATGCCGTGTAGTCCGACAGCGAGATTACTCCCGTATATACACTCTCAGCTGTTCCGTTGGCCGCATGTATGAGGGTCTCTTGCCACTGCAATTCCGACAGACCGGGCGCGGGCGACTGGAAGTCGGGGAGCAGCGAGGTGTTGGCCACGATATAGAGGTTCCCCGACAGGGCCTCGAACTGAAATTCATATTTGCGCTCGGTGCGTTTCACGCCGTTATACGCCTTGACAAATACCCCTTCGTCAAACAGGTAGGCCTGGATATCGTCTATTCGGTTGTCATTCGCATTGTCTACTTGATTCTCTGAAAAAAGAGGGGATATCTCTGCACAAATCATCTTGTCTGTACTTCCGAGATGACTCTCCGCTGCAAATTGGTCGTCGCATGATAGGCAGATCAGGAAAGCCGGTATAAAAAGCAAAATTGAAACTATTTTTCTCATGATTTCTATTTCTTTTTTTTGTGTAACAAGATAAATGCGGGAGATATCCCATCTTATATTCTGCTCCCGTTTAGTTGAGCGAGAGTAGGGCTTGGGGCACAAGTTCGGTGTCGGTACCCTCTTCCCATTCGTCAAAAGTGATATCGACCGTTACATCGATTACATCTTTGCGCACGGTAATCTTGTAGATCGTATTGCGCTTGATGTCCCCTTGGAATGCTTTGGTCAGGGTACGGGGTTTGCCGTCGATGACAACATCTACACTGATTTCAAGATTGCCCTGTGCTTGCTCATAGGCATAGAACACGGCCGAGGTATTGGTGGTGAGGGGGGAGTCAAAGGTGACGGTCATATCGTTGACCGGGGTCTCTTTCGTGGAAGATTTGCTCATGGCCGGGAAAAGGGTACCCGATTGAGCCGCATTCTTCAAGGTAATGCTGTTTACAGAGGTTACCCCCGCGGTTTTCAGATTGAGATCGAAACGGGCAACGCCTCTTTTCAGGCTCACGGGTAACACCGTCTGCGAGTTGCTCATGTCGTCGAGGCTCAGACTTCCCGAATAGAAATGTACCGGGGTGTTGTCCTTCATCGTCATGCACTTTTTCAGCCACTCTTCCTCGGTAATTTCCTGACTTTTCAACTCGGCCAGATCGATTTGTTCACGGGTGTTGGCCAATACGTATAATGTTCCGGCATGTTTGTCGATCTGTATGTCAAAGCTGCTGGCCGAGGGGATAAGGTCGGTGTAGATTCGGGAAATTTTCCCGTCCTCGAATATACAAGCCTGTATGTCGTTTATGGTGGTTTCACCTTCCAAGGTCTGCCCGACACCTTCATATCGGGTGATGGAGGTCTTTACAGTTCGATTGCCCTCGCCGTCGGGTAACGTCGGTGTCGTAGAATCATCGTTGGTACATGAAGCGAATACACCTAAGGAGATAAATGCCGCAAAAAAAAGATTTGTTCTCATCATTGTGCTTTTGTTAAAGTTCAACATTGGGTTTAATGGTTTATTAATTAATCAATATCAGTCGTAAGTATATTCTACGGGAGTCTTGATACAGCGTATCACCCGTGTCTTGGTTGAATTGTTGGCCGCATATTTAATCCAGTTTTCATTGGGCTTTTGCTGGCTGTCATCCCCTTCCATGACCCACGTCTGGCTGCTGCTGCCATAGGTAGCCAGGAGCAGGTTCATGCGGGCGATGTTGCCCGGGATAGTATTCCATTGGTGCCCCAGACCGTTCAGTACATAGTGGGCTCCGTCGATTTCGAAATCGTAAAACGATATGACTCCGTAGTTATGACCCAGAAAATTGACATCTCTCTCCACAATCGTAATCCGTATGGTTTGCCCTTTACTGTTTTGGTAGCTTCTTGACCCCACGCCGCCCAGGTTAAAATTCCCGTTTTTGGAGAAGGCCAGGTAGTCGTCATAGTCGGGAATCTGGTATCCACGGGGAGCCATCTCGGTCGGAGGCAATACCCCGAAATTCTGGGCACTTGCCGCCATGCCCTCGTGATAAAAAGCACTCCCGTCGTGGCAGAGGGGAAGCCCCTGTCGGTTCCCGCCCTGGTATTGGTCACCCAGCAGTGCCAGGAGTTCATCTTCGGGAGCAGCGGTCAGATAGGAGAGCAGCTCTTGATGGGGAGCCGGGTCGTCGGGAATCGTCACCTGATCTTCAAAAGACTTGACATTTCCCCGCAAATTGTATTTGCACCACCAGGTCTCACCTATTTTCACCACGGGCAATCCCCAGTTGATTCGACGGATTGTATAAGCCTCCCGGTGTGTTCCGTCTTCGTCCGAGATGACCAGCCGTCCCTCTTGCGTTCTCCCGTCGGCTTTGGGGTCGTTGGGTTTCCAGCCTCCGACAATTCGATAGCTTCTGCCCGATACCCGGGAGCGGGAAGCCGGGTCGGATTCTGTCTCCGACGCTTGCAGCCAGGCCGATTCATCGGCGTCGAATTCCACACGGAGCATCTTGCCGGCCGGTAAATGGATTATACCCAGTTCGCCTTCGATATAGTCGTTGAAATCGCAAGTCGCATCGTCGTCGAAATGAATCGCCCCGTCGACCTGTATTGGATTGGCCTCGATAACCAGCACGATTCGTCCCAAGTTGGTGGCCGCCCTGTCCAGAATGTCCAGATGAATCCGTTCGGCCGTTCTCCCGGGCATGCGCGAACAGCTGCGGACGGCGACGTCGGCTATCTTTTCCAACGCCGAACGGCTGATATTGAAATCCCGGGTTATCTCTACCCCCGAGACCGAGCCGTCGACGGTTACCGTGGCGTCGGCTTCGGCCAGCAGAGCCAGTCTGAAATCACTCCCATGATAGGGCACAAAGACGGTATCGCGTGTCTCGTTCACCCTGACTCCGTCGGAGAAAACCGAGTTTTCCACGTCGACCAGACCTCTGAGCGAAGGTGTCGATTCGGTCGATGCTCCCGTGCCCCAACCCTCCGATTCGATGACGAGTTGCACGTCGGCCCCTTTCCCCTCTATTTTCAGGGTGTATATCTCGTTCCTCCGGATTACGGTGGGCAGTTTGGCTTTCAGCAGGTGACGGCCTCCCCCGAACTGGATAGTCGCTTCGACCAGGAGCGACGGGTGAGTCTGCTCGGTCAGATACAGCAGTGTTTCGCTCCTGTTTTCGAGAGGTGTGTCGGCATACTCTTTTGTAAAACGGAATGTCGATGCCGATGCCGGCGTTTCAACGGTCTCTCGCGCCAAGGCATAACCTTTGTCGGTCAAGTTGTGAATGACCACCTGTTGCACCTGTACCCCTTTTTCGAGCGATTCAATATCGATCCGGGCTATCGCTCGGGTCATCGGGATAACCGCCGAGGTCGATTCCCCCAGAGTAGTCTTGCCGGTCATCAGTATGCCGTCGTCCGTCATCTCGTCTACATTCCCTTCGATGGCGAGAAAATCGTCCAGGGTCGAGTGGCCGGGGGCGAGTGTTTCGAGCCCCTTCAATAGCTGCGTATTGGCCAATATGTGCAGTGTGCCCGTGAACGAGGAAGGTGCAAACGTGTATAGTTGGGTTCCCACTCTCTTTGACGGTGTAATTATCTCTTCCAGTATACCGTCGACAAACCGGTAGCCGGTTACCCGGTTGATGGCCGATTCCTCGTCGCTTCCCGAAATCTTGTCGGTAGCCAGCCTCACGGTTATCGCGTTCGGATTTCCCGACTCCGGGAGATGGTGCTCCTCATTGCAGCCCGTCATTACCCCGAGCAGGAGCATCGATAGGGTCAGGCAGGTCAATATGTTTGTATTCATTTCCTATATCGATGATTATTGTGGATATAAATTGGGATTTGTGCTGCTGTTGAGATAACTGGGAGAGTCGATGGGCATCTCGTGGAGGTGATTGACATAAAAGTGGTTCATCAGCTCCTGGGCCCAGGGTCCATAGGTGAAGGCACTGCTGTGGCTGTATCCCATCACGTGACCCAGCTCGTGAAACATGATTTCGCAGGCATAGGTATTGTTGTAGTGGGTCAGCCAGCCCTTCTGCCATACGCCGTAGGAAGATCCTCCCCCCAGTCCGATAACGCCGTTACCGGGATAGACCAGACCCACGTTCAGCGTGCGTTCCTGTCTCATCTGCCTCAGCACGACGTCGGGCGATACCTTGTCGTTGACCCCTCCGTTCCCATATAGCCGATCTTCGTTAGCCCGTAATATCTCTTCATGCTCGGGCATGTCGATCATGTAGGTAAAATTCAGGAAGAAGGCCACCGCTTCGCGGCAATGCACGGGGCGGATACCCATCCAGTTTCCCACAGGTCCTCCGTCGGGTTTCGTAGGATCCCCGTCGAAGAGGTGGAATCGTATGTTCCAGCCATGTATGATGCCTTTGAGTTTCTCCCAATAGGGGTCGTCGGACTCTATCTTGAACTCGATACCCGAAAAGTCGTCGGCCTGCATCAGGGGCATTTTGACAATCTTGCCCGACTCGGAGCGGAAATACCAAGTTTTTTTCAACAAGGGAACCTCTTCGTAGAAATCGGCAAAAGGGGGAATGTGGTCGAAATAGGCCAGGTCGACATACTCATTCCCGGCCGAAGGGATACGCGCCCTCACCAGAACGTTGTTCAGCGCCCGAGGCGAGTAAAACCGGGCATGAAGTTGCCCCTCGGGCGTAATGGAGAGTTGCAGCGGACGAGTCGTATTGAAGTTGCGCAGTGTCTTATCCGTGTAGATGGCATGCGGTTCGTCGTCTTGCAGAATGAGGCCGTGTTGCCCCTCGGCATACGCCCGGTCGGTGATGAACATGGTACCTATTTCATCGTCGGGGTGTACAACCTGAATCTCGACCTGGCCGATATGGTTGCCGGTAACGGAATCCAGCTCGAAGGTATAGGAACGTCGTGTCGCACTGCCCCGATAATCCCGGGTAAGCAGGGTGGCATCGCCTGTTACCGACCCGCCCTGGATTGTGGGCATGAATAAGTATTCCGTCTGCTCCGACAGGTCCAGCACCTTCATCTCTCCATTGCTCGCTCCCGAGTACAAGCCTTCGCCCGAGAACCGGGTGTAAAATCGGCTGTTGCTGTTGAATGCAATCGTGTTGGAGGTGACGGCGGTTCTGATGTAGGGGTTGTTGTAGGAGAAGGTGAAATCCATTCGGCCCACAATGCGGCGTTGGACAATTCGCTCGGGAATCTCGGCAATCACCTCATGCCCCGATGCCGTGGATACCTCTCTCACGGTAAAGGGCGTTGTCGAGTAGAAGTATTCACCGTCCAGAGGCTTGGCCAGCTCTTCGGGAAACGAGAGCCACACCTCTGAGATATGATTGATCGGGTGTATGGTCGCCTGGTCGGCAGCCGGGTCGCCCTTCATGCCCAGAATCAGAATGCGGTAAGCGCCTGCGTGCAATCCCTCCAAACGCATGGTTGACGAGTTTTTGTCATACAATCCTTTGACCCCGTTCACCCGGTTACCGGCTTCATCGACGACCACGAACTCCACCCGGTCATAATTCGACAAGGTTTGGCGCGACGATACCGCGTTTGGTTGGAACTCCCCGGCTAAACGTTCGGCCGATAGGAGTCCTTCGGTATACCCTTCATGTACCAACAGAAATGAGAAATCGCCTGCATCATGTCCGGGGGCTACCGAATCCCAATGCTCCTCTTCGGCACAGGCAGAGAGTATCAATATACTTGTCAGAAGGAGATAAATCGTATTCCTCATTGTATGGATACTTTTTAGTATATGTTTGTTGATAGTATATTCTTGCCGGAAAAAAGAATCTGAACAGAACAAAATAGGTAAATTTGAGCGTTAAAATCGTCGGGACGATATTGCCTGTTCCTGCAAGTGTACAAGGATAATTGCTCCCCAAGAACTGTTGAAATCCTTTTGACCGGTGCAAAAGTATCGGATTGTATGCTCACAATCGGTAACAAATGTTACGCTGGGGCAAAAAGGGTAAAATAAGGAATGATATAATTGGTTGCGATGAATAATGAGATTTATGAAATGCCCCTGTTTAGGGGCGGAAATAAGGATACGATCGAGAGAATCATGCACGATTTTCCCAGCCGGTATGTTCATTATAAAAAGGGCGATACCATTGCCATGCAGGGGAATGCCTGCCGGTCGTTGTATATCCTGTGCGAAGGGAGTGTCTACGCCAAAATGATCAGTGAGGAGGGAAAGGAATTTACCCTCGACACCTTGTCGGCCCCCGATGTGCTGGCCTCGGCTTTTGTATTCAGTTCCGAAGGCATATTCCCCGTTACCATCTTGGCGAACAGTGACTGCGACCTTTGGATTGTCAGCAAAGAGAGTCTGTTGAGAATCATCGAGTCCGAACCTTTGGTCCTGCGCAATTATCTGACGGTCATATCGGATCACAGTATGTTCCTGAGCAAGCGGCTGAACGAATTTGCCTTGCAGACACTCTCGTCGCGAATCATAAGCTATATCGAACAGAACGGAAGCATACAGAACTTGCAGGAAGCCGCCTTTATTCTTGGAGTCGCTCGCCCGTCCCTTTCACGGGCTGTTCTGCAACTGGTCGGTCAAGGTGTGTTGAAAAAGGAGAACAGAGGATATGTACTTGTTTAAGCGAGTGTAATTGTCGCAAGAGGTCTCCCATCGCGGAACCCCTCTTGCGACTTTATTCAATCGACAGATTACAGATTTTCCAACTGTTCAGTTGCCGTGTAGTAATCCAGCAATACTTTGATGGTTTGTGCCGTTGGGCGTTTTTCTGACGGAGTATATGGGTTGCATTGTGAAAACAGAATGAGAGAGTCTTTGATATGGGTCTCTTTGAACTCCGGACCAATGCGTTGAGTTGAGTCTAATAACCCGATTACCCGATATAAGTCACCTGTTTTCAGGCTTTTGACAAATTGTAAATTGTATCCCATCCAGATGATACCCTCGTTTGCTAATTTCCCCCAATAGGCTGCTGATTCTTTGTTGGCGACGATTATGATTTGGGGCTTTATCACATCTTCAATGATGTGTTGTGTCAAGTTCAGCTGATCGACAATAAATGGTATACCCATTGGATTGGTGAGAATGTCATGTCTGAGAAAATCCTGCTTTTGTTCACGGAAATAGAACAAATCCAAATAAGCCGATTCTGCGCGAAAGTCATGATTGGCATCTAAGAGCATCTTTTTTATGGGTTGCCAATAACGGGATTGGGGAACTCGATCGAAGAGAATGTCGTCGAATTTGAAACTCTTGTTGGGTTGCTCTTGTGGATTGAATGAAGGATTGATGCCTGTAATCAGGATCTTTTTCTGGCTCTCATTTTCTGAATAATCGAAGCCTCTATCCTTAATTGGGGCAGGTAGTGTAGCGATATAGTCTTGTGACCATATTTCGCAAAGTCGTTTGTTTGTTTCCATACGGATTTGTTTTAACGGGTTGGGTTTACTTATTATACGTTATACAGGGCCCGATTTGTCGGGTGTGTAATGTTATCGTTTGAGGGCTGTTAGTATCGATTTGATTGAAGTATATAATCTTAAATCGGCTAATGCGTTATCTTCCGTTGTTGATGTGAGTGTTTTTAGCTTCATCGACAGGATATTTTCTGCTTGAATCTCTGTCAACTGAAATTCTTCCATCAACTTATTTCGAGCGACCAATAGACTATTCGATTGTCTGATTGTAAGGATAGCTTTATGCAGATTATTTTCAACGCCTACAATTTTTAATAATCCCGAGGTTTTCTCAATTTGTTGATCTATCATTGCAATTTCATGGTCAAGTCGATTCATTAGATACCATGCCAGTGAATGTTCCAACTTGAAATGAAAAACGCATAAAGTCGGTTCTTCTGACTCTTCATCGTAATTGACACGTAACGAGGTATTGGCTGCCGATAGTTTCATTTCCAACTTTTGTTCATCGCTATTGTCTTCGTCAAGGAAAAACTTGTCAAAGTCAATATCATTAAATAAGTCGTTAAGGTAATCATCGTCAAGGCCATCATCGTTAAGGCCATCATCGTCAGAGTCATCATCGTTATCTTTGTGTTTGAAATCTTCCGACTCTCTGTATTCCACGAATATTTTTTTTGCTTTTTCCAGGAACGATCGCTTTTCACCCGGTTCTAAATGCGATAAGTCGTTCTCGATTTCTGCCAACTGGATCTCTATATCTTGCCAATGATTAAGGATAAATGAATAATCCTCTTGAAGCCGGGGAATTTTAATGACGGCACGTCCGTTGTCATCGAAATCCAATATATTTGAAATGTTTTCCATATATTGCGTTTGTTAAATTGCCTGGCGAATAGCTCGAATGAGTCTCTCTCGTGACTGGTAGTTCATATCCATAATGTCTTCACTGAAAAAAACCGGAATAGATGTTCCGCGCAATATGTAATGTCCATGGGTTTCACTATGGGGGTCTATCCAACGATTTTTCCCGAAAATGAGTTGATAGCAGTATTCGCTGAAAAATACTATGGCGACAGGGCTTAATCTCCGAATCGTGTCATAAGTCAATTCCAGTTGTTCACGAATGAAATCACTGTTTGTATTTAGTAGAGCCTCCCGGTTGTTTTCACGGGCATAAAGCAGGTTAATGTGTGTATAGGGATATCCGACTCTGTCGGCTATTTTCTCCAACTCTTTAAAGTACAAGGGAGCCCCTGGTCGTTTGTATAGGCTGTTGTATAAGAGTGCGGTCCCTTTTTTACTCGTTATCATAGTGTTATCGTCGTCGGGCGTATAGGAAGGATTTATCCCAACAAACAGAATGCTCTCTTGTTCTCCTTCGGCAGAAAAAATAGGACGGCGTTCGAGAATACGGTCGTCGACTCTATGGCGATATTTATTCCATATGAAGTTCAGTCGCTGTTCGATCCTGTCATAGTCGTTAAGGTCAATGGTGGTAGAAATGTCGTCTGAAACAGATTGACGTTTGGGTTCCATCGTGACAGTATGAGATGCAGTTTCCATGCTATTATTCTGTGCCTGTTTGACTTCTGATGTAGTATCAGTTTCATTTTTCCTGATTGGTTTAGGTGTGCGCAGTTTCTTTAATCTTCTATATCGAATTGTTTTTAATGTGAAGAAGAATAGCCAAATGACAAGAATAAAGAAAATCAATTCTCTTATTAACCCCATGGCCAAGACTCCTGCCAAAAGAGGAATAAGAATAAAAGAAATAAGCAGTATGGACCAGCCAGAGTAGCATTTCCAGAGTCTGTCTCTTTTGGCTTTTTTGAGAATGGATTCAAAATAAAACAACTGTGGCTCGGTGTTGTCAATAAATTGAAGCTTCTGAACACACTGTTTGTATTTGCTTAACAGAGCATCGCAAAATTTGTTCCTGATTTTAGCTTCGTCAGTACCACTCCCATGCCATCGGTTTGCCTCGACTTGAACTGATAATTCTGACAAGAGGGTCACTAAATCTTCTTTATTGTCCGGTATATGGATATTGGCCACACTGTCTATGTTTTTTAAGACGACAGCATCGAGTGCATACATTTGATTACGATGTAGTCTATCGTTATAGGCCTCTATTTTCGCTTCTGCGATACTTCTTTGAGTCTCTCTTCTTGCTCCTTTGGCCGAATCGACTCTTCGGTAAGGTGTCGAGTGGGCATCTCCAAAAAGCCAATTACTTACCGCCTTGCCCGCATTTTTACCAATTTCTCGTTTGAAAGAATCTGTTGTTTTTCCCATGGTTGTATAATTATTAAGTCAATGCTCCCAGTTGTCAATTTAAAAAAGAAAGTGTGGAGCTTTTTCGTCTATTCAACAAGAGGTTCTGACAAAACCTGAATACAAATAAACGGAAACAATCCCCACACCTGTATCATAGCGTATGGAATATAACGCATGCAGATACAGATGATAGCCGTTGTCGTTATCCTTGTATTCGTTGAAACTGTCAGATTTCTTGTTAAGGATAGTGCGAGAACACTTTCATCTATTATGTCTAGCCGTTCATGTGTTGAACGACAAGGCGAATATAGTGAAAATTTTTTAAAGGGCAGCATCGTGGGGATTGTTTTATTTTAATACCATTAATCAGGTTCGACGACAAAGTTACAGGGGGTATGCGAAATAATATTTCGCATACCCCCTGTAACTAAAAAAATTATTGGTAAAGGTCGGTCAGTCGATGTGATTTCTGTTTTAAGATTTCCCGGAGAGAGGTGGGTTCTAAGACTTCGAGTTGTTCGGCATGAAGAAATATTTCCTGCACAAAATCAAAGGCCGGAATCAGCCAATATTCAAAAACCGTATAATCCGAGGTCTGTTCTTTTATTTCCTGGCTGTAATGGAGAGGTTGGGATATGAGGTATTGAGGAAGTTCCTGATAGGCTTTCAAAACGATGCGACATGGTTTCTCGGTATATCCATCGGTCGAAATGCCGTAGAATGGGGCGAAATATTCTTGGGGGGCGAAATTGGGGGGATAGGTGAAGTGGGTCGATGTAAGTTCGCAACGATTGAACCGATCCAACGCATAGATGCGGAATTTCTTGTTTGTACTATGTCGACAAAGCAGGTACCACCTGCGTTTGAACATCTTCAAACACAACGGTTCAACCAATATCCCTTGCCGTGCCATGCTGCCAATATGGAATGACTTGTAGTCGATACACAGTACCGTATTGTCTCTTAAAGCCTTTGTAATCGGGCTTAAATATTGGGTGCCTGCGTCTGACGCTTCCAATATTATTTTGTCAGAGATATTTTTACAGTTTGTTATCAATTCTTCCGTAGCTATACTGTTCAATAGCCATTCGATGTGCCGGTATTGAGAGTCATTGGCTGTCTCGATTTTATAATGACTGTTTGCTCCTGAGCGTACACACTTGATTTGTATATCCAATTGGTCGGCTATAGCATAACAGTGATTGAGAAATGTCCTTCGGGAAATATCGGTTTCGCCACAGTCTTTGTAGTGAGAACTCCTTTGCCATTCGGCGTTGATTTCGGCAAGAGTAAGTCCCGAAGGGTTACGCCGTAATAACTCAATCAACCATAGGTGTCGTTTAATAAGAAGGGTTGCCATTCGCTTATTGATTATGGGGGAATTATTTGAATGTATGTACGATTTTATTTCGTGTCCCCCTCATACGTGTCGGTGAGGGTGCGGATTCTGATGCGGGTCACCGCCTCGGGGGTGATGTCGGCTCCGTCGATGGTTACCACTTTGCGCTCGCCCGGCAGCAGGTCGAAGAAGTTGTCGGAGAGGTCGGCCCCTTGGGTGGGTATCTCGATGAACACATCTTTGGCCAGGCAGTCGGTGGTGAGGGTGAGCGTGACGCCCAGAGGTGTCGTCTCGACGGTTTGGGTCAGATGAGGCCGGGGCAGGTTCAACTCCTTGGGTACGGTGAGGAACTTGTGGCCGTCGAAGAGGGTTTCGCCTTGATGCTCTATCCGTAAAGTGAGGAGTACCTCGTTTTTCTTCCAGCCACCCAGCAGGTCGGCGAGGCTGAGGGTTGCAATGTGTCGGGTGGCGTTGGGCTCTATGTCGCACGCGAAGCTGACGGTGTTCAGCTCTTTCCCGTAGAAATCTTGCAGACCGATGGTGATACGGGCCTGGTCAATCCGGTCAATCCGGTCGGAGAGTGTGTAGACCGATAGGCTGTCGCTCTGGACGGTGGTCGAGAGCATCAGGGGGGCGAAGGCGTCGCGGGCGTGGTAGTAGAGGGCTTTCTTGTTCTTGTAGTAGTCGATGGCCGACCATGAGATGGCGGGCCAGCTGTCGTTGAGTTGCCAGTAGAGCGACCCCATGCACACGGGGCGCTGCCGCCGGTTGGTCTCTATGCCGTGGGCGATGCCGTGTCCTTGCAGCAACAGTCCCAGGTAGACAAAGTCGTCGAAGGTGCAGGGCATGCGGTAGTAGTTCTGCATGTACTCTTGTATCAGATCGTTGCCGATGCTGCTTTTCTGGCGGTGGGTCATCACCTCGGAGCCGATGTGCAGGTCGTCGGGCCCGGCAAAGGTGCGCAAGGTCTTCATCTCGGGGAAGGACTCGAACCCGAACTCGCTGACGAACCGCAGGGAGAGGGTGTCCATGGTGTCGAACATCTCCCGGCCGTACCAGATGCCCCAGTAGTGGATATCGCCCTGAGTCTGTGTAGCGGGGCGTCCCCAGTTGGCCGAGTCGGGCGAGGTGTGTATGTAGCTGCGTTGCGGGTCGTAGCGGCGCACGCACTCGGCGAGGGTGTCGCGGAAGAGGGTGTGGTAGTCACGCCGCATCTGTTCAAAGGTCTCGGTCGGGTAACGGTGGTTCCACCCCCAGTATTTGAGCCCTTCGTAGATTTCGTTGTTGCCGCACCACAGGGCCAGCGAGGGGTGGTTGCGCAGCCGCCTGATGTTGTAGCGGGCTTCGCGGGCCACGTTGCCGAGGAAGGCCGTGTCGCCGGGATAGGCCGAGCAGGCAAACATGAAATCCTGCCAGACGAGTATGCCGTAGCGGTCGGCCAACCGATAGAAGAGTTCCTCTTCATACACACCGCCGCCCCATACCCGCACCATGTTCATGTGCGACTCCTTCATGTCGCGGAACAGCCGTTCGTAGTCGGCGGGGGTAACCCGGGGGAGTATGATGTCTTGCGGTATGTAGTTGGTGCCTTTGGCAAAGAGCGGACGGCCGTTTACCCGGAAGTAGAAGTTGCGCCCCAGCTTGTCCGGCTCGTTGATGAACTCGATGGTGCGTATTCCCGTCTGGTAGCGGCGGCTCGACAACTGTGTGCCTCCTTTCACGAGGGTTATCTCCACGTCGTAGAGGTGAGCCTCGCCCCAGCCGTTGGGTTGCCAGAGTTTCGGGTGAGCCACCTCGGCTGGCAGGGTGATGCGGTTTTCGCCCGGTTGCAGGGTGTATTCCCGGCACCAGCGGGCCGCCTCGCACCCCGCGTGGGAGAGGACGAAGCGCACTTCGACCGATTCGACGGGGCGGCTGTTTTCGTTGACGACGAGCAGGTCGGTCGAGAGTTCGGCCCGGTCGTTGTCGACGTGCAGGGTGCGGGTGAAGGCATCGTCGATGCGGAGTCCGTTGTAGAAGAGCAGCCGGGCCGGACGCCAAATGCCGCAACCCACCAGGCGGATACCCCAGTCCCACCCGTAGTGGTAGGGAGCTTTGCGGGCATAGACACTCAGGTGGGGCGTGCTGCGGTCGTTGTCGGCGGGGTAGTCGATACCTGTCTGCCGGTATATCGGTTCGACCGCTTTGAGCGGCGATGTAAAGTGGACGGTCAGGGTGTTTTCGCCCGTGACAAGCAAGGACTTTACCTCCTTCTCCCAGGCCACGAACATGTTGTCGGTATGCATGACCGGCTCTCCGTTCAGAAAGATGCGGGCGAAGGTGTCGAGTCCCTCGAAGATGAGGCGAGCATGGGAGTAGCGTTCACGGGTGGTACTGTCGACGGTAAAGGTGGTCGTGTAGCACCAGTCCTTCTCCTCGACCCATTTTACCTTCTCCTCGTTCTTCCCGTAGAAAGGGTCATCGAGCAGCCCGTTGCGCAACAGATCGGCATGCACCGTACCCGGCACCGTGGCGGGGTATGACTGGGTTTCGCCCTCGGGGGCGAAGCACCACCCCCGGTCGAGCATGATCTCGCGGGTATCGTCGACGGGGTGTTGCGAATAGGACGGTTTCATGAAGAACAGGAAGATTATTAGTGGAATAATTGTACGGTAATTCATGGTATATGCGTTGCTCGGTCTTGTTCAAAGGTACGCAAAAAGTTCGGAGGAAGCGACCGCCTTGAAATTTTTTCATTTGATTTTTCAAAAATAAGCCCGTATCTTTGATAATATTATAGGAAAAGAGAAAATGAAAACAAACAGAGAGGAGATCTTGCAGAGTGCCTTGCAACTGTTCATGTCGATGAATTACGAGCGGGTGAGCCTGCAAATGATTACCCGCATGGTGGGACTGACCAAGACGGGAATCTTCAATTATTATCCTACCAAACTCGATTTGTTTGTGGCTGTGGCCGACAAATATCTGTTCAACGCCCAGGACCCGAAGCACAAGTATGAGGAGTCGGACGGTACGCTGTCCGATTTTATTGATAAGTACGTGGACGGAGTAGAGCGTACGATGGCCGAGATTGTGCGCTTGGGCAATGTGCGGCAGGAGGCCATGCCCGGTCAGTCGGCCAATGCGGGTTATTTCCATCTCTTCCAGCAGGTACTCTTCTATTATCCTGACGGCAAGGCCAAGTTGCATGCCTGGATTGAATCGGAGTACGACCATTGGCGTAGCGTTATCCGTCGGGCTATCGAAAGCGGCGAAATCAATCGGGAGACCGATGTGGAGGAGGCGGTGGCCCAGTTTCGCCTCACGTTTGTGGGCATGTCGTTCGAAATGTCGTTTTACGAGGGGCTCGATGTGAATCGATTGGCCGCACACTTCCGGTATATTTATAATCAGTTGAAGCGCTAATCGCAGGAGGGAATCATAAAAAAATAAAAATATGACCGATTGGTCATATTTTTATTTTTTTTGTTCTATCTTTGCTCCTGTTAAAAATGACCAAGCGGTAATATTTATGAAACAGGAGCAATTTGCAAGTGTCCACAAGACCTTCAATTACACCCCCGGGAGCATCTTTACCAACCAATGGTCCAACCTGGCATTCGGTATCGGTATGATTGTTGTCCCAGCCATTTGCCCTTTTGGGTTGCGCATTCGTCGGTTACACATCTTGTCGCCGGCGGTACTCTCGACTATTCTCATTATCGGCGGTATTGTGTTGTTGGTGTTTACCTGGCTGGCCATGCGCAAGGCCCGGGCTCTCATCAGGGCCGGGGCCACGATTACGGTCGACGGTAATCGGGTGACCTACCCGACCGTCAAGTCGGGGCGGGTCGAGTATGATACCTTCTCCATCAGCGACATCGAGTACATCAAGTACGACGCAAAGGAGAACCAGTGTAAGGTGAGCTTGCCAGACCGATATCTGGTTTTCGAAACGCCCTATTTCGACTCGCAGGACGCATATGAGGAGTTTCGTGCTCTGCTCGGTTAAGGCTTTAATCCATTAAACTTATCTATATCATGATTGCAAAAACTATGAAAATCGTAACGGCTCTGGCGATTGCCGTGGCTGTATTGGCTTCCTGCTCGTCGGGCAATGATTTGGGAATGGCTTCGCAAGAGGCGGTAGCCAAGGTAAAGGAACTCGTAAAAAGCCAGGTACCCGCCGATGCGAAAGTCTATCGGGTAGAGTGGCGGGAGGACCGTGGCGACCGTAAGCTCGAGAATGTGTTGAGCGAGGTTTCCGTGTTCTATATTACCCCCGACAACAACGACTATCTACTGGTGTTGAATCGGGACGGTGACTTCAAAGCCGACGGACCCTCGGAGAGCCGCGGCCAGACCTATGCTTATGAACCAACGACCGCGCTTGACCTGAATGCCATCGATGCCGCGACGCTGCAAAAGTGGGGCGAGGAGGGTGACAAGCTGTTGCAAGCCGAGGAAGAGGGTGACCAGTATGAATTGAAGTCGGTCGAGAATTTCACTTTCTACACCCTTCCGGTCGAGCAGAGTAGGGTAGAGCGCTGGAATACCGATAGCTCCTACAAGGCCGACAGCCAAAAGCAGTATGCCTATTTCTCGCTGAACTACACGAAAAAAGGAGAAAAGTCCGAAATGAACGGCCGGCTTCTCACGACCAATTACTACACCGTGCCGTTCCGGGTGAACGAGTCGGGACAAGTCGAATTCGAATAATCCGCAACAACTCTTATGGGATTGCTCGGAGCGCGGGCAAAAGCGGCAGGTATCGATGGCGATTGGTTGTTTCGGGCCGGAGTGAGTTACCTGCACAGCCACGCGTATGCCCTGGCCTATGCCTGTTTCGATCGGTTGGCCGATGACGACTGGCAAGTCGCCTACAACAAAGCGTTGTGCTGTTTCGGGGTGGGTGACTATGAGCGGTGTTATACCATACTTTGCGCGGTCGAGTCGTTACTGCCCGTGCCACAAAGTCCAGACTTCGCGGAGCTTCCCGATACTCTTCTTCGCTGGGAGCATGAGAGCCCCATGCCCATGTGCCCCTTGTGTTTTGAGACATTTACGCCTGAGGCGACTGTCCTTTTCTTTCGGCTCAAAGCCGAGGCCGCTTTCCGGTTGCAGCGTTACGACGAGGTCAAAGCCCTCGCTGCCCGGCTGGGCGGTAGATACCGGCATATTTGTAAACTCATTGAACAAATCGACCATGACAGTCAACGACATTTATAAACTCTACGACCGCAATGCTGCTGCAGCCGAGATATGGGCGGCCTATACCGAGGTGGCGCTCGACAATCGCGACGATAATTTCCATGATTGTACGGCTCTGCATCTGGCAGCCGAAATGGGCGATGCCGATGCCATCGGGCTGCTGTTGGCTCGTGGGGCCGAGGTCGATGTGCGCGATGGTAGGGGATATACGCCGTTGCACTGTCTGGCAATCGTGACCGGCGAGCAGACTATTTCTGGCGAGCAGATTGTCGAGTCGGCCAGGCTGCTGTTGGAACACGGGGCCCGAATCACCCGGTCGGCACGCGGAACCACGGCTCTCATCGAGGCTGTGCGGCACCGGCATCACCGGCTGGTGGAGCTGCTGCTCCGTTCGGGACAGCCGGTCGACTCAACCGATAGTTATGGCGAGAATGCCCTGCATGTGGTGTGTCGGGTGGCCGGCGACACGGCCGCTTATCTGCGACGCTTGGAGTCGGGTATCGCACATTTTGCGGATACTTGGGTCCCTGAGAAACGCAAGGAGGAGACCTTGCACGAGCGGGACAAGCAACGTGCCGAGGCAGAACGCTGCTATCGCACGGCCTGTCTTTTGCTGGCCGATGGCCGTATTGATTCCGATGAGAAGAACGATGCGGGCCGAAGACCTTTCGACCTGGCAATGGAAGGGGGTGACAAGCGGATAAGTGCCTTGCTTTCGGGCAAGGGCCCGTCATTGGGCGAACCTCTCGAAGAGACCGGAGGTATGGATATTTTCCAGGCACTGTATCAGGAGGATTCGAAGGCCGTCGAGGCCCTGTTGCGATGTGGTGTCGAGTTGCAGACCGAGTGCGGCTATGATAAGATGACCGGTTTTTACGGGAAATCGCCGCTGGCTTGTGCGCTCACCTGGCAGAATGTCGAGGCGGCTGCGATGCTGCTTCGGGCCGGAGCCGACCCCAACTACCGGAACTCGCGGGGTGAGACGGCTTTTGTCGAGTGGCTCGACAAAGGGTGTCGGCACGCCTCGGGAGTAGAGACTTTCGGGCCGTTGCTGAATCTCTTTCTGGAAAAAGGGTGGAACCCCGATGCCCCGGTGAATGGTAAAGGAGAGACGGCCTTGGCGCTGGTGTGTGGTTGTGACGGAGACGATTTGGCCCTTTATACCTTGCGCGTTTTGCTCGGCTTGGGGGTCGATGTCAATGCTCGCGACCATCGGGGCCGGGTGCCGCTGATGCACCTCTTTGGCCGCACCCATTGCACGCCTATCAGTTGCGAGATGGAGGAGCTGTTGCTGGAAGCCGGGGGCGATGTCCAGGCCGTCGATGCCGAAGGGAATACGATTCTGCATTACATAGCCGACGGCTATTCGCATACCGAGGCGAAACAGGCGGCTCAGATGCTTTTCGATTTCGGTACTCCGCCGGTCGTTGCCGTCAACAATGCGGGAGAGACTCCGCTTGATGTGGCGACCCGGTGGAATAACGAACCCCTTGTGAAACTTTTATTGAAATACATTTAACCGGCGATTATGGATAACAGTCTTACTTTTCTCAATGCCTGTCGAAACGGCCAGAAAAGCATCGTACACATATTCCTCGACAAAGGGACTGTCGACATCGACAAGCGCGATGCCGAGGGGAACACACCTCTTTACTACGCCTGCCGGCAGGGGCATCGCGATGTGGTGTCGCTGTTGCTCGACCGGGGTGCCGATGCGACATTAGCCAACAATCGCGGTGAAACCCCGCTGCATGCCGCTGCACAGAGTGGAAACAAAGAGATTGTCGCTCTGTTGGCCCGGGCCGGAGCCGACTTGAATGCGACCGATTGCGAGGGGCGTACACCACTCATGGCGTTGCTCGACTGCAAGCGTACCGATGCAGCCCTCTGTCTCATGGGGTTGGGAGCTGATACGGGGTTGACCGACCGGTCGGGGCATACGGCTCTCGACTATGCGACGGCACATGGCCTTCGCGAAGTGGTCGACCTGCTGGCTCATGAGGCTACATGCGATGCTCGGGGCAACACGGCTTTGCATCAGGCCGTCTATAATGAGCAGAGCGAAGTGTTGCGCACCCTGTTGGCCGATTCGAAGGCACAGCTCAATGCCGTCAACGACGAGGGGGAGACCCCTTTGCTGCTGGCTTGTGGTCGGAGCAATCTGCTTGTGGCCGAATTGTTGATTGCGGCCGGAGCCGATGTAAATCGGGCGTCGCTTGCTGGTGTGGCGCCGCTGCATGCCGCCGCCACATCGGGCAACCGCTTTATCGGGCAGGCTCTGCTGGCTGCCGGGGCTGCTGTCAATGCCCGGGACAGTCGGGGGGAGACCCCGCTCATTCGGGCAGCCCGGGCCGGGAACAACGAGTTCGTGTCATTGTTGATAGCAGCCCGGGCGGCTGTAAATGTGGCCGATAACCTGCAACATACGGCTCTCTATTACGCCAGCGAACGTGGTTTCGGCGAAATTGTCGAGATGTTGCTGCTCGCCGGGGCCGAAGGATAAACCAGATTTATAACCTATAATCACATGAATATGGCACAAAAAGAATGGAATACCCCTCACTCGCCGGAGGAGATAGCCCGGGCCGCACAAGAGGCCTCGGTGCGGGCGGCGATGGAACAGATACAGTCGATGTATGGGAATATACCCGGTTTTGAGATGCCCGATATGGAGGAGATGCAGGCCCGGATTATGGCCCAGATGCAGGCGGCTGTACCCAATCTGGCGGAGATTCAGAAGCAACAGTCCGAACTGGGGACATTGGGAGGTGTAGATGCCGATGCCGTGGCACAGGCTGCCCGTGCGAATATGGCACAGGCCAACCGTGTTTTCCAGAAGGCTCAGGACGGTACGCTCGAACAGGAGCTTGGCGAGATGAATGACCTTGCTCTCGACTTCTTGGGTGAGGATTGGACGATACGCCGCAGCGGCGACAGCCGGTTGACACCCGAGCAGCTCCGTTTGCTGGCTTTGGCCGCCCCCTTGCTGGTCTATAACGACGAGTGTATCGATACCCTCGATTGCCAAATCGATATCGATACCATCAAGGCGCAACTTGAAAGCTGGTGGGAGATTACCGACCGAGACTCGACTTTTGAAATCGTCGACTGGTTGTTGGCCGAAGGGCATCATGCCGAGGCCGATGACGCGTTGGCTCTCCTACTCGGTGGTCATACCGGGGAGTCCGCAGTTCCCGGAGCGTTGGAAGAGAAACTCGGCGAGGTGCGTCAGATGGTTGCCTACATGATTCAGAACGAATATTGCGACAGGACTACGATACCTCACACCGCTATCGGGTGGGATCTGGTGCGTGTGGTCAATCTGGGCCGTTGGGCATACTTGTGCGGCTATGTGAGTGAAGAGGAGATGTGGCACATCATGCAGATGGGAGCCGAGGTGGCCCGGCGCGACTTCTCGTCGTGGGCGGAGTTTGGCCTCAGCTACACGTTGGGGCGTGGCGTTTGGCACGGCGATACCGACGATTGCGACACCGCGTATGAAATCATGTCGTTGCTGCTTGGGCAGGACGATTCGCCCTGGCGGCAGATAGCCTGGTAATGGAGAATGCATAATTGAAATATTGTATAGACGATGAGTAATGAATTTTACATCATGCTCACGATAGCTGTCGTGAGCGGTGGAATATGGATTTATAAAAAGAGCAAAAGTGCTATCGGTACCGTGCGCAAGTTGCGTCGGGCTTTTAAGACTGTCTGCCTCAACCCTCGCTCGACCTTGACCGACGAGCAGTGCAGGAAGTTGGCCGTGGGTGCCCTCTATGCCTCGCAACAGGGAGCCTATCAAAATTCGCTTGAGACCGGCATACGCAGCGAGCTGCCCAAAATCTTGGGCGAGTGGTGGGGTATCACCTGTCGTGCCGAAGCCGTGGAAGAGCTGCAATACCTGTGTGAGAAGGGCTATCGCTACTATTTCCCGTTTGTGTGGCAAGCCTTTTTGCTGGCCGATCCGAAACAGCAGGACGAGGTTTTCCAACAAAACATGACCTCGCAGGAAGACTACGACAAGATAACCGTTCAACTCCAAAACTTGCAGGATACTTTCGACGAACTGCTCGCATGCAAGGTTATTGCCGGGAAGGACGACCTGCGGCGCTATGGCGTGACCGGGTGGGACGCCGGCCGCATCTGTTTTCTGGCCCGTGCCTGTTGCGAGATGGGCTATATCACCGAGTCCGAAGCTTGGCACTATGTCGATGTGGCGAACGAACTGGCCCGCAGTGAACTTTCGTCGTGGCGTGAACTGGGGCTGAGCTATGTCATAGGCCGCTCATTGTGGGGTGGCAAGCGGGCCTATAATTCGGTGATGAAAGATACCGCCGACAAGTTGCTGGTCGATGCGAACAGTCCGTGGGTGAAGTATCCCTGGTAAATTGGAAGGCAAGAGAAGTAATCCCTCAAAAAATAGAAAGTCATGAAAAAGAGCCTTTGGTTTGTATTTGCCCTGCTGATTCTGTGCGTAGGGTGTAAGACACCGGCGGGG
>JFBN01306409.1_pt1 | contig 23065 bp, 11 predicted proteins | sample 768741 | NCBI WGS metagenome assembly JFBN01 (sample SAMN01983846, study PRJNA193217) | chicken gut metagenome | biome: terrestrial biome; isolation source: ceca of Broiler chicken | host: Gallus gallus | place: United Kingdom: England | collected 2010-09-07
GCAGTCCAGAGATCCTTGCCTTGTATTCGGTCCATTCCATGGAAAGGCCGGTTCGCATGAAACAGGGACGCCGCATCACGGCCGGCAGCCTTGACAATGGCGTCCCACTCGCTGGCGGGAGCAGAATTCTTAGAACTCCCAACCTGGAGCAGCCGCACATTGTACTTGCGACCGTTGATAGACATCTCCCGTCCATAGACAAATCCCTGTTCGTCCAACTCAGACCAACTGATGTGGGTCAAAAGATATCGGCGGGCAACATATAGGGATTTATGGACTTTGACCCATTCAATGGGATCGTCCGAGTAGGCCGTGTTCCCGATGCGGATATCACTGTTTGGGGTGTACAGAACATCCCCCAAGAGAGGATCATTATCCAGATACAGATTTCCGAATTTAACAATCTCCATATTTCAAGTCTCCTTTTCTACTACATAGCTGACTCTATCCCGTGCTAATACCCAGCGAAAACCATTGTTCAGGCGGATGGCGCCCGCCTCCATGTTGGGGACTGGAACCGGGAACTCCAGGATCAGGTCATAGTCGGTGAACTCAATCAAACAACCGGAAATCTCGATATCGTTGAACTTGACCAGAACCAGCTTGCCAATCATGTCTTGGCTCATCATTTCAGAAATTGGTTCCAGAATTGGCCTCCACCCAATAGTTTTGGATTTGCGACCTGGCGACTGCCAACCCCACATTTTCGCGGAAAGATAGCCAAAACAGCCCCTATGTTCGCTGTATGGCGGTATTGTAAGTTTTTGGCTTGTTTCAGCCCAGGACCAGATGTTCTTCCAATTCCAGAAATCAGGATCTGGGCTGGTTGCATCAACGATCCGATACCATTCATTTGCTTCGATCTCCCATCGGGTCTGAGCATCTACGCTCAAACCTATTTTGGGAACCCGGCACAGGTATGGCTTCCCGTCGATAGTAATCTCCTTTCCGAAGATCAGCCCCTCTGAATTTAGAGCATCCCATGAAATGTTCACGCGGATGTTGCGCTTGGCCACATAGCCGCCATTGAGGTGGACCCATTCGATTTCATGGCCGGGGCGGGTATTGCCAAGCCCGCAGTTTTTTCTGTTTGGGCCTATGCTGCCAAATTTTTCTATGGTATAGCTTGCCATATGTATACATTTTCTCCTTTCAGTTTTGTATCTCCTAAATTGGCTTGTAATGCTATCCTATGCCTGCGCGTTTGGATAAATTTTGGCTTGGTTGCAGGGCAGTCACAGGGCAAAATTGAGCAAAAAAAAAGGACGGCAGGCGTCCTTGCGGGCCTCAGCTTTTGCTTTGGCTCTGGAGTACGCCTTGCCGTTGGGGACAATGCGGGTGATGGGGTTTAGCCCATTCCAGCTGCCGCGCTGCTGAGCGTGGAAGGCTTTTTGGGCCTTCTTACTCTGTTTGCTGAGAGCTATAACCTTACGCATATATATATTCCTCCTCAATCGTGTGATGGATCAGTGTATGCAGAGTGGACGACGGATTATTTTGAGGCCAGCTCCCTTTGTCTTTTCTACAAAGAAAAGGATGGGCCAGATTTCTATCGGCATTCGACCCGGCGGCACGCACCGCCCATCCCGAGCCCCTCGCAGGCCTCTCTGCTCGGCCTGCATGGCACGATACCGCCATCTGAAGCTGTTTGTTGTGTGCAGCGCCAGGCTGGCCTCGCAAGCAACTAATTGTTTTGTACAACACTGTGGGCCGGCATCCCTTTTGGGATGAGCCGAAGTAGACGGCTCAGCAAGGGAACCTCCGGGGCAGCCCACGATACCCGCTCCGGACGGCATCGGGCCCGGCGGCTTGAAACGGGCGATGCTGACCGCCGTGCAACAAACCAAAGCCCGCCACCGCCTCCTTCTCTCCGTAAAAAAGACAACGACAGCCTCTCGCGGGGCCTATCGGGAAGGGCATAATAAAAATCCACACCCGTGAATACAACAATCCAGTCTTCGATTCGGAGATGAGAAACCAATGAAAAAGGAGAAATTGGATTATGGAAAGAACCAATCGATTCAGCATTGCCGAGCTCAACGCTGTATGCTTCGCTGTTGTCGTATTCCTGACCCTCACCATCCTGCTGGCGTTCCCGTTTAGCGTGGGCATCACTGGTACCGAGACCCGGCAAATCTCGGTCACCCAGCTGCAGCAGACCACCTTCCTGCAGGAGCCCTTCTTCGGCGCCCAGCTGGCAATCGGGCGGGAGATCATCGAGATCCCTGAGAAGGCGCCCACCACGGCAACCGCCAGCGGCTATACCATCCAGAAGGTGGATGCCGAAACAGGCACGCCTATTACCCAGATCACACTGGACCCTCGGCCCATGACCTGGGGTGAGGCCCTGAGTTTGGGGCTGTCCCCGAAGGATTTTCTGACCCGATTCATCACGCCCGGCCTCATCCCCGCTGCCCTCATCGGCATCGTGGGAAGCGGCATCGCCCTTGTTGGATATACGGCTGCACTGCAAAAAAAAAGAATACTTTAGCAAATGAGCAAGAAAAAAAAGAGCCCCGTCTGGGGCTCTTTTTTGGCTCAGCCGCCATAGGAGACGACATATGCCTGGAGGTGCTGGCGTCCAAACTGGAGCGCCGCGTTGTGGTCGTTGTGGTAGACATCCACATCATAGCCGTTGATCGCCCCACCGCGGTCCTGAACGATCCGCTCGCCCAGGCCCTCGATGTAAAGCACGGTGCCGGCCGGGAACACATCCCAGTCGGCGGCGATGGTGACGCCTGCCTGGGCCACACTGCCGTCGGCGGTGTAGACGACGCCGCCAGGCCGCTTGTTGGCCCACTCCCCGCAGCACTTGGCGCAGGAGCAGTAGGCCGTGGCTTCGATGGTGAACCATTCGGGCTCAGCCTCCACCGTCTGAAGCTCAGGCTCGACCTCAACGGGGGCCGCAGTAGCCTGGGTCTCAGCAGCTGTCTCATCAGCAACCGGCTCCTCTACCATAGCCTCCTCAGAAGGCTGTAGTGTGGGCTCCGGCAGCTTGCCAGGGACAGCGGCGATGGTCTTCATCTGTGCCACCTGGGGTGCCGGGGTCTCCATCCCAACAGCCTCTGCGGGAACCGGTCCGCCAACTGCCTGCGCGACGCCAATGATGCCGATTAAGGCTACAACACAGGCGACGGCCCAGCGGCGGCGGGCGGCCTTGCGGCGCTTGATAGCGCCGGGGGTATTGGAGTGGTCATGTCGAGAAATGGTAGCCATATGTATTGTACCTCCTGAAAATTTTGTTTCTCCAAAATCGTGAACTGGAGAAATATATGCCGATTGGGTAAATGTAATTTTCAGGAAACAAAAGCCCCGCCCTCCCATAATGGGAAGACGGGGCGTCGGTCATTTCTCGGGAAACACGGCATCTCCGATGGTGTCGCCAGCCCACTTGCCAGCCTGATTAAAATACTCCTCCACCTGATCCATATCCACGACTGGGTTCTTGGAGTATTCGTCCCGGTATGCCTCATAGCCCTCGCTGATCCCCTCCTCGATGTCCGGGGTGAAGATGGTGGCGAACTTGGAGACATAATCGGTACCGTCGCCCCACATGATGGTGCAGATGATTGGGACGAAGATCGCCAGCGCAGCGATGACAATGGCAACCTTGATGAGCCGGAAGACCAGGGATATCACCAGGAGAATGGCCAGGATCACCAGCACGATGACCAGGATGGTCCCAATGTCAGGCATAGTGGACCCTCCCCCGGTTAATTGATCAGCCAGCCGTTGACCGCAGCGATGATCTGGGGCGCCATAGTAGCGGCCGTAAAGCAGACACAGCAGAAGATCAGGCCGATCACACCGCCAACCAGCGTCCGGGAGTTGCCCACAGCGCCAATGACGATGAGGATGATACAGAGTACGAAACCGATTACCGAGACCACCTGTACAATACGGATGATAATGGAGATTAGTTCTCCGCCCTTGCGGTCCACCCAATTCTGCACATCATCAGTGGTGACCTCGGGGAGATTGGTCTGGCCAGTGATTGCGCCAAGAGCCTCCTCGCCGGTGGGGATGTCGCCGTAGTACCCGCCGTTGTTGTCATCGTCGCGGTCATTGTTGTGGTGGCTCTGGGTGTTGAAAACCGCATTGCCGCCGCCAACATCATTGCTGGCTGCAAAGGCGGCCATAGGCATGAGGGAGCACACGCACAGAACGACAGCCATCAAAAAAATAGGGATTCTTTTCAAGCTAGTCATGGCATTATCTCGGGGCGTCCTATGCGCCCCTCTCCTTTCTTTTTAATGCGTAATCCTATGCACGGATATTGGAAATCATTTCAGGATTGGGTTCTTTGTGCGAAGATTTTTCTGGAAAGGCGCCTGCCGGGTTTCTGGGGCCCTTTTTTACGGAGAAAAGGAGGGGCTGTGGGGTCCTGGTTGCTGGCCCAGCGGCACACACCGCCCGCCCCGAGCTTCTGTGCTCGACGCCGTCTGTTCGGAGCCTGATAGCCCTTCGTCTAAGCCGCCCCTGCACAAAAATCCTCTCTGGCGGGGCCGGGCAAGCTAATTGGTTGTATCTAACAGCAGCAATTCCCTAGCATTGGTCGCAACAACCAACTTCATCCGCCGGACATCGTGCCAAGCAGCCCAGGCGAAGCAGGGCTGCAAAGAGGCTCGGAACGGGACAGCGCGAGCCGCCGGGCCGACAGTCCAAAGGAAAATTGCCCCGCCTTTCTTCCGTAGAAAAGACATTGGGGAATCATCACCTCATACAGGCGCCAGCGCCCTATCCAAACATACCCACGACACAGCACAACGAAAGAAGACAGAACAAAAAGAGCCCCCTCCAGGAATAATCCCGGAGAGGGCTCGATTTATCTACCCGGCGCAGACCTGTGACGGCAGGTCGGCATCCCTAATATCTGGTATCAATAACCAGTCTTGGGGAGATTGTTGGGCAGAGGATAGGGGATGTACACAGGCCCGGTCACCACAGTGGTGGACTGGGCGGTAGCGCCAGTCCAGCCGCCGGCGATGCCGTTCAGGCCAGTGTTGGCGGTGAAGCCGGAGCCGCTGACGGAGGTAGAAGCCTCGCCCTGGCAGCCGGTCTCAGCGCGGTTGATCAGCTGGTAGCCGTTCATGATGTTGGGCAGCACAGTCACATACAGGCTGGGAGCCATGCTCTCCTTCATGCCGGCAGAGGCACGATCAAAGACCATGCGGATGTCGGTCACATACTCGCCAGAGCCGAGGCCCAGGGCGATGGAGCTCATGTCGTAGCTGTACTGGGATTTGCTGTTCAGGCCAGTGGCCAGCACGCGATAGTCGGACATGTTGGTCTTATACTCCACGCGGAAGGTGGTGGCGGTGCCGCTCCAGGTACCGGTGTAGAAGGTGCCAGCGCGGGCGCCGTCAGTGGGAACCTTCACATGGAGGAAGAAGTTGGACACAGTGGTCGTAGATGCGTTGCTCACATTGGTCCAGTAGAACTTGGCCTGGTTGTTGGCCGCCACGGTACGAGGACCATGGGCAGACACAGTGGTCTTGAAGTTACCGGACTTGTTGTAAACGGTGATCTTGATATCATCGTTGGCGCTGGTGACATTGATGGTCACCCGCTGGTTGTTCAGCATATACCCGGCAGGAGCCTGAATCTGCTGCACATAGTAGGAGCCGAGTCCAAGGGCACCAGAGTGGGCCTCGCCGTAGCTGTCGCCGTAAATTGTGGCCACGACCTGGCCGGACATATTGGTGATCTGGTACACAGCGCCCTGCAGGCGGGAGCCCTTGGCAATGCCCATCAGGGTGTTGTCAGCGTCAGACAGGGTGGTGATGGTCACCTGGCCCTGCTGGCCGGAGATCTTCCACTTGATGTCAGTGGTCTCGTCCAGGCCAATCTCGATGGTCTTGGGCACAGTGTCCTTGATGTAGCCGTTGGGAACCTCCAGCATGGTGGCCTTGTAGCGGCCAGACTTCATGACCTGATCCAGGTAGATGAAGCCCTCGTCGTTGGTGGTATAGCGGCCCACATAGTTGTTGTACTGGTCGACCAGCTCGATCTTGACATTGTAGACGCCCTTATCGGTAGCAGCGTCCACAACCTGGATGCGCAGGTGAGACTGCTTCTCGATATCCAGCTCGATCACGGTCTCTACATTGGCCTTCACCTCAAAGATGTGAGGCTGAGGATCCATCTCATAGCCCTCGGGGCCGTAGGTGATGTAGTACATGTACTCACCGGGCTTGAGGTCCACATAGATGAAGCCCTGACGGTCAGTGGTGTAGTTGCCGATGAAGGTGCCGTCCAGAGTGGTGATGCGCAGAGTCACATCATCCACACCCAGACCAGTCTGGGACTCGATGACCCGGATGGTGGCACCGGACTCCTGGTCGATAACAAAGGTCTCGACGACCTCCTCGTTGGTAGGAACATTGACCTCACGGCCGGTGCGATCCAGCAGGTAGCCATCGGGGACATCAACGATGCTCACGATGTAGCGGCCAGGCGCAGAGGCGGCAAGATGGGCCAACCCGGAAGCGTCAGTCACATATTCACCCACATAGACGCCTTCAGTGGTCTCCACATGGAAGGTCACGCCGGCGATGGGGTTGCCAGCCTTGGCGTCAATGGCGCGCAGAGTCAGGTTGGCATTGGCCACATGGTTGAAGGTCAGGGTGCTGTTCTCCTCGGTGGTGATGGTCACAGTCTGAGAGGCGGTGTCCATCTGGTAGCCCTCGGGGCCCTTGGTCTCACGGACCAGGTACTCGCCGGGCTGCAGGCCGGTGATGGTCACGATACCGGTGTTGTCGGTAGTGACAGTCTTGATCAGCTTGCCATTCACCTCAGAAATCTCGAAGGTAGCGCCGGCCAGAGTAGCCTGGGTGTCACGATCGAGAGCGCGGATGACCAGACCAGAAATGGCCTTGTTGGTGAAGCGCAGGGAGGTGTCGGCGCCCTGGCGGATCTCAGCCCACTGATAGCTGGAGTCCTGGACATAGCCCTCGGGAGCAGTCTCCTGAGCGACCATGTACCGGCCAGCAGGCAGGCCACTGACGATAACGGTACCGTCCTCGCCAGTCACCACGGTGGTGGTGTAGGTTCCATCAACGGCCTCCACGCGGAAACGGGAGCCAGACAGAGGAGCGCCAGTGGTATCGTCCACCAGCTCAATGATCAGGCTGGTGTGGGCCTTCTGCTCGAATACCACGGTGACAGGCTCGTTGCCCAAAGTCACATTCTTCATGGTCTCCACAGCAGTGTAGCCGTCGGGAGTAGCCATCTGACGGATGGTGTACCGGCCGGCAGGCAGCTCGCCGGTGGCGATCTGGCCGGAGGCGTTGGTCACGCCGTGGAACACCTGGATGTTGTTGTCGTTGTAGATCTCGAAGGTCACATTGGCCAGGCCCACATGGGTGATCTGGTCGACAGCCTCAATAATGATGCCCTCCAGCTTCTCATTGACGAAGCGGCAGTTCATCACGCGGCCGGAAATGACCTCGATGGTCTGGGACTCGGTGCAGATCGCATAGCCCTCAGGAGCCACAATCTGCTTGACAATGTAGTAACCGGGGGTCAGAGGCCCAACTTCAACCACGCCATTGTCATTGGCGGTGTACTCGCCCACCAGGTCGCCGTTCATCTTGGTGACACTGTACTGGGCGCCGGCAATCGCCTGACGGGTGATGCTGTCAATGGTCTCAATCAGAACATAGTCCTGAGTGGCATGGGGGAAACGCACATAGGCGGCCTCCTCACGGCACATCACGATGGGCACCTGATAAGAAGTGGTCAGCAGGTAGCCGTCGGGAGCAGACAGCTCCTTAACGGTATACACGCCGGGCTCCAGGGGACCCACAGTGGCGACACCAGCGGTGTCGGTCACAACCTGGGCAATTTCCTTGCCAGTCACACCGTCATAGACGGCATACTGCACGCCAGCCAGACCCATAGCGTCACCGTCGGTGGCATAGATGGTCAGGATTGTCTTCTTGGACTGGGTAAAGGTAGCCAGAGCCGTCTTGTTGTTCTCAACCAGGATGGTCTGGAACGCGGTGTTGGCCACATAGCCGCAGGGAGCATAGATCTGTTCGATGGTGTAGCGGCCGGGGGTCAGCGTATCGGTCACAGCAGTACCAGAGATGTCGGTAGTGACATGCTGGATAACCTGGCCATTCTCGCTGCGAATCTGGAAGATAGCACCTTCCAGAGGCTCGGCACTGGAGCCCAGAGCCTTGATAACGATGGAACTGTGCTTGTCAAATACGAAGTTAGCCACGCCAGCCTTGATTGCGGAGACAGACACAGTCTGAGCACCGGTGCTCAGGGTATAGCCCTCGGGCACAGAGGTACACTGTACCACATAGGTGCCAGGGGTCAGATTCTCGAAAATAACCATGCCGTCGTTGCCAGCAATCTCGGTCTGAAGCAGCTGGGTATTAGTGGCATCCCACAGCTGGTAGGTGGCGCCGGGCACAGGGGTACTGGTGCCAGTCACAGTGCCGTAGACCACAATGTAGGGGTGGCTGCGGCAGATAAAGGTAGTCTCGGCCATCTGACCAGCAATCACACGGACCGACTTGGTGGCGTCGGTGATCACATAGCCGTTAGGAGCAGAAGTCTGCTCGATCACATAGTAGCCGGGATCCAGGTTGGTCAGCAGGGCCGCACCGGAACCATTTGTGGTAACCTCGCCAACCTTGGTGCCATTCTGACGATAGACGGTAAACTGGCAGTTGGACAGCCGGTTGCCATTCTCGTCCTCGGCGTAGATGGTCAGGCTCGCCTTGATGGTGGCGGTGAAGGTCAGGTCGATGTCTTTGTTGGGCTCGATGAACACAGGCATGGTAGTCAGATCCATGGTATAGCCCTCGGGGACACCAGTGATGACCGCTGAGTAATTGCCAGAAGGCAGATTACCAAAGGTCACGCGGCCCTCAGCATCGCTGGTAACAGGTCCAGCAGCAACCACATTGCCCTGAGAATACAGGGTAACCTCAACACCGGGGATTGGATCACCGGTCAGAGAGTCCAGAATATGGAAGGTTACAGACCCGGGCCGATCCGCGTAGAAATTACGGATAATAGCCCCATCAGACTCAGCATTGACGGTAAAAGAAGAGCTGTTCAGCTCATCAATGTAGCCATCAGGAACACTGGTCTGAGCGATGATGTAATCGCCAGGGGCCAGAGGACCGACAGTGGCCACCCCAGTGTCGTCAGTGATGATCTCGCTGTCGATCACGGAAGAAGGCGCATCAGTCTTGGTCAACTGGAACCGTCCGCCAGCGATAGGAAGACCGGTCTCAGTTTCCCGATAGTTGATGATCAGATAGGGCCGCTCAGTGCTCTCAAACAGCATCGTGATATCGCTCTGCTGGTTGGTGGAGATATGCAGGTCCTGGGGATTGTCGTAGGGGACATCGACCCCAGAAGGCCGGCTCTCCTCGGTGACCGTATAGTCGCCGGGTGCGATGGCACCGAACTGCACCACGCCGTTCTCGTCGGTAGTACCGCTAAAGATCTCGCCGCCGTCCGTATCCCGGACCACGAACTTAGACCCCTCAACAGGCTTACCATTTGCCATGCGTACCACAGTCAGTGTCACTTCAGGATAGTTGTCGATGTCAACAATATGGTTGTCATCCTCGGTACCAAACCAACCCTGACGCATATAGGTGGACATCTTGTATCCATCCAGCGTGTAGGTCTGAGTGATCCGATACAGGCCCGCCTCCAGATTGCTCCAGGTGACGGTGCCAGTGCTGTCGGTGTACTGGGTACCGTAATCGCGGTAGCGCCCTGCAGTGACGCGCTCCAGCTTTACGCCAGCGCCCTCCAGGACCTTCGCCTCATCGGAGGCGTCCCGCACGCGCACCGTAATCGCAGTGCCCCCGTTCCAGCCCGGCTGGTCATTCCCATCCGTGTTGGACGAGGTGGCGAAGACGGACATGGGGAGCATTCCGAGCAGCATGACCACGGCGAGCAGCCCGGCCACCCACTTATTGATCAGCTTTGCCATTGTTGGATATACCTCCTTTTGGTGCTGGGCATTTCATATCCCAGCTTTGTTGTTAGGGGCATTGTGAAAAATGATTCTTACCCGCTGGGCTCCGCAGGAGAGCCAAACAGGAAGGCGTGGGCGTCAGCGGAAAAGGCCAAGTCATCGGCAGCCCGGAGCAAAAACTCTTTGTTGGGAGCCGGCTGCGCCGTCTTCCTGATCGCATGCCGGATTGCCCGGTCTACCTGGCCAGGCTTCACCCCGACCTTTTCAGCCACATGATCATAGATCGCCTTGGCACAGTTGCGGTCTACCACGCCGTCCAAGATTGCCCGAATGCCAAGCATCAGGCATTTGTAGCCCTGGCTGGAGTGGAAGATCCCCTTCTGGGTCAGGTAGTCGCTGATCGCCTTGTTAGAAACATTGCTCAAATGCTTTACCTCCTTTCCGGCTCCCCCGCACTTCAGCCATCCCCCTCCCCCTTTTGGCTCTGGCTGCCTGGCCCGGTGACGAGTCGGGCTAAGCACTGAAGCCTTTCGGAAGGAAATCAGGGATGGCCCGCACAGCGGACCCTTTTGTTCTCGATCGCCGCAAACCAAGATCCCCGCCAGCCGAACGAGCACCCGCAAGACGCTGCAAAGGAGCGGTATCCTGTTTTGCTGAGGCTATCTTATGCACACTTTACAGCCTGCAATCGCCATTTTGAAAAGGGGGCCCGGGCTGTAACGCCCGGGCCAAGAGAAAGGAGTTCAGCCAGGCTTAGCCAGCCCAGCTCTCGGAGCCACCGTTGCTGTTGAAGATATGGGCATTGGCAGCCTCCAGGATATCGTAGTAGGCCCAGTGGCTGGGACCCACATCGGAGAAGGTGGTCAGCTGGCCCATATGGCTGTTGATGTAGGAGGCATCAGCAGACCGTCCGGTAGCCCGGTTGATAATGGTCACCAGCTGGCAGCGGGTCAGGGTATCTTCGGGGCCGAAGTTGCCATTGGGATAACCATTGATCCAACCGGCGGCAGTGGCCTGAGCGATGTAGCTGGCAGCCCAGTGGCCGGCCAGGACATCGGGGAACGAGGTAGACATGGGGCCAGTGGGAACCATGCCGGACACACGGGCCGCCATCTCCACGAACTGGGCCCGAGTGATGGGCGCATTGGGATTGAAGGTAGTGGTCGTAGTCCCGTTGAGCATAGACAGGTAGCCGCGGTTGTAGGCGATGGTCACAAAGTCGTAGTACCAGGTACCAGGCGTAACATCCAGATAAGGGATCTGTGCCATACCGGTAGTGGTCCCAGTATCGAGGCTCTGAGTGGCCCGGAGCAACATGGTCAGGGCCTCGGCGCGGGTCACAGCCCGATCAGGGGCAAACTGGCCATTGCCGATACCGGCGATGTAGGCCACATGAGTTGTCCCAGACACAGGAGGCATCACGATGGTGCCCTGGGTGCCGTGGGAGGTAACAGTCATGTTGGCCGGCAGGCTCTCGAAGCGGACACTCACCGAGCCGTTCACCCCACGAGTGACCGAGTAGGTCTGTCCATCCAAAATGAAGGAATTGTCATAAGGGCCAACCTCTGCCCTCTTTCCGCTGCTGTCGAATCGGAACTCGATCGAGTCGACGCGATAGCCGGCGGCGGGGCTGACAGTTACTGTTACAGGCTTGCCCACAGAGACGGTACTGCCGTTGGTGCTCAGGTCGATGTAGGTGCCGTCATTGGCCTTGCGGGTAATGGTCTTGGAGCCGGCAGTCTCGTCGGATTCAACCTCCACGGTTACATCGTCCCGGATATCCCGCAGGTCGATGGTAACAGCATCACGGCCATCCCAATCAATAGGGCAGCGGGTCCCGTCGATGGTCACGCTGGAGCTGCCGTAGCTGGCGCGGTAAGTCCGGCCATCATAGTCGATGACCAACCGCTGGAGCTTGCAGCCATCCTCAGCGTAGAAGGTAACCTCCTGGTCATCTCCCTTGTCGACTCCGATCTCGCCGTAGCCCTCATAGTAGGAACCGCGGTCATTCACCAGGGTGATGGTATAGTCGCCGTAGGTGGGACGGGAGGACTCGGAACCGTGGTAGTCGGTATCGCAGTAGACCTCCATATCGTTCCGAATGTTGCTCAGAGTGATGCTGGACCGCGTGGACCCCCAGCTGAGGTTGCAGCGCCGACCATCCACAGTGAGATATCTGTCGCCACGGTCAGCGGTGTAGGTCTTGCCACCCACAGTAACCCGGATCTGCTCGATGGTATAACCGCTGCGCTCGGTGAAACTGATAGTCTTGCTGTCACCCCGGTCAGCGTACACATAGTCGCTTGTGGCGGTGGCGCCTCCGTCATGGTCCACCGTGATCCGATAGTCGCTGTCATAACCGTCATAATCGGTCTCACAGTAGACTTCCATATCATTCCGGATATTGTTCAGCGTAATGCTGGCCCGGGTGGAAGACCATGTCAGAGAGCAGCGGCGGCCATCAATGGTGATATAGTTGTCACCCCGCTCCGCCACATAGGTTTCATCATCCACAGTGACACGGATCTCCTCAATGGTATAACCAGACCGCTCCGTAAAGCTGATTGTCCGGGTCGACCCATGGTTCACATAGATGTCATCGCTGGAGGTAGTCACGCCACCGTCGTGATCAACAGTGATGTGATAATCTTCATCATAGTCCGTTGTATAGGACTTGATGGTCATGGAACTCTCCACATTGCGCAGTTCGATCTCGACCCGACCGTCCTGCCAATCGATATAGTTGCGGCGGCCGTCAATGACAACATAGTCATCATTCCGGTCCACAGTGATCTTGCGGCCGTCGACCGTAAAGACCAGGCGTTCAATGTCCTTGTCAGGATCATCAGCAACAAAGGCTACATCAATGGCGTCGCCGTCATAGACAGTGAGTTTGTCATCGTAACCCTCATAGTCGCTGCCGCCGTCAGAGTCCAGGGTAATGGTGTGGCGAGTCTCCCGGCTCTCCACATCAATCTGGATATTCCCGGGGAAGGCATCGAAGTAGATGGTCTTGCTGCCGTTATACAGGGAATCGACCCGGTAGGTACGGCCATCCAGGGTGAAGCGGTACTCGTCGCCGGTCAGGGTCACCTGGTCGGTAGCCGACTTGATGGTCACAGAGGTGATCTCTGTATAGCCATCAGGGGCCAGCCGCACGGTGACCGGGTCTCCAACCTGGGGATAGGTCTGGTTACCATAGTTGCAGTCCACATTGCTGGGGGCATTGATGGTGAGGCCGGCCTTGCCGCTCTCGCTGGTGGCGGTAATGGTCACATCAGCGGTGATACCAGGCACAGACACGGTAGCCTTGCCGTTGGAACCCCAGGAGACCTGGTAGGTGTGACCGTTGACAGTCAGAGAGGTCTTCCCGGTAGTGATTGTGCCGACCTGGCCGCCGTCCTCAATTTTGATGGAATCCAGGACACCGTTTCCAGGTGTGAGCACAACACTCTCGGTCTCGCCCTCGTTCATGAGCTGGGTCACCACATTGGTTGTCACATCGCCGACAGTCACGACGGACAACTGATGCTGGCTGCTCAACTCTGCAGTCAGGGCAGTAATGTAGAGGTCGTTGGCCATATGCTCAGTGCGGATTGTATAACCGCCACCATTTTTGCGGATGGTCAACTCGGTATCCCCGACTGTAACAGTTTTATCTCCGGCGGTAATAATATTCTGTCCGCCGGCGCTGGTTCGGATGTTAAATGCTTTGACCACCTGACCCTGATAAGGCCAGAAAGAGCCCTGCCAGGAGCTGTTGCCATTGACGGCCTCCGCACTCACATCCACCTGGCAAGTGGGGTCGGAGTCGGAACCCATATTGTCCTTAAACCCCTGGGGGCCAGAATTGGCCTTGACTGTATACTCGATGGGGGTGCGGGTGATCTCAATGTTGATGTCGTCCTCCAAGGCGCGGTTGGTGGTGGACAGGGTGAGAGAACGGTCGCTCTCCTCATAGAGCCGGTACACCGTGCCGTCCGTGAGGGTTCCGGTGGCGTTCACAGGCCGGGAGGTGGAAACGACCTGGCCGTTCACGCTGACCTTGACATCGACGCCGACGCCCAGGTCATCCACCAGGGTGATGTCGCTGACCTGCTTCCCATCAGGGTAGGACTCGTTGTAAACGGGTTCCCCATCCAGGGACGCAATGATCCAATTATCACCGGCGGCCCAGGCGGGGACTGCCATGGGAATAGCCATGGCCAGACTCAAGGCCAAAGCGCCGATCCTGGTTGCGTTCTTCTTCATGACGCACTTGATTCCTCCTTCTAAAATTGGATTCCTTGGCAGGAATGCTTTGGGATGGGACTCCCCTATCCCTTTGGTAATCTGCCGGTTTGCGTACGGGCCCACTGACTGTCATTCATGGGCTATGGGGAATCGTATGCACGGGAGGTCTTTCTGATTTGCCATTTTGAGCAGGATTTTGGCGATTGCACATGACAATTATGTTACATTCCCGTAATTCTGGTCCTCTTCTTGTTTGCTCTACGCTTCGGAGGAACGACGCCAATATTCAGAGCTCTGAAATGCCTTTGTCTTTTCTACGGAGAAAAGGAGGGGAGATTTTGTCTAGGCTAGTTGTCCATGCGGCACGCGCCGCTCGCCCCGAGCCCCCTTGGCACGATGCCCGGCAGACGAACCCCAGCCCAGCCCTGGCCTGGCACGCAGCACGGGGCTATTTGTTGTATCCAACGCTGACGATTTGGAGCGGACAGGCGGGGCGCAGATTGCGCCCCCAGGAGCCCTAGAATGCAATCGGCCAGCCGTGCATATTCTACCTCCATGCCCCCAATCTAGGAGAAAACGAACCAATAGGAGATTAACAAGCAAAAAGGGAATAGTCCTTTTTGCAGTACAATATGGTCTGTGCGGTTGCTGCTATCACCCTCATGAAAAGAAGGTGTTAGCATATGTACGATATTTTCCTTGCCATTTTGGCGAATTTGACCGTCCCAGACATTGCGTTGGTTCTCATGGTAGCGACTGGTTGTTGTGCCTTTAAGCATCTCGTATCCTGTGTCACCCACTGCTTCAAGGTGTGGTGGGAAAGCAGGGTTAGACAGAAGGAAAAGGACGCCGACGCAGCTCGCGCCATGGATAATTTAGAAAAGCTGCTCTCCGACGACTTCAAGACGACGAAGAGCAGCCTCTCTAAAAAGGATCTGACCGATAAGTATTGTGCTGTACTCAGGACCCAAACTGACTCGCAACACAATGATGATCTGCCAGATTCAAAGTCGGAAGAGCCTAAGAAGCCCATCCGGCCCCCTAAAACCTAATAGGGGGTAGCAGCCTGATCGGCAGGCTATTAGAGTATATGCAAAAACTCGAAACTGTATTCGCCCAGCTTTGGCTGGATAGAATCTATAACTAGCAGCTTCCGGATTCCCGGGAGCTGTTTCGTTTTTCTTGGGGATCAAGGCTTGCAACCGTCAAGACAAGGGGTTTCGATTCGGGTACGCAGAGTTCCCGCCGCCCCGTCGCGCCAACAACCTAATCTGGACGGCATCGAGCGATGCAGACCCAGCGAAGCGGTCTGCGTGGGGCTCGGGGCGGGAGGTGCGAGCCGCCGTGCAAAAACAAAATCAAATCCGCCCCACCTTCTCTCCGTAGAAAAGACTCAGTAATTCTCTCATGTCCAACCAGCAATGCAGCTATAAATAGGACCCCAAGCCCCAATACTCCCAAACAAAGACAACAAACAGAAAAAAAGTAGGACCCCATCCAGCCGTGACGGCGACCTGGAAAGGGTCCTGCTTTGTTGTATTCAAATGCGATAGGAAGTCACGAAGCCTGCTCTACCGGCTCTCCCGCTGGCGCCTCAGCCTCCGGTTCCTCTGCACGCTCCGGCTCCGCAGGCGGGTTGAAGTATGCCTCCATGGCCAGATTGTACAGCTCATCGTAGGCAGCCGCGCTCATGCGGAAGTACCGCGTCCACCGCCGTCCCCCCTGCATAGAGAACTTGGGGATTCGCACAGTGAACATCTGGGTCTCCGGATCCCGCACGATAACCATACGGTTCAGGAGGATCTCCTTGTCCACCGTCACCGAGAAGATTGCCCGAACAGGGTTGTCATTCACCGGAAAGTGGTGCAGCCGCAGGTTGGAGAACTCCGGTACCCGGGGTTCCTCCCCTTCGGCCAGCGGCTCGAACTGCTTGGTGTGGTCGTTAACACCCATCTCCACGGCCTCAGCCAGGGTCTGCTCGGCGGCGTGGAACATAGCTTTCCGGGTCTCCTGGCTGACAGGCATATAGGCCTGGATAACCTTCTCCTGCGTGGTGGTCACAGAGGGCATTTTCAACCGGATGCCCCTCTGCTCCCCGCGGGGTCGCAGCAGGTGCATATTGACCAGCCGAATGCCATTGTCGAACAAAACCTCTACGGTAGCCAACACGGCCGAAGCCCGGTCTTTGGGGCGGATCACTCGGCACTCTTGAATCTTCGACATATCTGAATCTCTCCTTTTGAATTAGAAGTGATCCCCCTTGAGAGGGGCCCCTTGCGGGGCCCCGGGGGTTAGCTCCGGGCATCAATACCCGGTCTTAGGCAAAGTGCTGGGCAGCGAACCGCCGCCATTATTGATGACATTTGTGGTACACAGGGCCGACTCAGTCTTCCAGACCCCGCTGAACTGGCCACCCGCCTCGGATCGCACAATCACGATGTAACTGCTGGGGATCGTCGGCATGACATAGCCATAGAACACAGGGCTGCTGGTGACCTTGAAGCCAGCGGGCACGGTGCCAAACTCGAACCTGATGTCCGTCACATACTCGCCGCTCTGGACATCCAGAGCAAGAGAGGACAGATCATACTGGTACGAACTGGCGGAGCTGAGCCCGGTGGCAAACACCCTGTAATCGTTCATGTTGGTCTTATAAGAGATGTTGTAGGTAACATCAGAGGACCACTTGCCGGTAAACAGGGTGCCGCCGCGAATGGCGTCGGTCGGGATGGTGATGTTGAAGAAGAAATTGTCCAGGCGGCTGCTGGAATCGTTGTTCACAGCCGTGAACAGATACTTGGAGAAGCTGCCCGCCGCCGCATTGGCGTTGCCAGTGACGGTGTGGGTGATCTTCAGGTTCAGCGGGGCCGCCTGATACTCAACCCGGACCACATCGTTGTTAATCTTGATGTAGACCTCAGTTTCCTTTCCGGACAGGCCGAAGTAGGGAGCCGCGGTCTTCTCGCGGATGATGTACCGGCCGATGGGCAGGCCAGGAGAGGCAGCGACGCCATAGGAGTCGGTCTCAATGGTGGCCAGGACGGCATAGGTGAAGGGATCGTAAATCTCAAACACCGCGCCGGCCAGGTTGCTGCCCGCGGGCAGGTCGAGGGTCGGGTTGTACGCGCTAGAGGTCAGATGCACCTGGATCTGGCCAGCCTGATTGTAGAGCTTCCACACGATCTCGGTGGTCTGTCCATTGAGTACCTCAACGGTCTTGGGCACGGTGTCTACCGTGTAGCCGTCGGGCACATAGGTCATGGTCAGGGTATAGGTGCCGTCCACCAGGGTGTTCTTGAGGGTGATGTAGCCCTCGTTGTTGGTAGTGTACTCGTCGATGATGGTACCGGCGCTGTCCCGCAGGATCAGCTTGACGCCGTAAATGGGCGCCTCGGTGGAGCCATCAACGACCTTCACGCGCATGCTGGAGAGCTGGGTCAGCACAAAGTCCACGATGGTGGGCTGGTCGGCCAGCACTTCCACATTGCGCTTGGCACACAGGGTGTAGTTCTCATAACCGGCGGGCAGCTTGGTCTGCTCGATCACATACCAGCCGGGCTCCAGGTCCACATAGACCAGGCCGGTCTTATCGGAGGTGTAGGTGCCCACGATAGAGCCATCCAGGCGGGTGATGCGGTACTCAACGCCGGGAACCATTACACCAGTCTGCTCCACAGAGGTGCGGATCTGGACGCCATAGGTCTGGCCGAAGTAGAACTTGAGCTGTGCGGTACCATCGCTGGTAATCTCCACATTCTGGCTCTTGTTCACCTCGGTGATGGTGTAGCCGTCAGGGGCCTTGGTGACCGTGACCACATACCAGCCGGTGTCCAGGCCGGGCACCTGGATGATGCCGGAGGCGTCGGTGGTGTAGGTACCCACGCGGGTGCCGTTAATGGTAGTCACTTCGACCTGCATACCGGCCAGGCCGGTCTCGCTGTTGTTCAGGGCGTAGATGTTCAGGGTGCCACCGGCGTTGAACACCAGGCGGACATTGGCAGCCACGCCATTCTGAATCTGGACAGTGGTCTCGGTGGTTTCAGGGGTATAGCCATCGGGGTTCTTGATGACCTTAATGACATAGTACCCGGAGGTGAGCTTGTCGGTCTGGATGATACCGGTGTTATCGGTAGTCCAGGTATTGATCAGCTCACCGTTCTGGCGGTAGATCTCAATGACCACACCGGCCAGGGGGTTGTTGGACTGGTCCACCGTGTTGATGGTGATGCCAGCATAGGGGGTGTCAGTGAAGGTGGCGTGAGCAAACTCGCTGGCCTTCACATGGACGGTCTGGGCTTCGCTGTCGAGCTCATAGCCCTCCGGGGCCACGATCTCTTCGACGGTGTACATGCCGGGAGTCAGACCACCCACCAGGGCCAGGCCATCCTCGTCAGTCACATACTCGCCGATGACAATGTTGTCCTCGTCACGGGTCACCTGGAACCGGGCGCCGGACAGCGGGTCGGAGGTAGTCCGATCCAGCTTCTCGATGACGATGCCAGCCGTGACATTCTTGAAGACCACAACCCGAGTCTCGTTGGTAACAACGGTCTCACGGATCTCGGTCTCAGTCATGGTGTAACCATCGGGGGCGTAGGTCTGCCGGATGATATAATCACCGGTGGGCAGATCGCCCCAGTGGATGGTGCCGTCGTTGGCGGTAACGCCCTCCTGGATCATCTCGCCGGTAGCGGCCCAGAAGAGCTGGAACCGGCCGTTGGCCAGGGGGCTGCCGTCAGCGCCGTCCTCCAGGCGGACAATCAGGGAACCGTATGCCAGGTCCTCGAAGGTGACCCGGTTAATGCGGCCAGCCTCGACGGTAACCGTCTTCTCGGTTGTGCCGGAAAGTTCATACCCGTCCGGAGCAGAGACCTCCCTCACAATGTAGTGGCCGGGGTCAATGGGTCGAATCAGGGCTTCGCCCTGAGAATCAGTGGTGTACCGGCCAATGAAGGCGCCATCCGCATGCTCAACTTCAAACACTGCGCCAGCGACGCCGCGGCCGGTGTCTGCATCAGCTTTGAAGATAACCAGAGAAGTCAGCGGGGCGTTCTCCACGACCAGAGGCACCATCTGGCCCTCTACCACTTCCACGCGGTGGACAGTGTCGTCCAGCAGGTAGCCATCCGGAGCCTCAACCTCCTGCACCCAGTATACGCCAGGCTGTGCAATGGGATAGGTGGCGGTACCGGTGGTATCGGTGGTGACCTCACCCAGCTCACGGCCCTCGGCAGTCCGAATGGTGAACTTGGCGCCCATCAGAGGCTCGTCGTCCACGGTAGACAGCTTGGTGATCATGATGCCGGTGTTGGGCACATCGGCCACCCGCACGATAGCGGGGGTGTCATACAGCACCTCAACATGGAAGTGCTCCTCGTTCAGAGCATAGCCGCAGGGGGCCTTGGTTTCGGTCACAATGTAGTTGCCAACAGGCAGGGGCTCGGTCACGGCGATGCCGGAACGGTCGGTGGTATAGACACCGACGATGCGGTTGGAGTTCAGCTCCCGCACCTCGAACTCAGCGCCCTCCAGGTACGCCCCGGTTACGGAGTCTACCTTCTGGATCTGGATGCTGGTGTTCTTGTGGTTCTCGATGGTAACCACAGGCTTCTCGCCGTCGGTCACCTCAACCTCGGTGCGCTCGTTGGTGATGGTATAGCCATCGGGGGCCTTGGTCTCAACCAGGTAGTAGATACCGGGCTCCACATTCACAGTGACGAAGGAGCCGGTGGGATCGGTCACATAGTTGCCAAGCAGCTTGCCGTCGTAAGTTCTCAGCTCGAACTCTGCGCCCGCCAGGGGGTCACGGGTGGTAGCGTCGACCTTGCGGACGGTGATACCGCTCTGCGGGGTGTTGGGTACAGTCAGAGTGGTGGGCTGGCCTTCCACGATTTCGACGCGGTACTCCTCGGTGTTGAGCACATAGCCCACAGGGGCCGTGATCTCTTTGACGATGTACCAGCCGGGCTCGATACCGGTGAGGCTGGCCTTACCGCTCTTATCAGTGATGAAGGTGTCGCCGATCTGTTCGCCGTTCATGGCGTACAGCCCGAACTCGGCGCCCGCCAGGGGAATCTTGCTCTGAGCATCAACCTTCTCGATCACGAAGGAGGCCTGCTCATAGTTCTTCAGTTCCAGCAAGGTTACATTGAAATCCTTGACATAGACCTGATGCTTGGTGCTGTCCAGCAGGTAGCCCTCCGGGGCCTTAACCTCCTGGACGAAGTAGTAGCCCTCGTCCAGGTTGGGAACCCGGATGTAGCCGTCCTTGCCAGTGGTGTACTGTGCGTGGGTCGGATCCACAGGAGAGCCATCCTGGTTGGTAACCTCAAATACGGCACCCTCCAGGGGCAGGCCGGAGATCGCATCCTGCTTCAGGATAGCGATACCGCCCGGCTTGTTGTTACGGAACAGAACAGTTTCGGTCTCGCCAGCCTCCAGGTTGACGATCTGTTCGGGATCCTCCGCCAGCAGGTAGCCAGGCGGAGCCTCGATTTCCTTGACGATGTAGTCGCCGGGCTCCAGTCCGTCGATGCTGGCCAGGCCATCAGGGCCGGTCACCAGACGCCGCTCCACAATTTCGCCGTCCGCCTTGCGCAGCTCAAAGACTGCGTCGGCCAGAGGCAGGCGGGTCTGCTCATCCTCTTTCCTGATGTACAGGGTGGTCTCGCCGTCGTTGCCAAAGACCAAGAACACGGGTTCGGTCTGGCCGACCCGGATCTCAAAGGTCTGAGGCGTGCTGTCGATCAGGTGGCCATCCGGGGCCTCGACCTCGCGCACCACATAGCTGCCGGGCTCCAGGCCATTCAGAGTAGCATAGCCGTTGGGGCCGGTCACCAGGTTGGTGTTGATTACGCTGCCACCAGCGGTGGTAATAGTGAAGCGGGCACCCGCCAGGGGTTCGCCAGTCTGGTTATCCTTTTTCAGAATAATCAGCTGGGTGTCCTGGAAGTTGGTAAAGGGCACCAGCACCGTGTCGTGGTTGTTGACAACCTCGATGATGCGGGGCTCAGGATCCAACACATAGCCATCCGGCACGCTGACCTCTCGGATTTCATACATACCGGGCACAATGTCCGGGATGTGGATGACGCCGTTTTCGTCGGTCAGATAGGTACGGGGTTCGTGGGTGGTATCGGTAGTTTCGTTGCCATCGCCCAGGTAGCGGATCTCGAACTCCACGCCCTCCAGGGGCTTGTTGGTAATGGCGTCGTGCTTGGTGATGGTCAGGCCCTCGCGGGGGTGGTTCTGAACATCAAACTCGATGACACGGTCAGAGTAGGAGGTAACCACGATCTCCCATTCATGGGGATCAGGGAGGTCATAGCCCGTCGGGGGCGTGACCTCGGTCAGCTTGTAGGTGCCGTTGGGCAGATTCTGGAACAGCAATTCGCCGTTCTCATCGGTCTTGCCGTTGCGGCTGATAGTGCTGCCGGTCGAGGGATCGTCCAGGCTGATAGACTCCAGCCGGAACTCAGCCCCCTGGAGCAGCCAGGAGTTGGTGGAATCGTACTTCCGGACCAGCAGGTCGCGGTAGTGGGTGTCGGTAAAGTCGAACTCCAGCAGGCTCTGCCCAGGCAGAAGCTGCTTGGTGATCGTCCAATCACCCGACTCCTCCTGCTTATCCTTATTGTAGAATTCCGGCATGATGGTCTCGGTTACCGTGACCGTCCAGCCGCGGTCCCAGACGATGTCGCCAATGAACTCCTCGTAGTCCTCGTAGGTAATCCAGATTTCGCCGTTTTCATCGGTCTGCTTGGTCAGCGAGAAGCTGGCGCCGGCGTCGATGGAGATCTCGAAGGTGGTGCCAGGAAGCATCTCCTCGGTCTCACGGTCGGACTTCCGGATGACGATTTCAGGGTACTTGGTATCGGTGAACACGAAGGGGGCCAGCTTGGTGCCGCGGCTGATTTCAGCCGTCTGCCAGTCAGTGCTGTCCAGCAGGTAGCCCGCAGGGGCCTCCACCTCGCGCACCTGAACCGTCCAGGTGTCCTGCTTGTCGTTGGTCAGGAACTTGCCGTATACATCATGGTTGATGATGATAGTGCCATCGGGTCCGGTGGGGCCAAAGGTACCCAGGTTGGTGCCATCGATCATGACCTCGAAGACGGCGCCGGCCAGAGGCTGTTCCTCACCGGCGGAGACCTTCTGGATGACGATCTCGGGGTAGGTGTAGTTGACAAAGGTGAGCTGATGCACGCGGACTTCGTCAATCTCGGGGTTAATGGTAATACTCTGGCAAGTCCGGTAGGGAAGTAGATAGCCATCAGGGGCTTTGACCTCGACGAAATCGTAGGTTCCGAACTCCAGGCCATTGCCGTCCGTGCCAGCGTAGGTGAAGGTGCCATCGGCGCCGGTAGTGATTGTGTCAATCAGCGCACCGTTAAAGTAGACTTCAAACACAGCACCGGGCAGGCCGTTACCGCTTTCGTCCACTTTCTGGATGATGACTGAGTGCTTGGGCAGATTCACGAAGGTGATGGGGCCGCTGCTCATGGGGGTGGGAACGCCATTCACATCCTCAATCCAGAGCCAGAGATTCTGAGCCTCATCGGACAGCTCGTACCCCGGAGGGGCAATTTTCTCAGTCACGGTGTACTCACCCGGCTGGATATAGTTCTCGCCAGCAGGGTCAGTCCACTGGAGCTGCAGCTCGCCATTCTCGTCGGTGACAAAATCAGCATCGACGCTGTTGGTCAGACCCTTGAAGTGGAAGGTGGCGGGGCCAATGCCGTTACCGTCCTGGTCCACCTTGTTGACTACACCCTCGGGAGGCTGGTGCTTGCCATTCTTGATAGCAGCGCCGCCATTGACCGCGGCTGCGGTCTCCTGGGTAGAGTTGTTGGTAGCGCTGACAGTGACAGAATAGCCCTTGGA
>JFBN01300748.1_pt1 | contig 22903 bp, 21 predicted proteins | sample 768741 | NCBI WGS metagenome assembly JFBN01 (sample SAMN01983846, study PRJNA193217) | chicken gut metagenome | biome: terrestrial biome; isolation source: ceca of Broiler chicken | host: Gallus gallus | place: United Kingdom: England | collected 2010-09-07
CAGTCGTTGGTATGAAGGTTTTCCGATGTCTATACTCGAAGCGGCTTGCTATGGTAAACCTACAATAGGGCCGGCCCATGGAGGATTTACCGAGATTATAGGAGCGGGTGAATCAGCTATTGGTCGATTGTTCAAGCCCAATAATATCGATGATTTGGAGCGTCAGGTTGTATCTTTGTGGCATGCTCCTGATGAAATGGCCCGATTAGGGCATATGGCTTTTGATAAGTTGCAACGCGAATATTCGTCGGAGGTAGTTTATAAGAAATGGGATAGTTTATTTCAAGAGTTAGTATATGGCAGAAATCAAAGCGAAACAAAGAGATAAAAGCATAGATATTGCGAAAGGAATAGGAATTATCTTGGTCGTATATGGGCATTTACCGTGTTTGATAAGAGAGGAAATATACTTGTTCCATATGCCATTATTCTTTTTGTTATCAGGATACTTTTTCCCTTTGAAATATACAATGAAAGATTTCTTATTGAGAAAATCAAAGGCATTACTAATTCCTTTTTTGTTATTTTATATCTTAGCATTTATATATGAATTTTTATTAAGTAATCTAACATTGAGAACTTTTATTCATGAGAATTCGTATTTTACAGACAACATTAATGGACCATTATGGTTTTTATTATCTTTATTCGAAATTTTTGTGATTTTTTCTATAGTAGAAAAGTATATTTATTCGAGAGTGCTGAAACTAATAATAGCATGTGTGATTACATTCATCGGTTATTTATGTGCTATGAATAAGGTATCCTTTTTTTTCTTTCCGCAAGCTTGTCTTGGATATATATTCTTTTATTTAGGATATCAGATAAAACAGTACAATATTTTGCAAAACAGAAAAGTTTATCTTTATGTTATTATTGGAGCAATACTTTCGTATGGTTTAGGTATTATTCTAAAAGTTTATCCTGATATATACTATTTAAAGATAGATCCTACTTATATATTGTTTTTTTTACCTGCGTTAGGAGGTTCGTTACTAGTAATTTATTTTTCGAGATATTTACGGAGTAAGCCGCATACAAGTTGGCTTGCCTATTTGGGTAGGAATTCTTTATTAATAATGTGTGTACACGGACCTTTAATTCATTTATCGAATTTGTTGGTATTACCGGTATTGAAAGTAATCTATCATTTCATGGGAAATACTACAGTGACTGATATAGAGATGATGGGTGGACGAATTTGTGGTTTATTGTCATTCATTGTATTAGTCCCTATGTCGTTGTATATAGGATTATTGATAAGAAAGATATTCCCTTTCTGTTTTAGTAAATAATAGTATAGAGCATTCAAAAAAAATGAGGTGCCATTTATGGTAATGGAACGTGATGGTTATAGTACTGTCGTCAAAAAGAGAGATAAGGGCGTTTTATAGTCGGGATTAGGAGTGTCTTGGCTAAAATTTTATATATTCTTTTTTTATGGAGAAGTATTTCAATATCAGATACGAGTTTGACAAACATGCGGTTTTTCAGACTATCGATGAAGCGTTGCTATTGAAGAAGCCGGGGTATATCTGTGTATCCGATGGCGTAATTCTGGCTACGGTAAATCGCGACCCTGCTTATCGAAAGGTGGTAGACGGGGCGATGTTTTCGATTTGCGACAGCGGGTATGTACCGTTGTATTTGCGGTGGATCTACGGCATCAAGCGCAAACAGTACTGTGGAAGCGAGATTTTTATGGATATTATTCACCAACAGCGTTATCGCATGGCTTTTCTGGGGACTACGCAACCGACGTTGGACGGTTTGAAACGGAATTTGTCGGAGATTGATCCGCGCATTCACGATATGTGGTTCTATGCGTTACCGTATAAGTCTGTCGATGAGTTCGATTATCAAGCTATTGCTAATATGCTGGATAAAGATGGAGCCGAAATTATTTGGGTCGCTTTGGGGGCTCCCAAGCAGGAGATTTTCATGAGTAAGTTGAAACCTTATCTGAAACGAGGAGTGATGATTGCCGTTGGCGCTGCCTTCAAATTTTATAGCGGGACCGATGTAAACAGGGCTCCTTATTGGATGGTGCGGGCTCACATGGAGTTTTTGTATCGTATCTATTGCGAGCCTAAGAAGCAGTTGCGTCGTTGCTGGCTGATTGTGGAGTCATTACCTAAGTTGTTGTTCCAGGAGTGGAACCGGAAACGTCGGCGTAAGAAATTGACAGGTACGGCAGGGTAATCGGGACGACGGTTTGAAATAGAGTTGACTGAGGTTGATGATTATCTCGATTTTAGATAATTTTGCAACGGCATGATTGACGTATTATATTTCGATAAAAACAGAAATTTTATAAAGGAAACCATAAAAACAGAGCATACAAGATGAAAACAGCATTGATTACCGGTATTACCGGTCAAGACGGATCGTTCCTGGCAGAATTCCTGCTGGAAAAGGGTTATGACGTGCACGGAACCATTCGTCGCTCGTCGGTCGATTATCGTGAGCGTATTGCCCATTTGGAGGGCCGTCCGCACTTCCACCTGCATTATGCCGATTTGGGTGACTCGATGAGTTTGATTCAGGTTGTGGGCAAGGTGCGTCCCGACGAAATCTACAATCTGGCCGCACAGAGTCATGTGCAAGTATCGTTCGATGCCCCCGAGTTTACCGCCGATGTCGATGCTACCGGTGTGTTGCGTATCTTGGAAGCTGTGCGTCAATGTGGGTTGGCCTCGACTTGCCGTATTTACCAGGCTTCTACTTCCGAATTGTATGGTAAGGTCGAGCAGGTACCTCAAAACGAACAAACTCCGTTCCACCCGTACAGCCCCTATGCTGTTGCCAAATTGTATGGCTATTGGATTGTCAAGGAGTATCGCGAGGCCTACAATATGTTCTGCTGCTCGGGTATTTTGTTCAATCATGAGTCGGAGCGTCGTGGCGAGACTTTCGTAACTCGCAAGATTACATTGGCAGCGGCCCGTATCGCTCAGGGAAAACAGGATAAGCTCTATTTGGGAAATCTTTCGTCGTTGCGCGACTGGGGATATGCCAAGGACTATGTGGAGTGCATGTGGCTTATCTTGCAGAATGACAAGCCCGAAGATTTTGTGATTGCTACCGGCGTGCAGCACTCTGTTCGTGAGTTCTGCCAGTTGGCTTTCCACCATGTGGGTATCGAGCTCGATTTCGTAGGCGAGGGTGAAAACGAGAAGGGTATCGATCGGGCTACCGGCCGGGTACTGGTCGAGGTATCGCCCGATTTTTATCGTCCGACCGATGTGGTAAACTTGTGGGGCGACCCCTCGAAGGCCAAACGCGAGTTGGGTTGGGACCCTATGCGTACGACGTTTGAGCAACTGGTCAAAATTATGGTCGACGCCGATATGGCCAAGGTGGCTGTCGAACGTGCCGGTGATGAGGTGCGTATGAATCTGGCCGAATATTTGGAAAAAGGTATTGTTAAATAGGAGATATTCATCATGGAAAAAGATTCCAAGATTTATGTAGCCGGGCATCATGGATTGGTGGGTTCGGCTATATGGAAAAACTTGCAGGAGAAAGGGTACACCCATCTGGTGGGCCGTTCGCACAAAGAGCTCGATTTGCTCGACGGGGTAGCCGTGAAACGCTTTTTCGACGAGGAGCAACCCGAGTATGTGATTCTGGCTGCCGCTCACGTGGGTGGTATCATGGCCAACAGTATCTATCGGGCCGATTTCATTTACCAGAATTTGCAGATTCAGCAAAACGTCATTGGTGAGAGTTTCCGTCACGGGGTGAAAAAACTGCTCTTCCTGGGCAGTACCTGTATCTATCCGCGCGATGCACAGCAACCCATGAAAGAAGATGTCTTGCTCACCTCGCCGCTGGAATATACCAACGAGCCTTATGCCATTGCCAAGATTGCCGGATTGAAAATGTGCGAGAGCTTCAACCTGCAATATGGCACGAACTATATTGCCGTGATGCCTACCAATCTGTATGGCCCCAACGACAATTTCGACCTCGAACGCAGCCATGTGCTACCGGCCATGATTCGTAAGATTCACCTGGGTAAGTGCCTCATGAAAGGCGATTGGGAGGCTGTGCGCAAGGATTTGTCGTTGCGACCTGTGGAGGGTGTCGACGGTACCGCTTCGAACGAGGCTATTCTTGCCGTACTGGCCAAGTATGGTATCTATCCCGACCGTGTGGAGTTGTGGGGTACCGGCAAGCCCCTGCGCGAGTTCCTGTGGAGCGAGGAGATGGCCGATGCTTCGGTCTATATTCTTGAGCATGTCGATTTTGCCGACGTGAAGGGTGATGGTCCCGAGGTGCGCAACTGTCACATCAATATCGGTACCGGCAAGGAGATTACCATTGCAGCCTTGGCTCACCGCATTCAAGAGGTTATCGGGTATGAGGGCGAGATTCGTTTCAATCCCGAGAAACCCGACGGTACCATGCGCAAGCTCACCGACGTGACCAAATTGCATAACCTGGGCTGGCACCACAAGATCGAAATCGAGGAGGGGGTTCAAAAGATGTACGACTGGTACACCGCCGACCATGCCGAGATGTATCGGTAAATAGAAATTCCTCATATCGCATAACGACAGCCAATCGATTTGTAAAAAATCGGTTGGCTGTCGCTGTTTCTAAACCTGTTCTGTATAAAACACCTACGGTGGGAAAAGGTATAAAAAAAGAGGTATCCTCACGGACACCCCCCGTCTGAAATTATAAACATCAAAAATAAAAGTTATTATCGCAATTTCAATTTGAAGTATCAGGGCGATTGTAGGTAAACGAGAAATAGTCACTCGTCTTGTCCTTACCTACTTGGGTAAAGTTGGAAAGTGTGGAGTGGTATCGTATGACAACCTTAATATCGGTATCGACCGGGTATTGCGGCAACTTGAACGAAATATAGTCCGAGCTTTTCGACTCTTTCTCCTCTCCTTTGTTGTAGACGAGATAGAGGGTATCGGTCTTGCTCGTTGCGTCGAATTGCTTGGGCTGTACCAGTTCCAGCGAACTGGGAGTACTGCCTTCGGTCTCATGAAGATATGCGAAGGTGAGTATCGTATCGTCTCTGCGGTAGTTGATGAACGGCTCAATGGCATAGAGCGTTGGTATCGTGTCGCTTTGGTATTGAGTCATTGTGTCGTCGAAGGTATAGTTCTTGCAATCGAATTGGTGGATACCCGATATGGCTGCGTTGTATATGTAGTTCGCTATCTGTGTACCCTGGTTGTCAAAGTCGACGGATACCGAGGCAAACAAGCGGTCACCTTCCTCGAAATCTTCACTTTGCAATTCGGGGCTGGTTACCGTTATACCCGTGTAATCGACATACAGATAAGGGATTCCGGATTCTGTTTTATAGATACTTCCGGTTGAATAGATCGACATGGTATTGCTCCCATCGCCTAAGCAACTCGAAAGGAGGAGTATTCCACTTAATAATGATAAGGCAGTTGTAAATTTCAAGGCTTTCATCGTTTTTTTGTTCTGGTTGATTTTTTATTTAGAGTTGTTGTTAGAATTAAAATCCGGTTCGTATACCCAGTGTCAAACCAAAGTTGAAGGGTTTGTCTTTCCAAATATTGTGTATGCTCGAATTATTTTCAAAATAGTAGGCCATGTAGGGCTCTAAATAGAGTTCTACGGCTTTATACAAGGTGAGAGCCGCGCCCACATTGGCTTGTACCGAGAATTGTACATTCTCGTGTTTCAGCTCTTTGTAGCCCGAGCCCGAAACGGCACCGTCGTGCTCCTCGTCTTTCTGGCGGCCGGCCAGGTAGAAGTCTACTTGTCCACCGGCCGAGGCATAGAACGATAATCGCTTGATGCGGGCGAATCGGTAAATGACATCGAGCGGGATACCCAGGTAGTGCAACTCTTGGCTGCCGTTACCCTTGGTCGAATAGTATTTGGAGTAGAGGTAGGTATATACCAATCCCGATTCCAGTTCCCAGTTCCTGGGTAGACTCTTCGATACGGTGACTCCTGCCGATATAGGCATCTTGTGTTTGAATTGGTACACCGGGTCCCGTTTGGCCAACATCAACGGATTCCGTGTTCGTATAGCCGTGGGGCCGTTTGGGCTGCTGCCGGTTGAGGCATTGGCTGCCATCAACCCCAATCGTATTCCCGGGTTCTTCGTCCGTGTTATCGGGGTGTTGTCTGTTACATAACCCTCTTTCAAGGCCCGACCGGCCTGTTCAAATTCGTCCAGTTGTCGGCGATAGGCAGCCTCCCTGGTAGGGGTAGCGGTAGAATCTGATGGAGCCGTGGCGATTGCCGGGTGCGACGACTTGGACTCCACCGGGGTCGAACGGGTTGGTGTCGCACTTTCGATTTCCCGAGCTGTTTTATTCATGGGCAGGGTACTCCTGTCTATCGTTGTATTGTCTGTTACCTTTTGCTCTCTGAGCAGGGTATGGTGCGAAATCCGGGTAGTAGCGAGTAACGGTTTTTCGTTCGCCTCTGATGCCTGGATATGCGGCGATTGAGCCTCGGTTTGCACGGGGGTGCGTTGCGATACGGTCGTTGTGTCAAGTCTTTGTTCGGGCGTTTGCCACAAGGCCAAGGTAAGAACTGCACCGGCTGCTACTGCTGCGGCCGAGTACCACCACACGCGCCGATGTAAGGAAATCTTGCGTGCCGGTTCGCCCTTGGGCAACTGCGATTCGATAGCCGCCCACAAGTCGTCTCTGACAGCAGCTTCGTGCTCTGCCAGCTTCGATTGTATTCTCTTTTCAAAATTCCGGTCGTCTATCTTCATCGTCAGTAATAGGTCAATACCTGTTTATTTCAGTTCATTAATCCACTTTTGCAGTTGTCGTTTGGCCCGTGTGTATTGCGAGCGCGACGTACTTTCGGTAATGTGCAGGGCTTGGGCAATCTCCCGGTGGGAGTAGCCCTCGATGGCAAACATATTGAAAACCGTGCGGAAGCCCGGGGGTAACTGGGCAATGAGTTCGAGCAACTCGTCGGCCGAGATGCGGTCCACTGCCGAGTAGTCGGCCTCTTGCTGGGGTTCCAGCGAGTCCAGTTCTACACCGTTGCGCAGCAAGTCGTTTTTGCGCAAGGCTTCCAATGCCGTATTCACGAAAATACGTCGTATCCAACCTTCAAAAGATCCTTCGTAGTTGTAGCTTCGTATCGAGGAGAATACCTTGATAAATCCCTCTTGCAGAAAGTCTTCGGCCATCTCCCGATTATCGGCATAACGCAAACACACCGACATCATTTTGCGCGCAAAAGTCTCGTAGAGTTGCCTTTGCGCCCGTGCGTCGTTGTGCTTGCAAGCTTCTATCAGCTTTCGTTCGTCCATACCGATTTTACTCGGCCCGTATGACAACTACTGTTTAGTAGATGCAATCGGGGCCTTTTTTGCTGCATGAGGGTAAAAAATAAATAGCAGTTCTTTGTGAAAGCGTATTATCCAAAGAACTGCTACTCATCGAATGATTTATGTTCAATCCAGTTTATGGATAATAAGACCTGAGCGTAGTTTGGGTTCGAACCACGTGGTTTTGGGTGGCATGATGTTGCCCGTGTCGGCGATATCCATCAGTTGTTTCATCGATACGGGATAGAGAGCCAGAGCCATCTTCATCTCGCCACTGTTGACCCGGCGTTTCAACTCTTCGAGGCCGCGGATACCGCCTACGAAATCGATGCGCTTGTCGGTGCGCAGGTCGGTAATGCCCAAGATGTCGCGCAAGATGAGGTCCGATGAGATGGTCACATCGAGCACCCCGATGGGGTCGTTGTCGTCGTAAGTGCCGGGTTTGGCCGTGAGTGAATACCACTTGCCATCGAGGTATAGCGAGAAGTTGTGCAGCTTCTCGGGGTGGTATATCTGTTCGCCCTTTTCTTCGACGACAAAGTGCTCTTTCAGCTTTTCGAGGAACTCTTGCGGAGTGAGCCCGTTCAAATCCTTCACAACCCGGTTGTAGTCGATGATTTTCAGTTGTGAAGCCGGGAAGCACACGGCCAGGAAATAGTTATACTCCTCGTCGCCACGGTGGTTGGGATTCTGCTGAGCCTTCTCGTTACCTACTAGGGCGGCCGCTGCGGTGCGGTGGTGACCGTCGGCAATGTAGAGGCTGGGTATGTGGGCAAAAATTTCGGTAATGCGGGCGATTGTCTTGTCGTCGTCGATTACCCAGAAGTGGTGCCCGAACCCATCGGGCGCTACAAAGTCATACTCGGGCGCATGCGAAGTCTCTTGCTTGATAATGGCATCAAGTTCGTCGTTGTCGGGGTAGGCAAAGAATACCGGCTCGACGTTGGCGTTGTTGATGCGCACATGTTTCATGCGGTCTTCCTCCTTGTCGCGGCGGGTCAACTCGTGTTTCTTGATAGCCCCGGTCATGTAGTCGTCGACATTGGCTCCGACAACCAGCCCGTACTGGGTGTGACCGTTCATCGTTTGGGCATAGATGTAGTAGTGCTCTTTGTTGTCTTGTACCAGCCAGCCCTTCTGCTGGAACATGTTGAAATTTTCTACGGCTTTGTCATACACCTCGGGGCTATGTTCGTCGGTTCCGGGAGCAAAATCAATCTCGGGCTTGATGATGTGGTAGAGCGATTTCTCGTTGCCTTGGGCCTCTTGGCGGGCTTCTTCGGAGTTGAGCACATCATAGGGGCGCGAGGCAACCTGCTCGACCATTTCTTTCGGCGGGCGTAACCCTTTGAACGGTTTAATCTTGGCCATGGTAGTTAAGTTTAAAGGTTATTTATTGGAGAGAACAATCGTCTGCTCGCGGTCGGGTCCTACCGATACGATGTAGATAGGTACCTGCAACTCTTTTTCGAGGAAGGCGATGTACTCTTTGAATCGTTGTGGAAATTCGGCTTCGCTGTGAATCTTGGTCATGTCGCTCTTCCATCCGGGCAGTTCGACATACACGGGTTCGATATTGCCTTCGATGGAGTAGGGGAATTCGGTCACCTCCTTGCCGTCGATGCGATAGGCTACGCAGGCTTTGATGGTATCGAAGTTGTCGAGTACGTCGCTCTTCATCATGATGAGCTTGGTGACACCATCGATCATGATGGCATATTTCAAGGCTACCAGGTCTATCCAGCCGCAGCGGCGTTCACGACCCGTCACGGCTCCGTATTCGTGGCCGATGGCCCGTATGGTCTTGCCGGTTTCGTCGAAGAGTTCGGTCGGGAAGGGGCCACTACCCACACGAGTGCAGTAGGCTTTGAAGATACCGTACACCTCGCCGATTTTGCTGGGAGCAACTCCCAGGCCCGTGCAGGCTCCGGCACAGATGGTATTCGACGAGGTAACGAAGGGATAGGAACCGAAGTCGACATCGAGCATCGTACCCTGGGCTCCCTCGGCCAGAATCGATTTACCCTCTTTCAGGTAGTTGTTGATGACGTGCTCGCTGTCGATGATGCGGAACCGTTTCAGGTATTCGATGGCCTCGAACCACTTGGCTTCCAGTTCGTCGATGTTGTAGTCGTAGTTGAGCGAGCGCAATATCTTTTCGTGCTTGGCTTTTGCCGTGGCGTAAATCTCCTTGAAGTTGAGGAAGATGTCGCCTACCCGCACACCGTTGCGGCTTATCTTGTCGGAGTAGGTCGGGCCGATACCTTTGCCCGTGGTACCGATTTTCGATTTACCCTTGGCGGCCTCGTAGGCGGCATCGAGTATGCGGTGTGTGGGCAGAATGAGGTGGGCCTTCTTCGAGATGCACAGACACTGGGTCAGGTCGTGCCCGCTGGCTGCCAGGCTCTCGGCTTCCTCCTTGAACAGGACGGGATCCAGTACCACGCCGTTACCGATGATGTTGATCTTACCCCCTTGGAAGATACCCGAAGGGATAGAGCGCAATACATATTTCTCTCCCTTAAATTCCAATGTGTGACCTGCGTTGGGACCTCCCTGGAAGCGGGTGATTATATCATAATTGGGGGTCAATACATCGACGACTTTGCCTTTGCCTTCGTCGCCCCATTGTAATCCTAAGAGAACATCGACTTTCATAATCTGAGTGTGTTTCGTGAACGTTAATTGGGTTTATTTCTTTTCGTTTTTGTCTTTTGTCTTTTTGCGGTTGCACCGGCTGCACACGCCGTAAACATAGAGTGTGTAGTACGAGGTGGTGAACTTGTTGAACTTACGGGTGTTCAGTGTCGACATCAGGTCCAGGTCTTTGACCTCGCGCACTTTCCCGCATTTGACACAGATAAGGTGATGGTGATTAGTGTTGTACACCCGTTCGTACTGGGCCAGATTACCCCCGAACTGGTGTTTGCGTACCAGATTGGCTTCGAGCAGCAGGTCTATCGTGTTGTAGACGGTAGCTTTGCTCACGCGATACCCGTTCTCGATCATGGCTTCGTGCAGACTCTCTACGTCGAAATGCTGAGTGGTGGTATATATTTTTTCCAATATGGCGAACCGCTCGGGAGTCTTGCGCAATTTTCGGGCTTCCAAGAATTGTATAAACAACTGTTTTACAGTTTCTTTTGACTTTTCTTCCGGCATGATCAAAAACCTATGTTACAAATTTAGCGATTTTTGTTGTACAAGCAAAACAAAATCAGGCTGAATCGCGGCCCGAAAATTCACGGTACAATGCCTGCTCTTCGGTCAGTTCGTCGAGCAGGAGCCGGGCTCTTTCGTTGTCGCCGGTTTGGGTTTGCAGCGACGACAGTATGCGGGTGGCCAATGGGTCGTTGTGCATGGCCTGTTTCAGCAGGTTGACGGCTGCGAATGCCCGGTTGTCGTGCCGCTTGACGGCTTGGGTCATGGCACTCTCGGTGACGGGGGTGAGAGCCGATGCTTCGGGGCTGTCGGGGTGGGCGATGAGCCAGGCGGTGGCCAGCTGGAATGCGGTGTATTGTTGTAGAGCGACATCGCTTTGGCTCCAACGGTTGGCCTTCTGTATGGCAAAGGGGCGACGGCAAAAGAGGTATTTGCAGCAGATGTCGGCCACCTCGGTGTTGGGCATCGTGTCGAGCCAACGGTCGGCCTCGGCCTCGTCAAACTCTTCAATCGGGTAGACCATGGGGGCCAGCATCATCGACTCGCGCACGGCGGTATCGGCCCACAGTGCTTCGGCCAGTTGGGCATCGGGAGTCGTTTCGGCAGCAATCCGTTTCAACAGCGGCAGTGTGAGTCCGAAGTTGATTTTATAGTCGGCACCCTGGGTGCGCATGTTGTGCGAGACGATGCCGTTCATGGCATGGCGGAATTTGATTTTTATCTCTTTTAGTTTTTGTTGCATGACGGTTTTTGAATTTGACCGCAAGATACGAATTAAAAACAAGGGAGCGCGCAAGATGGTTGACAAAAAAACTCGGCCCGACATTTTTTGAATGCCGGGCCGAGTTGCTATGGTTGGGCGGTGATTATTTCTTAACCGGGAAGGGGGTGCAGATGGGCAGGGGAGAGTAGTCTTTCGAGTATCTCAACATCTGCTCGGCATAACCTTCGTTGTAGGAAATCTTGATGTCGGTAATGTTGCCGTTGGCATCGGTAACCGGGGTGTAGACGGGGTTGACAAATCCCTTGTAAGGAGCGATGTGCAGGTTTTCATACCGGGCCAGAATCTCCTTGTGCAGTTCGGGGTCGACAATCACGCCGTATTCCTCGACCAGATTCTTGCCGCTCTCGTAGTCGCCTTCCGATTTGATGCGTTGAACCTCGGCCAGCAGCTGACCCAGGAGGGTGCGCAGTTTCTCATAGTCGTTCACTACGACATAGGTTTTGCCGTCGTGTTTGACAAATTCGATTACCTTGTCGGCCTTGCCGTGCTCATAGGCCCAGCGGGCGATGAGCTGACGGTTGCGCATGTGCGACTCCTCGATGTTCTTGCCCGGTTCGATGCGGGTGAGCTGAGTCATCAGACCGTTCATCATGTATTGATAGTAAGCAGCCTTGTAGGCATCGGGCGAGGGGAGCAGTTTCAGTTCCAGAATCTTGGGGTCGGCCATGTAGTAGAGGGCAAAGAGGTCGGCGCGAGCCTCTTCGAGCGTAGAGCTGTAAGCCTTCAAGGCATCGGGGTCTACACCGGGGAGCAACTTGCCCGAACCGTGACCCAGACACTCGTGCAGGTCGGTGTGCAGGTTGTCGGCTTGGAGCAGGTAGTTGTTCATCAGTTCGCGCTCTTTGTCGCTCCACACGAACTCATCGTTGAATCCGTTGCCCTGTGCGGCCTTTTCATAAGCCTCGGTAATGTTCTCGATGGTTACCGATTTGGAACCGTGCCGGTGACGAATCCAGTTGGAGTTAGGCAGGTTGATACCGATCGGCGTCGAGGGGTAGCAGTCGCCGGCCAGCATGGCGGCGGTGATAACCTTGGCCGATACGCCCTTCACCTCTTCTTTCTTGAAGCGGGCATCTACGGGCGAGTGGTCCTCGAACCATTGGGCATTCTCGCTGATGATGTGAGTACGCTCCGAGGCTTCGAGATTCTTGAAGTTGACAATCGACTCCCAGCTGGCTTTCATGCCCAGCGGGTCGCCGTAGGTCTCGGTGAAGCCGTTGACAAAGTCGACACGCGAGTCGAGGTCTTTCACCCACAGGATAGCATATTCGTCAAAGGTCTTCAAATCGCCGGTCTGGTAGTATTCGATCAGTTTCTCGATAACCTGTTTCTGTTGTTCGTTCTCGGCTACGCCGGCAGCCTTCTGCAACCAGTAGACGATTTTTTCGATGGCTTGGGTATAGAGACCGCCCACTTTGTAGGTCTCTTCCATGATTTTGCCGTCGCGTTTTACCAGCCGGCTGTTCAATCCGTAGGAGATGGGGGTTTCGTCTTTGGGGTCTTTCATCTTGTTGTAGAAAGCCTCGGCTTCGGCTTGGGTCACCCCGTCGTAATAGTTGCAGGCCGAGGTGGCGATGAGGTCTTCACCGGCAGCCTGGTTCACCCGCTTGGGCATCACCGTGGGGTCGAAGATGACGGGTACCAGCGTGTTGAGCAGGTCGTCGACGGTAGCCCCTTCGGTCAACGGGAGCTTTTGCGGGTCGAGCGATTTGACGGCGTTGACAAAGAACTCTTGCGAGAACTCGGGCACGAATTTGTCGCAGCCGTAGTGGTGGTGGATACCGTTGGAGAACCATACCCGTTTCAGATATACCTCGAAGTTCTTAAAGTCGGTGCTTTCGCGATCGCCCTTGTAGTCTTGATAGATTGCTTCGAGCGTGCGGCGGATAGCCAGATTCCATTTTCCGTTCTGGTCAAAGAGAATGTCCCGTCCGTAGGCGGCAGCCTCGGAGAGGTAATAGACCAACTCTTTCTGTTGTAGCGATAACTCTTCAAATCCAGGTACTTTGTAGCGCAGGATTTCCAGATCGGCAAACGACTCTACGGTGTAGTCGAAGTCGTCGTTCTTCTCCTCTTTCGTAGCACAGGAGGCCAAGATAAGCAATGAAGCCATTGTACAAACAATTTTTTTCATATCATGTGATTTTTTGAATTGTGTTTACTCCACATAGAGAACCAACCCTTTTAGGTATTCTCCCTCGGGGTGGTAGATGTTTATCGGGTGGTCGGCCGGTTGTGTGAGTTGATGCAGAATGCGCACGTTACGCCCCGACTGTGCCGCCGCACTGAAAACGGCCAGCCTGAAATTCTCCTTGCTCACCACCTGCGAACAGGAGAAGGTGAAGAGAATACCCCCGGGACGTATTTTTTCAATGGCCTTGGCATTGAGCTTGCGGTAGCCCTGCAAGGCATTGTTCAGCACCTTTTTGTGCTTGGCAAAGGCCGGCGGGTCGAGAATGATGAGGTCGTACTGATCGCCCATGGTGTCGAGATATTTGAAGGCGTCCTCGGCAAAGGCCTGGTGGCGGGTATCGCCGGGGAAATTCAACTCCACGTTCCGGCAGGTAAGGTCGATGGCCTTGGCCGAACTGTCGACCGAGTGTACCAGCTTGGCCTCTCCCCGCATGGCGTAGAACGAGAATCCGCCCGTGTAGCAGAACATGTTCAGGACCGAGCGTCCGCGGGCATACCGTTCGAGCAGGGCGCGGTTCTCGCGTTGGTCGACAAAGAAGCCGGTTTTCTGTCCGCGCACCCAGTCGACATAAAATTTCAGTCCGTTCTCGATGGCGATGTTGGGAGCGTCGCCACCCAGCAGGTATTCGTTTTCGGCGCCGAGGGCCGCCTTGTAGGGCAGGGTCGTCTCCGATTTGTAATAGATGTTGTCGATGTGGTTGCCCAAGACCTTTTTGAGTGCCTCGGCTATCTGATGGCGGGCGTAGTGCATGCCCGGGGTGTGGGCCTGCATGACGGCCGTGCGGTCGTAGAGGTCGATGATGAGCCCCGGCAGATTGTCGCCCTCGCCGTGTACCAGGCGGCAGGTATTGTTATGCTCGTTGAGTAACCCCAGGCTCAGCCGCACGTTGTAGGCCTCTTGCAGGCGGTTCACGTAGAAGGCTTCGTCGATGGACACCGGTTTGAACGACAGAATGCGCACGGCAATGCTGCCAATCTGGTATTGGCCCACCCCGATAAAGTTGCCCTGATGGTCGGTTACCTCGACAATGTCGCCCTCTTCGGGCTGTTTCTCAAAACGGTAGATGGCACCGGAGAATACCCACGGGTGGAATCGATGAAACGAATCTTCCTTGCCCGGTTTCAGTATGATTTTCGGATAGTTCATAATCGGTTATTTGAAGAAAAAGCGGAATATGTCATTCCCGTTGGCATAGATGAGCAGAAGCAGCAGGAAAATCATGCCGCCCATCTGGGCATACTCCATGAATTTATCGTTGGGCTTGCGCCGTGTGATGACTTCGTAAAGCAGGAAGAGCACGTGCCCGCCGTCGAGAGCCGGTATGGGCAGGATATTCATGAAGGCCAGGATTACCGACAGGAAGGCGGTCATGCTCCAGAAGGCTTCCCAGTTCCACTGTTCGGGGAAGATGCTGCCGATGGCTCCGAAACCGCCCAGGCTTTGTGCGCCCTCTTTGGTAAAGACATATTTCATGCTGCTCACGTAGCTCGTCAACTTGTCGACACCGAGTTCGATACCCTTGGGGAACGATTCCCAGAATCCGTAGTGCTCGGTCACGACCTCATAGCTTTCGGCCAAGGGCGAGATGAGAATGCCCAGTGCGCCTACCGAGTCGGTCATCACTTGGGCCGAATGTTGCACCCCGTTGCGCAGGAAGGCCACCGTCACCGTGGTGTCGCGGTAGTTGGCCAGGACTTGGTGCAGTTCGTCGAGCGAGGGGGTTGTCTTGCCGTTAATCGACTCGATGCGGTCGCCTTTTTGCAGGCCGGCCTGCTGGGCTCCCGTGTGGTCGGCCGCTTCATACACGACCGGTGGAATGCGGTACATGGCAAACTGCTCCTCCTTGTCGATCAGGCGCAGCATGAAGTCCTGGGGAATGGCAATCGACACGGTGTCGGTGCCACGCAGCACCTCTACCTCACGAGCCTCGACAATCTTTTGCAGCGTCTCGCTCGACATGAAATCGAGTGTGGCACCGTCGGCCGTGAGGGGAATATCACCGTTCTGGAATCCTATCTCCCGGGCCGACTGGCAATACTCCATACCGGCATAGGCGTTTTTGAAAGGGATATACGAGGTTCCCCACGTGTAGGCTATCATCGAGTAGATGAAGACGGCCAGAATGAAATTGAATACCACACCGGCCACCATGATGAGCAGCCGTTGCCAGGCCGGTTTCGAGCGAAATTCCCACGGTTGGGCCGGCTGTTTCATCTGTTCACGGTCCATCGACTCGTCAATCATACCCGCAATTTTCACGTATCCTCCCAGTGGTAACCAGCCTATGCCATATTCGGTGTGGCTGTTTTTGGGTTTGAACTTGAAGAGTGAGAACCAGGGGTCGAAGAAGAGGTAGAATTTCTCGACCCGCACCTTGAACATGCGGGCGAAGATGAAGTGGCCGAACTCGTGAACGATGACCAGTATCGAGAGGCTCAACAGGAGCTGTACGGTTTTTATCAGGAATGTTTCCATTGGTGTGTATCGTTTGTTTGAAAGATTATTGAATCAGTCGGGCTGCATAGTCGCGAGCCAGTTGGTTGGTGTGTACATACTCTTCGTAGCCGGGCGAGGCGATGAACTCGACGTGTGCCATCGTTTCGGCCACGATGCGGGCGATGCTGGGGTAGTCGATGGCATCGTTGAGGAAGGCGGCCACGGCTATCTCGTTGGCGGCATTCATGATGCAGGGCATGTTGCCCCCCTCGGCTACGGCATCGAAGGCATAGCGCAACAGCGGGAAGCGCTCCATGTCGGGGCGCTCGAAGGTGAGTTGGGCATATTGTTCGAGAGTGAGTTTCGAGTTGGGGCTTTCGAGACGGGCCGGATAGGAGAGGGCATAGCGTATGGGCATTCGCATGTCTTGCACGCCCAACTGGGCTTTCACTGTGCCGTCTTTGAATTGTACCATCGAATGGACGATCGACTGCGGGTGAACGGCAATCTCGATGTCTTTGGGTGCGACGTCGAAGAGCCACTTGGCCTCAATCATCTCAAAGCCCTTGTTCATGAGCGTGGCCGAGTCGATGGTGATTTTGTGCCCCATGTTCCACTTGGGGTGTTTGAGGGCGTCGTTTTTGGTCACGTGTTTCATCTCTTCGGCCGAGAGTTCTCTGAACGGGCCGCCCGAGGCCGTGAGAATAATCTTGTCGATGGGGTTGTCCCATTCGCCCACAAGGCATTGAAAGATGGCCGAGTGCTCCGAGTCGACGGGAATAATCGGGGCCCGGTTGTCGAGCGCCAGCTGCTTGATGAGGTCGCCTGCCACCACCAGCGTCTCCTTGTTCGCCAGGGCGATGGTCTTGTGAGCCTCGATGGCCCGTATGGTCGGTTTCAGTCCCGCATATCCCACCATGGCCGTGACCACGATGTCGATAGGGGCCGCTTCGACGATTTGGGCGATGGCCTCGTCGCCGGCATATACTTTGATGGGAAGCTCCTTCAAGGCCTCTTGCAACCGGGGGTAATGCGCCTCGTTGGCAATGACCACCGAGTCGGGGTTGAAGCGTTTGGCCTGCTCGATGAGCCGTTCTACGTTGTTGTTGGCTGTGAGTGTATATACTTCAAACAGGTCGGGGTGTTCGGCCACGACATCAAGCGTCTGTGTACCTATCGAGCCTGTGGAACCTAATATGGCTAATTGTTTTCTCATTCGGTTTAATAAGCGGTATCAAAATCCTCGCGTAAGATTATGCAAAGGTATAAAATAAAGTCCATCTTCCGCGAATCGAAGTTAGAAAGTGATATATTTTTCGGGGTCGATTGATTGTCCCATGTGCCATAGCTGGAACTCGGCCGTACACGATTGAGACGACGATTTTCCCTCCTCCCAGCCGGTGACGGCGATTTTCTCACCCCCCAGTACCTTATCACCGATCTCTTTGAGGATACCCGCGTTGTATTTGTAGATAGAGAGGTAGTTGTTGCTGTGCTGTATGGCTACGACATAACCGTAGTTGGGGGTGTAGCTGGCCGAGACGATAGTGCCGTCGAGAACCGAAGATACTGCCGTGTTGCGCGGGCATTGCACGTCGACCCCGAAGTGGTTGCGCTGCGGGTCGTAGGCTTGTACTATCTTGCCCTTGAACGGGGTGTAGAACAGCTTCCCGTCGATAGGCGTGGTGGGGGTGAATACGTTGAGGGTGTATTTCTCCTCCTGTTCATATTGCTTGACGTAGTCGGCCATCTGTTTTGACGGGGGCAGCAGGGTGTCGTTGCGGGTTGCGAGCAGACTGTCGGCCTGCTGGCCGATGGAGTCGATTTTGATTTCGCCGGTAAGAATCGCCGCGAGGTTTTTGATGTAGGCATCGCGTCGTTGCACCTCGGCCGCCAGCGAGTCGACCCGCAGAATCTTGTCGACCATCTCGATGCGCTCCTCGGTTTTCAGGTAGCCGGGCAACAGGTGCTTCACCGGGGTGCCCACGATAATCGAGAGTATGGCTACGACAATGAGAGCGACAAGCAGGACGGCGGTCATGATGGCTCCGAATCGGGAGAAACAGATGGTCCACACATCTTCCAGCGAACTCTCGTTGAAGAAGGTGAGTTTGTATTTCGACCGTTTCCGGGGGAAGAAATCGGGGCTCTTTTTATTTCGTTTCATAGATATATGGCACGGTTTGCGACTATAAAAGTATGATATTCATCGAGTATATGCAAATTTAGTAATTTATTACCAACCGGGACGCATCGTTTTTCATTTTTTATAAGATGCTTACAAGGGCTAAATAGTATGGATTTTTCCTACTCTTTTCTCGATTGCGGGTGAACACATTCTTTTATCCGGTTGTTTTAGTTGACAAAAACGGATAGTAGCGGCAACAGGCTCCTGTCTTTTTGAATAGTGAACAACAAAATTGTATAACTAAAACAAATGAAGATGAAAACAAAGTTCTTTTATTTAGCAGTAGCGCTGGCTACGACATCGATGTTGGGATACACCGAGTCGGCTGGGGCACAAGCGCTCATCGTCGAAGAAGATGTTTCGGTTACCGAGGTTCTGCCCGGCAAGCCCCGGTACTACTCCGACAGTCACAAGAACAACTGGTTTATTTCGTTGGGTGCCGGTGGTCAGACTTTCTTCACCGAGCATACCGGCGATGCTCAATATACGCTGGCCATGGATTTTGCCGTGGGTAAATGGATCAGTCCTTTCCTGGGATTCCGCCTGTCGGCCATGGGAGGTGCTCTGCACACCAACTGGCCGTATGCCGAAGGGGTGATGACTCACATGCGTTATGCCGCCCTCTATGGCGATTTGATGTGGAACATGTTCAACACCTTCCACGGATATAACGAGCGGCGTGTCTTCTCGATCATTCCCTTTATCGGTATCGGTGGCATCTATTCGTTCCACAATACGCCTTACGGACGTGAGACTTATGCTTTCCCGCTTACGGCCGGTATCAAGTTGAATTTCAGATTGTCGCACTATGTCGATTTCTTCCTCGAAGGTCGTGGCAACCTCATTGGCGACCATTTCAACGGCATTGTCGAGGGTACAGAGGTCGAGAGTGTGGTGTCGGCTATCGGCGGTTTCTCGATTAAGTTTGGAAAAGAGCGCTTCAAAGCCTATGATGCCTATGCCGACCAGTTGATGATTAACCAGCTGAACGACAAGGTGAACATGCTGAGGAGCCAATTGAACGAATGCGAGTCGCGCGAGGTGGAGTGCCCTCCTTGTCCCGAACCGGTCGTTGAGGAGGTGACGGTAGTCGAGCCGGCCGGTTGCAATCAGGAGCTTACGGGGGTGGTGCGCTTTACCATCAACAGTGCCGTGGTTTCCAACGAGGAGATGGTCAACGTCTATAACATTGCCCAATGGTTGAAGAGCAACCCTTCGTGCAACATCTCGGTCATCGGGTATGCCGACAAGGATACGGGTACGCCCGAGTATAACAAGCAGTTGAGCCAACGTCGGGCTGAGTCGGTAGTCAAGTTACTGACCGAGAAATATAACATTGATAAAAAGCGGGTACAAATCGTGGCCAACGGTAGCGATTCGCAACTCTATCCGCAGAATAACAACTGGAACCGCATCGTCGTATTTGCCGGTTCGGCCCAGTAACAGAGCCTTGTTCCCGGTATGAAAAACGGGTGACCGACTGCGGTCACCCGTTTTTTTATGGAGATTTTTATTGAGACTTTGTTGTCGAGGTTGAGTGTTTAATGTTTCCCAATCCATTCTACAATCCATTCGCCCACCTCGTGGGTGTGGTAAGTGGGTTTCCCGGGGTCGGCAATATCCTCGGTCACGATGCCGGATTTCATCGACTCCGACACGGCCGAGCGAATGAGGTCGGCCTCGGCTTTCAGTCCGAAGGCGTACTCGAACATCATGGCGGCCGACAGAATCGTGGCCAGCGGGTTGGCTATATCCTTGCCGGCAGCTTGCGGATAGGAGCCGTGTATGGGTTCGAATACCGAGGTGTGCAACCCTATCGAGGCCGAGGGGAGCATACCCAGCGAACCGGTGATGACCGAACCCTCGTCGGTGAGAATGTCGCCGAACATGTTTTCGGTGACAATCACGTCGAAACTCTTGGGCCATTGTATCATGCGCATGGCGGCGTTGTCGACAAAGAGGAACTCGGTCTCGACCTCGGGGTATTCGGCTGCAATCTCCTGGGTCACCTCCCGCCAGAGCCGCGAGGTAGCCAAGATGTTGGCCTTGTCGACCATCGTCACCTTCTTGCGGCGACGCATGGCATAGTCGTAGGCCAGTTGCACGATGCGGGTAATCTCTTCCCGGCTGTACATGCAGGTGTCGTAGGCCACGCTGCCGTCTTCGCTGCGACCCTGTGGACGACCGAAGTAGAGGCCTCCGGTGAGCTCGCGAATACACATGAAATCGGCACCGTCGATGATGTCGGCCCGAAGGGGCGATTTGTATATCAGCCCCGGGAAAGTGGTGATGGGGCGAATGTTGGCAAACAATCCCAGCTTCTTGCGCATGGCCAGCAATCCCTGTTCGGGGCGCACCGGTGCGTTGGGATTGTTGTCGTATTGGGGTGAACCGATGGCTCCGAACAGCACGGCATCGGAGCGCATGCACAACTCATGAGTCGAATCGGGGTAGGGCGAGCCGGTCTCTTCGATGGCACAGGCCCCCACCGGGGCAATCTGGTATTTCAGTTCGTGGCCGAATTTCTCGCAGATGGCCCGGGTCACGTTCAGCGCCTGATCTACGACTTCCGGGCCAATTCCGTCGCCCGGCAATACTGCAATATGTAATTCCATTTTCTTGATAGATTTAATTGTTGGTTATGTGTTGTTCCTTGTCTTCGATGATATTCAGCATCTTGATGGTAGCCTGTATGGCCGCTTCCATCTGGTCGGCATCGAGGCCTTGGGTTTTCAGCACGTTGCCGTTGTAGTCCCACGAGATGACCGTCTGCACCAGCGCGTCGGTGCGTCCACCGGGCGGAATGTTCACCGTGTAGTTGGTCAGCAGCGGGAGGGTGCGGCTCAGTTGCTCCTTGTAGATTTTGCGAATGGCCTTTACGAAGGCGTCGTACTGTCCGTCGCCGGTCGAGGCTCCCTCGTACACCTGCCCGTTGATGTCGATGGCGAGGACAGCCACCGGTTTGAGCCCCTGCGAGAGGTTGAGGGTGTAGTTCACCACCTTCACGTGTTGGGCGAGGGTCTGGTGTTTCAGCACGTCGGAGATGATGTAGGGCAGGTCTTCGGGGGTAACCATCTCCTTCTTGTCGCTTAACTCCACCACCCGTTGGGTGACCCGTTGTATCGACTCGTCGTCGAGCTCGATACCCAGTGATTCGAGATTCTTGCGGATATTGGCCCGCCCCGAGGTCTTGCCGAGGGCATACTCCCGTTTGCGGCCGAAACGCTCGGGCAGCAGGTCGTTGTAGTAGAGGTTGTTCTTGTTGTCGCCGTCGGCATGCACACCGGCGCACTGGGTGAAGACCGACTCGCCGATGATGGGCTTGTTGGCGGCTACCCGCACTCCCGAGTAGGATTCGACAATGCGGCTCACCTTGTTGACCATGTTTTCGGTCACCCCTGTGGTAGCTTTTACCTGGTCGTGCAGCACCGCCAGCACGCTGGTGAGGGGGGCGTTGCCGGCCCGTTCGCCCAGGCCGTTGATGGTGCAGTGCACCCCCTGTATGCCGGTGAGGGCGGCGGCAAAGGTATTGGCCGTGGCCAGGTCGTAGTCGTTGTGGGCGTGGAAGTCGAACCGCAGTTCGGGATAGCGGCGGCGCATGGCCCGGCAGAATTTAAGCGTTTGGAGCGGGTTGAGAATGCCCAGCGTGTCGGGCAGCATGAAGCGCTCGACAGCTTCGCTGCGCAGGGCATCGACCAGCTGGTAGACATATTGCGGGGAGTGCTGTATGCCGTTCGACCAGTCTTCGAGGTAGAGGTTCACTTTCAATCCCACCTCCCGGGCCTTCTGAATAGCCCGTTTGATGTCGATGATGTGCTCCTGTACCGTCTTTTTCAGCTGAAAGGTGCAGTGCTTCTCCGAACCTTTGCAGAGCAGGTTCATCACCCGGGCTCCGCAGGAGCGTATCCATTCGATGGAGGCTCCGTTATCGAGGAATCCCAATACCTCTATCTTGTCGATGTGACCTCGTTTCCGAGCCCATTCGCACAGTTGCGTGGCCATGTCGTATTCGCCCGACGAGACGCGGGCCGAGGCAATTTCGATGCGGGGTATCTTCAAGTCTTCGAGAAGCAGTCGGGCGATACTCATCTTTTCTTGTCGGGCAAAAGAGACTCCCGATGTCTGCTCCCCGTCCCGCAGGGTGGTATCCATGATTTCGATGAACATAGGCAGTCGGTTATTGATGGTTGGCCTCCCACGCTTCGATTGCCGGTTTCTTGCTGAGCAGATAGTCGATGTCGTCGTATCCGTTGAGCAGGCAATTCTTCTTGTAGGGGTTGATTTCAAAATGTTCGCACTCGCCGCTGGTGTTGTCGGTGATGGTCTGGGCTTCGAGGTTGACCGTCACGGTTGCGGCCGGGTTGGCCTGAATGTGGCGGAAGAGGTTGGCCAGGAAGGGTTCCGATACCACGACCGGCAGCACCCCGTTGTTGAGGGCATTGTTCTTGAAGATGTCGGCAAAGAAGCTCGACACGACCACCTGGAATCCGTATCCGGCGATGGCCCAGGCGGCATGTTCCCGGCTGGAACCGCTCCCGAAGTTCTTTCCGGCGACCAGTATCTTTCCCGAGTAGGCGGGATTGTTGAGCACAAAGTCGGCAATGGGATTGCCGTTCTTGTCGTAGCGCCAGTCGCGGAAGAGGTTTTCGCCGAAGCCTTCGCGCGATACGGCTTTCAGGAAACGGGCCGGAATGATTTGGTCGGTATCGACATTCTCCTGAGGCAGAGGAATGCACGACGAGGTTATGATGTTGATTTTTTCGATCATGACAGTATGAAATTATAAAAGGGTTCGTGGATCGGTTATCTTACCTGTGACGGCGGCAGCCGCGG
>JFBN01011859.1_pt1 | contig 22875 bp, 34 predicted proteins | sample 768741 | NCBI WGS metagenome assembly JFBN01 (sample SAMN01983846, study PRJNA193217) | chicken gut metagenome | biome: terrestrial biome; isolation source: ceca of Broiler chicken | host: Gallus gallus | place: United Kingdom: England | collected 2010-09-07
CCGTCTACGGCAGCGGTGCGGGAGAAGCGAATGGAATTTGTGGGAAGATTCATGGCGCAACTTCCTCCTTTCTGGTTGGAACTCCACTGAAAGCTGAGGCATCCGTTGAGCCGAGTACATAGATGCCGTAATCCTGTAATAAAATCCAGCCTGTTTCTTTTCCGTTGATTTTCTCGGCATACACATTCAATTTTCCATCGCGGGATTCTGCCACAATTTTTCTATCAAGGGAAATTTCCGGCTCTTGGCTCTCTCGGAAGTTCATCATCATGCCATGAGCCATATTAAGAGAGAGCAGTGAAAGCCCTCCACCATATCCCAAATTAGTCAAGCTTCCCAAAGATTGAAGCGTTCCTTCTCGGTTGACATGATGGCCAAAGTGGTCACTCCTGGAGCTGTATTTTGCCTGGCCATTTTGCTTTTCAAAGCTGTAATACTGCGCTGAGCCTCCAACACTGTTAGAAGAAGTTGTTCCAACGCGACCGACCAACGTATCTTTGTAATACATGTCGAATTGCCCGGCATCCATCATAACGGAAAAGCCTTCCTCATCCTCATTCTTGAAAACACCGTTCAAATTAAGTTCTCCCGTCTCTAAATTCCAAAAGCTTTTGCCATTCGCAGCGGCCAGAATGCCCGCCTTTATAATATTTGCCGTCAGCGTCCCTACTGTGATAAAATCGGCCACAATTGCACCATCCTGTGTAATGGCCAGACGATACGGGCCGTTATAGCCATTTGCACTAAACCCAAAACCGCCGTTATTCCAGCGCCAAACCTTTTTGGCCAGCTCCAGATTGTTGACATCCAAGCTGACAATCTCTTTCCAATTTCCAGCCTCGTCCTTGATGGCCACAATAAACCCGCCGCCATTGGTAATCCAGTTCGTTGCGTTTTGTATGGCATCTTCCAGCGCAGAGTAAGAAGGCTTCTTTTGAATTTCCTGCTCCTGCTTGACAATGGTATCAGCAATATTGCTTTTGGCATCGCCCAGCTCAATCGAGCGATAACGCTTTCGCAAAACGTCATAGACGGTTTTCACGACCTTTGCCGTTGCGGACACCCCCAGCGCGGAAAACTCCACGTTCACGGTATCGCACAAATAAACCGTTTCCAAAAGTGCCAGGTCCTTGTATTCCTCGCTCTGTTCAAGAGGAAAGAAGCTGACGGTCAAAGAAACTTTCGGCACGCCGATTTTATTGGCTTTCATGTACTCCTGCGCTTCGGCGCGCAGCTGCTCGGCGCTTGGCTTTTCTTCAAACTCGCTTGATAAATCCAGCGGCATCAATCGGGTAAAGCCAAAATTCCCCTCGGCATTCACCGTCTTTTCCGGCAGCTCAAAATAATCCTCCTCTTTCGCCCAATAGGGATACACTCCGGTATAAACGGATTGAATATTTTCCTCTTGGGTTAAGTCTGTCAGATTTTTTCCGTACCGGATAGAAACGCCGCGATTTTGCCCGCGTTCGTTGAGCAGCTTCACTGTAAATCCGTCAAAGACATACTCCCCGCCGTAAACGTCCAGCAAAGAACCTTCCGAGCCGCCCAGCTTCGAGCGAATAGAAGCCGGGGCAGTTACTTGAAACACTGCTTGCGTGCTTTTGTCTGTAAAGAACGTAAACGGATTATTGCCCACGGCATACTGTGGAAGCTTCGCGAAGGCTTCCGCAGCAGAACCGGCAGAAAAGCGCGAAAGCATTACTCCGGACAAATCATAGGAAATATGCTCTGCGTAAACTGTCATCAGCCCGCCCATGGGCTTCGTAATGCGATAAATTCGGAACGGCTGCGGCGTTCCTCCGGGATACGCGGGGCAGCAGATGATACGGCGGTTTTTCAGCTCCGAAAAAAGCCATCCCCCGCTGGGGTACTGCATGGTTAGCTCAAACGCACCATTTCGCTCCTCTGTTACCTCGGCATCGGCGGCATCTGATAAAACGCCAAGGCCGTTATGGTTGAATTCTGTTTCGTTCGCTTCATAAAGTCTCAAATCGTCCACCACCTCGGCACAATTTCTACTTTTTGGATTCCTCCCGAAAAGCCAATCTTGTTTTCTCCGGGAAGAAGCGCCGGAAATTCCGGCGCCTCAATATCCATGTTTTTATTTTGCAATCCAGAATAGGCATTCATGGTTTCACAATCCAGCACAAGAGAGCCGTTGAGCTGCTTCACCTTAACGGGGATTTCCCCGATTGTTAGATTTCCCGCCCCGCTGCCCGTCAGTGTAATCAGTGGCAGCGCCGCAAAGCGTTCAGGGTTAAACAATGCCCCGGCCTTGGAAAAGCTCACACCGCGCAGCCCATCCAGGCGAAGGCGCTGGGGCTTGGCGTCAAACGAAAGCTCAATCTCCGCTGAAAAGTTCAAAAAGCGTGTGTCAAACTCCATCGGCCCTAAAAAGCTTGCCAGACGAAAATACTCGGGATGGTAGTCGTCCGTCAATTGGCTGTACAGCGGCGCAGACATCAGCCATGCGCGCAGCGCGTGCGCATTTGCTTTTAATCCTCGCGGAATAAACGCCGGATAGCGCACGGTCACGTTTTTATAGCGGTTTTGCGAAATCAAGATGTCCCCGTTTCTGCCGGGAATCGAAACACGCTCCACTTCCTTTTCCGGGGCATCAAAGGTGGCCTCTCCGCTGACAAACAGGTTGCAGTCCTTTCCTGCCTTACCGTTGAAATAAATGTTATGCATAAACCGCCTTCTTTCGCTGTGTTGCGCTTTCCATTTCATCCATAATGATGCTGGCCAGCTCCCGCACATCCTGTCCCGGTGCGCCATAGACGGTCACACTGATACCGCCTAAATTGGTTGTGTTCTGAGTTTGACTGGTGAGCGGCTGCACCATAGCACGGTTGCCCATCATGGTGAGAAGCTCCGGCCCTGCTTCACCAACAACAGCGCTTCCCTTTTGCAGAATACCGCCTTTTGCCAAATAGGGAATTGATGGAATATTGGGGATGCTGGGGCTCCATGACCCTCCGCCGAGCCAGCTGGGAAGGGAGATGTCAATGCTGTTAAAGCCGTTGATTAAAGAGTTTACCGCCGAAAAAGCACCATTTAAAAGTCCAATGATGGCATTAAGCGGTGTTTTTACAGCACCAACCATCCAATCAAATATACCTTTGACAATCTGTCCCACGCCTTGCCATGCGCGTTCCCAGTCGCCTGTAAACACACCGCGGATAAAGTTGATAATTCCGTCAAAAATTTGTTTCAAGGCGTTCCACATATTTTTGACATTGGAGACAAAGAAGTTTAGGTACTCACCAAGTACGGGTCCAAAAATGTTTTTCCAGTCGGTAGCAAAAATATTTTGCAAAAAGTCATCAACCTTTTGCAAAATGGCCTGTATTTCATCGCCCTTGGTAGCAATCAGAACGACAAGTGCAACGATTGCCGCAATCAGCGCGACAATGGGGTTCGCAATTAAAAAGCTGATCGCTGATGATACCGCGCCTATCGCTCCGGACACGGGAGAGATGGCGGCAATCAGCAAGCCGATTGTAACAATAAACTGCTGCGTTTCGTCATCCAAGGATGTAAACCAATTCAAAAGCCCCGATACTTGGTTTAAAATAAGCGTGATAATTGGCAAAAGTTCCTCGGCCAGCTTTGCATATTGCTCTTGACATTCGATTGTGGCATCTTTATGGGCAACTAACTCTTCATTGTTCTTTTTCCATGCTTCGTAATTGGCATTTAGGCCGTTGTCGTTTAAGAATTGAAGCGCCAACGCCATTTTTTCTGAATCAGTAGCAGCACTTTGCAGTTTTTCGTTAAATGCCTCGGTCGAGCCTCCCAGCCTGTCAATCAGCTCTGCAAACTGTCCTGTGGCTTCTCCTGTGGCAAGCGTTTCCTGCAAGCTGTCTGCTAAAGACTCAATTTTGAGTGTGTCGGGAAACTTTAAGTAAGCACCTGTAATCCCTTCCATTGCGCGCTGAAGACTGCTTTCATCAAATCCTGCCGCCAAAAGGTTGGCGACCGCTTCCACAGAAGAACCTGCTTCGTCAGTTGCCACGGTAAAATCCTGCCAAGTCTGCCGTGCCGCATCCACGGAAACACCGCTATCCCTAGCCGCGTTATCAAGCTTTGAAAGATCGCTTCTCAGCTCTTCTGTCGCCGGAACGGATGCAATTGCCGCCGTTCCAATCGCTGCGATACCGGCAGTTAAAGGTGCTGTTGCAGCAGAAACCGCGGAGGCCTTAGAAGATAGCTTGCCAAGCCCGTTTTGCAAAGAGCCTGTGAACTTAGAGCCGGAAGAAATCGCTGTATTTGCCTTTTTTGCGCTTTCTTCTAAATCCTTCATCTTCTGCTCTGTTTCAATTATTTCCCGCTGCAAAGCGTCGTACTGCTTGGGGCTGATGGGATTGCCGAACTCATCCGAAACCTTTTTTGCCTGCGCCTGCAAATGCTTCAAATATTCTTCGGTTTCCTTCACTTCGGCCTGAATTCTGTCATAGCCGTCTGCATCCGGAGAGCCGAGGTCTTTTTGCGCCTGCTTCAAGTCGTTCAGCTTCTTCTTTGTGTCGTCAATCTCCTGCTGGATGGGGTCATAGGCTGCCTTCCATTTATCATAATTTTTCACGCTTTCGGAAAGCTGTTCATCCGCTTTTTTCAAGGATTCCAGCTTTTCGCGCGTTTCGGAAACCGCCTCGGCCAAAAGCTTTTGCTTTTGCTCCAGCAGCACCGTGTTTTTGGGGTCCAGCTTCAAAAGCCGTTCAACGTCCTTTAGCTCCTTTTGCGTGCCGCTGATTTTTTTATTGACGCCCGAAAGAGCTTTGGAAAGGCCTGTGGTATCGCCGCCGATTACAATTTGCATTCCCTTTATTCTCTCAGCCATCGCCTTACCTACTTTCCGAAGAAAAATTCAATATCCTGCTGCGTTCCTTTGAGCGGCCAGTCGTAACGGTCATTTTCTGCTTCCGTCAGCATGTCATACACCATGCCCATGGTCATCTCGTCCAAGTCCTGCGCCGTCAAGCGCAGTTCAGCACAGCGCAGCATAAACAGTGCGCCCGTGGAGGGGCGCACCGTGGGCCTTACTTTTTTTTTGCGTTTGCCGTGGTTGCGTTGTTAAGGTGCCAAAGGTTGAGAAGCTCCGGCAAAACTTCATAAATCGAAAAGAAATTGAAACCTTCCAGCCATTCCTCCACGCTATCCGGGATGGTGCTGTCGTACTGGCGCGCCATCACAAACGCCACATTTTCAAAAATTTCAAGGTCGGTTGCCGACAGCTGCGCCTCGCGCACCTGCTCTTCATAGGCAGCCTTTTCTTCTGCCGTTGCATCCTTGCCCGGCTCTACCAGGCCTTTCGCCTTCACGGCCTTTTTGAAAGAGCGCTCCAAGGCACTGAAATCCTGTATAATGTCACGCTGCATTTTATGCCGATAAAGGCGCGGCGTCAGCGCGGTGGCGCGAAAGCCAACCTCTTTTCCGTCAATCTTGATTACTTTATCCATCTCAACCTCCTGCGGCCGCAACAGCAGTCGTTGCCGCACTCAGCACTGTCCCGACATAGTTCTCTTTGCCCATGGCCTCTGCCTTAATGTACTTTCCATTTTGCGCTTCTTCCAGCACCAGCGTGCTTTCTGTCTTTCCGGGAATTGCGGTGTATTCCCCGTCCTCACTGTCCGACACAAGCCAACGATAATCCACCGTTGCTCCGCTGGGTTCCACCGTGGCCGTCAGAGTTTCTCCCACCTGCGCTGTGCCGGAAACAGAAACGGCAGTCAAAAGCGTATACTGTCCTTTTTCGTACACTTTCTGATACCAGCTGTTCACAATCTGGTCGGGCGTTTCGTGTGTCGTCTTGGCAAAGACGTTGCCGCTCGGCAGCGGCACAGCGGAAATAGTGCTTGTCTGCGTTTGCGGCTCTTTTACATCGGTGTTTGTCGTGCTGCTGATGCCCGGGCGCGTGCCGGTGCAGTTGTACATACAGTAATGGCGGCCCGTGGCATCGCCGTCAATCTGATATAGCAGCGCAAAAGGCTTTGCCTCTGCATTCGCATTTTCAATCAGAACATTGTCGCCTTCCACCAGCTCGTAGCCCCACACATCAATCAGCATCTGGTCGGGGAACAGTGCCATCTCCAAATCACCGTTATAGCCATTATTTGCAACAGACCGGTAATAGACAATGCCGTCCGCGTAGAACGGTGTTACCTCCCCCTGTTGTTCCAGGTTCAGAGTCACAGCACCGGGGACAGGCACGGGCAGTTTCCAAGAAGGAACGCTCCCGTTCAGCTCCAGAATTGCATAATGCACGTTTTTCAAGTTAAACTGCACTTTGCTTGCTTTTTTCTCTCCCAAAAATCTCACCTCAAATTTCCATTTCATACGAAGTCTGATAGCAGCCTTCGCTCTCGATGTATTCCTGCGCCTTCTCGAAAAAAAGCTCGGCCTGAGTGAGAAGTGTTTCCAACTTCTCTTCCAGCGCAGCGTCCACATACTCGGTATAAAGTTCCACACGCACACGGCGCCCCGCATAGTAAACGACGCCGTCAGCCGCGAATGGGTTGTCATTTAGATAAAGCCAGCACTGGAACGGCAGCGGCGGCGCCTTGTCGCTTTTAAACGCCCGATAAGCCGTAGGGATGCCAACGCCGTCCAGCAGTACCGCAAATGTATCCAGCGTCACTTTTGAATCACAACCTTCACCTTACCTTCCAGCTTGCGGATGGCGTTTTGTTCTGCCGGATAAACATGCTCCACACCATTCACTCTGCCGCCGTTTACCTTGGCATGGCCATTTTCCAAAAGATGAATCCGTCGGTAGTGCTTGGGGTTACAGACACTCATGCGTAAATCCTGCGCATTTTCAAACACTTTTTTCTGCGTCCATCCTTTGGCATAGCCGCCCGTTTTCTTTGGCGAAGTTCTGCGCAGCTCTGCCGCCGCCTCTTTCGCCACGGTTTTGACGGAATCCTTCACCCCTTCGGTCACGTCTTCGCGGTACTCCTCCAAGGCGTCAACGATGGCGTCCGTCAGCTCGTCAATTTTAATTTTTTGCATTGCCACCGGACACCCTCCTTGCCAGGTACAGCTCTACTTTTTCGTTTTTGCCCAGGTAGGTGCGATAAATTTCATACCGCTGGCCGTTCAAAATGGCGGCGCGTTCGCCCTGGTAGTCATAGCGAAATACTTTCACACGCCACTCTGCTTTCAAGCCCTCCTGCCCTGCCTGCGCAAACTCGGAAGCCTGAATGCTGGACACCTCGCAAAACACGTTCCGCTCGGTGTCCTTCGCAATTTGCTGTTTGAGCGCATCCTCGGTGAAGGTTTGTGCAATCAAGGTTAAAACCTCATTCAATCGAATTCCCCCAATCGGTATATCCTGTGGCAGAGGAAAGCTGGGCTTTCTGCTCGTCATAGCTTTGCTTCAATTTCTCATAGCCTGCCGGCTCTCCGAAATGACACTTGCAGTAAGTGATCACCGCACGGACAATCAAGGCGTCCGTCTCGTCCAAATTACTCACACCTGCAATGCTCAAATCAGAAAGAGCTGCCTGAATTAAATCAAGCAGCTCCTCATCAAAGGCCTCTGTTACAATGCGGAGGGAAAGCTTCACTTTTTCAAGCATCGTCGTTCCCTCCTGTGTGTCCATTTTGGACACATTGCAGATATTCTGCGATAAGTTCCGCTTTTGTTTTTGCCGAAAGCATGAACCCCTCCCCGGCGGCACGCTCTTTCAGCTGTGCAACCGTTAAGCTGTTCAGCGTTTCCGCAGAGGGCGGTTCCGATGCTTCGCCGGGGCGATCCCCGGGAGATTGCTCCGCACCGTCTGATAAAGAGTCAATCTCCCCCGGCTGGGAATCGCCCATCAACCCCCCGCTTTTGTAAAAACGGTAAAGGCATTTTTATCGGCTACTTTACCATCGGCAAGGCACATGGCGCGGTAAACAGTGGAACCGGAACGGAAGCCGACAGACGCATCACTTGTCACCTCAACAGGCGCAGCAAAGTTGAATTTATACTGCTTCAAATCACCGAAAATCACCGTGTCGGCCTTGCAATTATCATCGACAATGACCGGATAGCCCAGCACATTGAACTTTGCCGGGTTTTGCACATCAGCAACCACTACTTTGTCGCCGCCGTCCGTTTTCATGCCGAGAATTTGACCATAGAAAACTTCACGGGTCGTCACAAATTTTGCGCCGGGATGGTACTTTGTCGGCAGTTTTGCAATAATGCTCAAAAGGTCACTGTACGTCATACCGCCAGCCGTCCATGTTCCGGTATTCGTTACCTCTCCGGTATGCAGGATGCCCGTGGCTTTGCTGCTTCCGTCACCCGTTAAAATGGCAAGGTCAACGGCAGCCTCAATTTGATTGGCAAGGCTGGACACAATCCAGCTTTCAAACGCCGGAATTGCCATCGCCTTGATATCAGCTGTGATTTCCACTGTTTTAATCAGCTTGTACGCCGCCAGTGTAATGGATTTTAATGTATCCGCGGAATCAGTCGAAGCTGCATCCATCGCAACCCAAGACGCCGGGTTGACGGTGTCCGCCACCGGGAACGTGACATTGCCGGGAATATAAGTGACGTCCACGGCGCTGATGAGCGGCGCAAGCTCCAGCCTATGTACAATCATGTTCATGGTTTCGGTCGGAATCGCTGCCGAAGCCGTCACAGCTGCGCGCTCTTGTGCCGTCAGCTCTTTGCCCTGCAAATTCTTGAGCCATGCGCTGCGGTATTCGGGGCTGTCAACACCAAAGCTTTTCTGCGCAACAGAGCCTCCCGGTGCAAACTTTCTCACTGTCACGCCAGCACCGCCGGCCACCTGTGCTTTCAGTGCGTTTCGGCGCTGCACCTGGTCATCCAGCTCACTCAGCCGTTTCTGCAACTCAGACACTTCGCGTTCCAAAGCGTCAATGTTTTCGGGAACTTCGTTCTCGCTCAAAATCGCTTCAATTTCACTCAAGCGCTTTTGAATGGTTTCTCTTTCATTCATCGTTTCATTACCTCCAATAACAATTTCAGCTTTCTCTTTTTCAATTCACGCAGCCGGCACTCCTCCAGCGTTCTTGCAATCACTCCGTTGCAAAAACTGCGTGCATTGATTTCCGTGTCCGCATTTGCCGGAAAGCTTACGGCGGACACGTCGAACACCTTTAAAATTTTTCGATGCACAAAGGTTCTTGTGCTTTTATCGAAAACTAAGCTTTTCACATCGGGCAAAAATGCCCAGCTCATTTTTGTCACAAGCCCGGTGCGGATTTCTTCAAACATCTGGCGGCTCGCCTCTGTCATCCCTAAATCAGCCGCCATAAAAAGGCCGCTGTCCTGCGGCTCGACAATCAGCGTTTTATTGGAGCCGCGGGCAAATACTCTGCCCGTGTGGTTGTACTGAAAAATCACGTCGGAAAAATCCGTTTCGGCAAATGCGCTGCGCTCAAAGGCTTCATAAATTGCGCCGCCTTCGTCCTCGTAGAGCTTGTATGGTTCATACCGGGCCGCAAAGCCTTCCACATAGAAATCCGTTTCAAAGCGTTTGCCCTGCTCGGCAAAAGAAAAAGGCAATACCGCGTTGCGGTACTGCCTTTCAGCTTTCATTGGCATGTGTTTCTCCTTTCTCCTTTTGTTTTTTCGCATCTCCCAGCAAGTAGTATTCGCCGCGAATGGTGTATGCTTGGCCCGCGCCCTCCGGCAGCGGCGGCAAATTCCATATTTCACGGATTTCATCGCGGTTCATGATGCCGCGGTCTGCCATCTGTGCCGACACTTGAAGCTTTTCCGTGTTGCTCATATATTGCAGCCGGTTCGCCGTGGCCATCACTCCGGCCCCGTCGGCGCGCTCATCTTCGGAAAACACCATCTTTGAAACAACTTCCGAAAACTGAATTGCAAACCATTCCACCGCGCCCTCGTAAAATGCGCCCCAAGCATCACCAAACGCTTTGTTTTGCAGGATGTTTTCATTCACACCGAAATAATTAAAGACGTTCTCTTTCACAAGTGCCATCTGCTGGGCATCTACAATAAACGGTGTCGATGTTACCTGTTTGATTTCCGTCCACGTGCTTGGAAACAGCAGCACCCCGCCGCTGTTTTCCCGCTTCAAACTTTCCGAGGAAAAGCGTTTTTGCTCTTTCGCTAAGTCTTCCGCGTTTGAAAAGTTGTTCAGTTTTGCAATGAAGCGGATGGCTGCTGAGTTTTTGACGGCTTCCGCAATCCCCTGATTTTGCAGGGAAATCAAATCCATGGTAGGCAGCAACGCCCTGTTGCTCTCCCCGAAAAAGTCATCCTCATACTGAAACTTCGTCATAATGCCGCAGCGTGAAAGCTCAATCGACGCGACGTCACCCGTTAAAAACGAATATCGAAGCCAGGCTTCGCCGTTAACATCCACAATCTCACAGCGCGTAGGCAGCACCGGGAAAATGCCGGTAATTTCTTCTCCATAGTCATCTTCAATCGGAACAATAAAGGCGGTATTCTGAACTTCCAAAATGGTACATAGCCGATACAAAAACTGCCCCCACGTTTGAAAGTCATTCGGCCCTTGCCGAAATCTTGCTTGCAGCTTCGGTTGTGCCGCGCCCATGCACTCCACTTTCAGCTTGGAAATATGGCTTGCCTTCGCCGCGATCGCAGCGCGCACCAGCTCGCTTTCATACACGCCGCCGCTCCAGGAGGCAAACACGGGAGAATATGCCGTAAAGGTTTTGAAAAATGCATTCACGGCATCCAGCGCTTTCTGTTCTTCACTTTTCGGCCTTGGAAAGATTTTCTGAAACAGCCCCATTCAATCACCCCGCATTCTTTAGCTGATGGCCGATTTCTGCATAGTATTTTTGCCGGACACACATGGCATCCAGCAGTGCCGCGCCGCCGTCGATATGATCACTCGGCTTAATTTTTACCACTCGGCAGCGTCCGGCGTTTCCGTCTTTTTTGACCGCCATATTCAAAAGATGAATTTTCAAAAGGTCGTTGTCACCAAAATCAAAAACCTTGTCACGAATTAGCCCCTCGACTTCCTGAATGACCGGCGTTAAGTTTGTGCCTTGATAAACATCGTCCATGTGAAAACCGTACTGTGCCATGTCCTGCACGAGATATTGAGCACTATATCTGTCATAGCCAACTTTCAGCGGATAAATCTGATATTCCTCTACCAGCCGCCGGAACCAGGCAAAGCAGTCTTTGTAGTCCACAAAATTCTCGCCGGAAAGCGTCAAAAGCCCGCGCTCCACATAGGCTTGGTACGGCAGCGCATCCCGCGCCGTGGCATATTCCAGCTTTTGCGCCGGAAGGAAAAAGTGTGCAAACACATAAAACCGCCCATCCTTCTCTATTACGGCAGTGCAGGCGGTCAAGTCTGTCGTTTGGCTCAAGTCAATTCCTCCCACGCAATAGCAGTTTTTAAAATCCGAAAGGGACAGCGGCTCTGTTCCGCTTGCTTCAATCGCCTCAGCGGGCAGCCAGGCTTGGGCGCTGTTCTGCTTCAAATTGCAGTATTTGACGATAAATTCTGCCCTCTTGGAAAGGCTGTTTTCGGCAATGGCAATTTCTGCCTCAAAGTATTCCTTTGTCAAAGAAACGCCCATATTGGGGTTCGCCTTTTTCAGCTCCTCAATGTCTTTCCATTTTTCAATGTCGTCAATCATGTATAAAAAAGGCGCAAGCTTTTTCTCGCCTGCGCTTCCCAATATCATGCGGGTGCATCGTTTTAACAGCTCATCATATACGCCTTCGTTAACATATCCAGCGGGGGAGATGGCCAGCAGCATCGGTTGCCGCCGCGCACCCATAGACGACTTCAACACTTCGTAGAATTTCAGCCCGGCGTCGCCTTCCCAGCTTGCAAACTCGCCCGCAACGCCAAGGCTGATATTTAGGCCATCTGACTTTTTGGCTGAAAACGCCAGCGGCTTTGCGCTTGCGTTGTTTTCCTCCACATAAATGTCCGTGCGGCGCCGTTTTGCAAGAGCGTCCAGCTCCTCATCCTTGGAAATCATCTGATAATAAGCCTCATAGCACAATGCCGCCTGTTCCAGCTTTGGCGCGGTGAAATAGATACGCGCGCCATACTCTCCATCCGCAAACGTACAGTAGGACGCAATCGCCGCAGCGAAAAGCGTTTTTCCGTTTTTTCGTCCGATAATCAGCACAATTTCCGTAAACTGCCGAAAGCCGTTTGCATCGACGATACCAAACACAACCGACAAAAACGCCTTTTGCCAAAGCTCCAGCACAATCAGCTGTGGCGCAAGCGCGCCTTCATGATGGCGGCAAAAGGTTTCGATGTAGCGAATGGCTTTTTGCGCTTTGGCATCATCATAAAAAAAGCGACCTTCTGAAAGGCCGCTGATTACATATTGATACCAAAGCTTAATCCACTTGCCGGCGGTGATCTTCCCGCTCCAAATTTTCTCATGGTATTCCTCAATGAAATTATTTGCCACTGTTAAAAGCCTCCAAGCGACTTTGCTTTTTCTCCGGCGGCAGAAGCTTTTCCAGCCTGTCCGAAACAGCGTTGTAATTCTTGATTAGGCTGTTATAGGCTTGCAGATCTGCCGCCGCTTTGCGTCCATACTGGTTTTCTCCGTTCTTGTAATCTTCGCTGCAACCGTTCTCGTTGATACTCTGCTGTAAGTCATCCAGCGTGATTTTCATAAAAGCCAGATTTTGCAGCAAAGGGAAAACAATCGCTTTTTTATTGTCCGGCAAATCCGAATAAATCGCTTTTAATCGGTTGAACTCTGTTTTAATTCTTTGTTCTTTTGTTTTCTCTTTCGGCATTTCCACACCCCCCTCGCGCGTACCGCGCAGTAAAATCTACCCCCACCCACCGGTCTCCCTACACAGAGAAATTTCCTTTCGATAGGGGGGATACCCTCATTTGTACTGAATAATTTTTCCGCTTGAATCAACCAAAAATCTTCGATTTTCCCGCTTTGCATCGCTTTCATGCTTTGCCGCATGGCAATCTCTGCAAAGAAGCTCAAGGTTTTCAAATGCCAGCGTCACGGCAGGATTGCCGATATTCTCCGGCGTTAAAAAAATCTTGTGGTGAACGATTTCGCCGGGAGTTACCATTCCTTTACGCAAACACTCCTCGCAAAGCCAGCCGACACTCGCCGCATAGCTTTGCCTCGCCTTCTGCCATGCTTTCGATTTATAAAACTTTTTTGCAAATTCTTTCATTTTCTTTTTAAAAAGACTTGACTTATGCGCATTAAATGCGTATCATATAAGTATGAGGTGAGACAATGAAACAAAAAGACTTGATAAAACTCCTCAAGAAAAATGGCTGGTGGATGCTTCGTGAAGGCAATAATCACAGCATCTACACAAACGGAAGGGAGAGTGAAGCAATTCCAAGACACAAAGAGTTAAACGAATAACTCGCAAAAGCAATCATCAAGCGGCAGGGGCTGAAATAAGCCCCCACGCAAAACATAGAAAGAGAGCTTAAAATGAAAACTGTTTTTCCCATTATCCTTACGCCCGCGGATGTCGGCTATGTTGTAACCATCCCCGACCTTAACATCAATACAGAAGGTTCTTCCGTCGCTGACGCTATTGAAATGGCGCGTGACGCAATCGGCCTTTGGGGAATTTGCGAAGAAGATGCAGGCAGAGAGATTCCCAAAGCTTCAACCGATACCCCTCCTCATAAAAGCGATGAAATTGTAACACTTGTCGATATTGATTTTTCCGCCTATCGCCGAGCCCACGACCTTCGCACTATCAGAAAAAACGTGACAATTCCCGCATGGCTCAATCAGCTTGCAGAAGATGCTGGGGTCAATTTCTCGCAGGTTCTTCAAGAAGGCCTTAAACAAAAACTAAAAGTATCTGAAAAATACTAAAACAAAAAAAGCACCAGCCACTTTGGTTGGTGTTTTTTATTGTTTAAAAAATTTTTTCAAATTCTTTTAAAAAACTTGACATACTGCTAGCATTATGCTATAATAATATCAATGAAGGAGGTGAACAAAATGGACGACCCAAATAAAAAAAGGTTGACGCAAAAGGAAATCATCGAGCTGACAATCAAAGCTGCTCTCGCCCTCGCTGCATTGATTACCGCGCTTAAATCCTAAAGCATCAACCGCAGGGGCGAAAGCCCCTGCACCCTTAAGGGTTTATGATGATTATAGCATATAAGCCCATTTTTTTCAAATGGAGGTCTTTATATTGAAAAAGGATATTTTATTTTGGACTGTAGCAGTATTATTTGTTTTAGCGTCTTTATTCGATTGGGTAGCAGTTTTGAAAATTCCCGTTATTATTGCCGCCTGTGCCCTGCTCATTCAAGTTGCTATTGAAGTATTTCGCCGCCATAGAAAGGAGATGTAAGCATGGGAAAAACCTCAACACAAGTAAAGCAAAAGTATCTGAACAAAACCTACTCACAAATTGCAATCCGCTTACCCAAAGAGCTTGTCGCACAATGGGAAGAAAAGCTTGAAAAAGACGGCATCGGAAAAGCCGAATTTTTAAGGAACGCCATTCAAGAGTATTTAAGCAAACCGTAAACAAAAAGCACCAGCCGCTTTGGTTGGTGTTTTTTATTGGTTAAAACTTTTTTGCATTTTTTGCAAATTCTTTTATTTTCTTTCCAAAAAAGCTTGACCTTTACACGTACGTATAGTATAATTAAATCATGGAAAGGAGGTAAAACGATGGGTAAGAAAAAGCCCAAAAGAGCGTTGGAAAAAACTAAAACAATCGTCGAGATAATTGCCTACATCACAAACATTGTTTTAGCCATCTACACACTCTTAAAGGGCTGAGGAAACGGGGAGCGAAAGCTCCCCACTCCTTGAAAAAAATTATACCACATCGAACCAATATGAACAAGAAAAACCTTTTAAAGAACAGCGCCCTGTATTTGCTGACAGCAACCAACATCATTTATGCTGTCTTGCACGGGTTTAGCTGGCTTACCGCAACCGCCCTAATTTTAACGACCGCCGTTTTTGTTCTTGATGTAAAGGAGCTGCTAGTCAATGGAAAAAGAAAAAAGTAAATACGCAAGCCAGGCCGCTTATAACCGCCGCACTTACGTTCGCTTCCCTCTTGATTTAAAGCCTGACGTTTTGCAGGCATTTCGTGAAGCGTGTGAAAAAAACAACACAACCCCGACAACTGAAATCAAGAAATTTATTCAATCCTATATCGACAGCCATCAGTAAATAAAAAAGCACCAGCCGCTTTGGTTGGTGCTTTTTCTATGGGGAAAAAGAAAGAGTGTTTCCTGTGGGTTCTTCCACAATATAAAGGCTGCCGAAGCAACTGATATTTTAAGAATGCCGATCTGCGAAATATACAGCCCACACATATCCAAAAGTTTTTTAACGAATACAAACACTACTCTGAAAGTCTTTTCAGAAAATTTAACATGCACCTAATTGGCATTTTGCTAGTGCTAAGAAAAGCGATACATGCTACAAAAATCCGGTGCTATCAAAAAGCATCTCATAGCAAAGCGCTCAACACAAAGAAAGTAAAAGAGCTTATACTGATGAAGAAATCCGATCGGTCACGGCCTCAACTGATTTGCCGGAAATGATCACACTTTCTCCATTTCTTATTGATGCAATTTGTAGACACGATGGTTTGTTTCTGACATTCTGATCTTGATCTCATCTGCTGCTTCCCGCCGGATCGTTCAGTCGTTTTCCAGTCTCTTTATGGAATCGGTGGACGTGAGCAGCGGAAATCGTTAGCCAACCGCGACTGTGGGGCTCTAGATTGCAAGCTTGCCCCAATACCATGGCAAAATCTCCAATGCGTTCTGCCCGGCCAAAGATAAAGGTTTCGCGACCCGTTCGTTCTACCGTATGGACTTCAGCCGCCAGACCACGAGGTTCCTGCGTCCAACGCAAATGCTCCGGTCGAACACCCAATACCATCCCATCCTGTTCCCACAGATTCATAGGCGGCGAACCGATAAACTGGGCTACAAACTGATTGGCTGGATAATCGTAGACCATTTGCGGTGTATCTGCCTGCTGTAAAACACCCTGGTGGAAAATAGCGATCCGATCCCCCATCGTCATAGCTTCGGTCTGATCGTGGGTCACATAGATAGTTGTGGTACCAAGCTGCCGCTGTAAGGTTGTGATTTCCCGCCGCATCTGCACCCGAAGCTTGGCATCCAGATTGGATAAGGGTTCATCCATGAGAAATAGCCGTGGGGCCTGTAGATCTACACCTTGTACAGCATGGACGCCGCCCGGATACCATTTGCCCACCTGTTCCAGCCGCAAGGCTGCCGGCCCTTGTTCTTTCATAACACACACCTCAATCCTTCAGTCCCGAAGCAGCAATGCCCGCCTCCAAGTAATTTTGTCCGAATAAGAAAATCAGCAGCGCCGGCAGCAGCATCATAACCGAAGCTACCAACGAAACGGCTGCATTTTCCGGTGTTACCGTCAGCAGATACAGAGAGAGGCCACAGCGTTTTGTCTTTAAGAAATGTCAATGGCTGCTCTAGCGCATTCCAGTATTCCAGAAAGCCTAGAACCACTGCCGACAAAATCCCCGGCGCACCCAACGGCAGCCCCAAATACCAGAAAATCTGTAAGGGTCCCGCTCCGTCCAGCGCCGCCGCTTCCGTGATGGTGGAGGGAATGGCTGCAAAAAAGCGGATCATCAGAAATACCGGGAATGTAGATACCGCTCCTGGCAGAATGATCGCCCATACAGTATTCATCAGCCCCAGCCGATCCAGCACAAAATAGCTGGAAACCATGGTCACTTGGAAGGGCAGCAGCATCAGAATGATGTACAAGGTGTACAGCATCCGCTTCCATGGAAAGGAGAAGTGCGCAAAGGCCCAGGCAGCAGGTGCTCCAATCAAAATTTGGCCCAATACAATGGGAAAAACCTGGCCGCAGGCATTCCAGAACATCACAAAAAATTCCGGTGTATCCAGCAGCAGCTCCACATAGGCCCGCAAGGTTGGAGCCTGGGCTATTAGGGGCCAACGGGCATAACCTGTTCCCTCTCCCAGCACCGGCGCTAAGTTGTTGGCAGTTTCTGCTGCGCCCTGGAAAGATGCAGACAGCAGCATCCATAGAGGCATCCAGACAAAAAACGCAAAGACACACAATAGCATTAAAATCAGCCATTTCCTCACCGTCGTTCCAATCTCCCCAGAATTTGTTGCAGCAGAGCCAGGAGCAGAAACACCACCAGCGCCATCAAAACTGCACCGGCGCACATCATGTCTACATCCAGATTGAGAAACCAGTTATTGAACAAATGCTGTAATAGATAGATGCTGTCATCAGGATAGCTCCCAGCTAACAGATAGGCCTCCCGGAACACCTTGAAGGAATTAAGGACGGACAGTACCGCGTTACGGTAAAAAAAGGTGGGAGCCAAATTGGGCAGTGTGATATGCCACAGTCGTTTCCATGAGCCCGCCCCGTCCAGCGCCGCCGACTCGTGGAGAGACGGCGGAATGGCAGTAATGCCAGACAACCACAAAATCATGTCGTAACCAGCGTTTTTCCATAAATACGTCCCAACCAGAACCCCAAATGCCCACGAAGTGTTGAGCCAATCGACACCAGCGATACCTACTGCATCGAGCATTCGATTTAGTAGGCCGTTTTCATGGAAAATCACTTTCCATAGCAGAACCATAGACGCCGCTGGAATAGTCAGTGGGATCAAAAAGGACGTTTTTAAAATTCCCCGCCGTTCCCGCACTGCATCCAGCAGCAAAGCCAGAAGCAGCGAAACGACGAGCAGCAACGGAATACATACAGCGGTGAATTTGGCAGTATTACGTGCTGCCAGCTGAAAGGCCTGATTGTGAAATACGCTGATGTAATTTTGAAATCCCACAAACTTTCCGCCGATGGCTGAAAAGAAGGAGCGTCGTACCACATCGGCAAACGGCACCACCACAAAGATAGATACTGCCAACAGACTGGGTAAAAGGAACAACCATGGGACCCATGCCCCTTCCTCATGGACGCGGTCTTTCTCGGCCGCTTTGTTGCGCCATCGTTTCATGGGCTTCCTCCTATTCCAGTGCCAAATAGCCATGCGCCGTATCGTTCCAATCCCCATCGTAAGCTGAGCCACACCGGCAGAGCCAGCAGTAAAGTGATGTCAACCATGGCATAGGCCATCGCGCGGTTGCGATAGGTCACTCCCAGTAATAACAGCCACCACAGTACACTGACAGCGACAATCGTTTTACTCGTCAACCCCCGCCCCATTCTCAGCAGATGGCCCAATGTAATCACTGCGGCTATTGCTGCCGCAAATCCAAGACAAAGGTCGGCCCAGAAGGTTAATTCCCATTGCGTACCGCCATTTTGAAATAAGGCCTTTACACTGTCCGCCATACGCTGGCCTGAGTCGCCCAGAACGTAAAATCAGACCATCGACTGGGGAGAAGCCGTGCCGGTATACTAGGAAATCCTGCCAACTGCCAAAGCAGCACTGCTGCCGTTAGGCAGCCTACACTACTGGCGCATGTCAGCAGGGACAGCCGCCTCATACGCCGATGGAGAGATACCGCCGCAATAGAAAGATCCATCCACAGCATAAAAATCGGCAAACGCTCTGCTGCCTTCAGCAGCCACACCCACAAGCCCAAATCATAATAGTTGGTAGCAGAAATATTCAACTGGTTTAACACCAGTTCTGCCCCAAAAACACCAGTACCAGTCTGCGACAGATCCAACAGCAGATGGCTCATGGCCGTGTTATCCTTATCCGTAATTGGAAAATACCCAATAACGCCGTTATCCTTCACGATGCCGGTGATGTGGTATGTTGAGTCACCCCAGTTCAAGCTCTGCCCCAATACTTGATCCGATCCAAAGATCGCATAGGCAGCCGTTTCATCAATCACGCAGCCCCAGGGTTCTGTGGGCCACATTCCCTGTAAAAATCCCGGCACATACAGACAGTCAGCGGTGCCCAGATAGGTCACCGCTTGGACGGTGGTCTGTCGATTTAAGTAACCCGATACCAATTGTGCGTCTTGCCGCTGCCACAGAACCAACGGCGGTAAATCTACGCCGGCCGCTTCCGCCTGGTCTATACGATCCTGCATTTGCTCAGCGGTCATGGGCGCTGTCTCCATGGTCACCAGCCCGTTGGCCATAGCATTGAGTTGCTGAGTCCAGTGACCACTGCTATACCAGAGGACTGCCAGCAAAAGCAGCCCTAGGAAGAAAGCAATCCTACATTTCCACACGAACCCGATCCCCCTCCGCAATGGGTTTATTGGAACTGCTGACGCTGCGGTCCTCTGGGGACAGCGCCCCTTCGATGGCAGCACTGGACGGTGTAGTCTCCTGTACCTGCACTTCCACAGCAACGATCTGCTGTTCAGTACCGATCACCGTTTCTGTCTCCCGCACTACATAAACCACGGTTTTGCCGTTGCTGCTGCGCAATGCGCCGATGGGTACCACGACCCGATACTGGTTACTTTGGCCGGTGATTTGAAGTGTAGCTTTACTACCAGCGGTCAGCGTTTGTCCCGATACGGATGCCGTGATCCTTACCATGCCGTCACTGTCCGGCAGATCTACTGCTGTCATCTCGGCTGGTGTGGCCATAGCGCTGCCAGTTTTTGTCAACAGCGAGCCAGTGGTTCCCACGGTCAAATAGCGAGCAGTTTCTTCGTCCACTGTGGCGACAAAGGACAGAGTTCCTTCATCACTGTTGAGTACGGTTATTGGTACGTCATCCTGTGTTTTGGTAATATCCCCTGCCACCGTTTTTACCGTACCAGAAACAGGTGCTGTTACAATACCGCCTGCAAAACCTTCCATATCTTTCAGCATTAGTTCTTTGGCTGCTCGCTCACTTTGCTGCTGGAGCCGCTCAACGGCTTTTTGTTGTTGAGCCACAGCATCACTTTGCTGGGCATCGGCATAGGCTTTCTGGGCGGATGCCGCATCGGACTGAGAAGATTGTCAGTTGCTGCTTTGCTTTTTCCTTTGCTGTCTCCAAGTCGGTTTCCGCTTGTTTCTGCTTCGTCTGAGCGTCTGTCAGATCTTCCTGGCCACGTTGCTTCTCCAATTCCTGTTGCTCCAGCAGACGATTATAATCTTCCTGGGGTTCGCGGAGCGCGGTATTGGCGCGGTCTACCGCAATGCTGTCCATGCTGCTGCCAGAAGTCGTATCATTCAGCTGGATATCCAAGGCAGCGATTTCCTGGCGCAGTATCGTTTTTGCCTGCTCCATACTTTCACTGTCCAGCTCCAGCAGAGGATCGCCCGCGGCTATGCGGCTTCCCGGCTTGACCAGCACTGATGCAATGTCGATCCCGCCAGGTAACGTAATGCTCTCGATCCGGCTGGATTCCATGACCCCTCCAATGTATATTGTTGAGTCAGGGAACCACCCTGCTGAGTAACCGTGGTCACTGTAGCCATAGTCAATGAGGCAGACACTCTGGATACAATGGTACACAGGAGCATCATGGCAAAAAAACAGCCAGCAGTCTGGCAGCCACCCTCTGCCTGCGGCTGGAAAACCATGGCTTCACAGCCACCTGACCGACAGCAACTTGGTGATCCCGGTGTAGCTGTGCAGCCAAAGACCGAACCGAGATTTTATACTTCATAAAATACACTCCTGATTCTAGGGAAGGCACTTCCCCAAAGGGAGATGCCTTCCCGTTGTTGATAGGGTTTTCGGTTACTCTGCTAAATAAATCTTGACTGCATCGGCTATGGCATTGGCCGCATCTGTGGCGCTGCCGCCAGCAAGTAAGGTCGATGCTTGGGACCTTATAGCTTCTTCCACCACAGCATCCCGGGTGATTGCCACATTGAGCGTTTTACACAAATCCAAAAACTCTTGACCTAAAGGTTGAAGGTTGCCGTTTTCGTCGCTAACATTTCTAGGGTCACATCTTGCAGAGCTGCTTCGAGGACGGGAAATCCAATGCCTACATAAGCCGATTGACTCAGCAAAACACTGAGGAATTCTTTTGCCTCCTCTTGCTGCTGACTGTTTGCTGTGATACCCACGCTGCATTGAGGTAAGAAACGGCCGCTTCCGTAAAGCGAGTCAATTTGACACTGACCATCCGGCAGAAGATTCAAAGCATGTAGGCTGGCTCCACCCGTTAATGTAGTTACATGAGCCGTCGCGCTGCCTTCACCCAACTGATAAATGCCAACGTCAATGCTTTCCACAGTGCTGTCTGTCTCTACCCAGATACCTTCCTGTGTCACGCCAAATTTCGCGGCATCCCACTGCAACTGACTATGCATGGATTGAATCTGTTCGAGCACAGTCTCGAGCTGTGCCACGTCCAAAGTGTTGTTTGAATATACTTCCGGTGCGCAGGGCAAATACCAATCCATAACGAAGCTTCCTTCCGCATCGAGGTTGGGAGGAATTGTCAAGTATGGCACGTTGTCGCTGTTGGCTTGCATCTGCTGCAATAAGGTTGACATACTGTCGGGCTGGGCGGTTCCCGTTTTACTTACAATTACCGGTATGGTAAACTGAGTCGGAATCTGATAGATACTTTCGCCGTTGGCTTGAGCTGCCGTTAAATTGGGGAGCACGCCTTCCAGCAACCCATCTACTGTCTTCAAATCCAGCACAAAACGCCTTTCTCGGCATAAGACTGGGCGGGCAACCCATCCAGCACCAAAACATCGGGACCGCTGCCGTTGAGTATCTCGGTATTTAAAGCACGGATAATATCTTCGGTGGTAGCTCCCTCAACAGACGGTATCTGCAATGTCACTTTCACATTTGGGTTCTGCGTCTGATACTCGCTGATGGCCTGACGAAGAATGGGATAATCTTTTAGAGAGAAAACCGTCAGTTCCGTATCTGGTACTGAGGGCGTTTCAGCAGACCAAGTATAGTGAATTACCCGAGGACCTAAGGAGGTGCGTAGTGCTGCATAGTAACCATCTCCACCGTCAAGTGCCATGCCTACAATTACATTTGCAGGTGCGCTCAATGAAGATCCTTCTCCATTGAAAATTTGCTCCCATTTATCTCCATCTAGCGTTTGACGATAGAGGCCGGTAGCATCGACCAAATACTGAGCATCCTCGGCCAATAGCATAGCCGCATTTACATCCACAAAGTCACAGGCACTCTCTCCCAGCTTATTGCCAGTCGCGATATCATAACGCAGCAGAAGCTTATTGGGAATATCACGGACCACTACCTGCTGATTGTTTGCAGCTACATCATTGTTGTTTAAATAAAGCATATTATTGGATAAGGTCGATGTTCGCACGCCATCGGCAGTTCTATGCTCCACTTGGTCGCTGAACACTGCTACAAATCCATTGCCTGTCGTCAATATGCCGCTGGGTCCGTAGGTACCCTCTACCGAATAGAGCGGTGTGGGCCAGTCGGTAATGGAAATAGGCTGACATTCTGCTTGCCCGAGTGCCGTGCGGTACAGATTGGTGTCAGCATCCTCCTTGGTCAACAAGATCACTGTTCCGCCAGATAACTCTGCTATTCCATTTACCGTACTCTCATTACCCTTCAATGCCTTTCCCCAATCCATCGGTTGGCTGGTGACTGCATCGTCTGGCCCAATCTCATAACGCACTACTTCCACAGGATTACCGGACCCGGATACAGTATAAAAACTTACGGTACCGCTTTCGTTGGTCTGCATATTTAAGATCCGCTCGTCGCTTCCCTAATCGGCCTCTATCGGTGTTTCGATATAACGGCCCGTGGCCGCCTGACCAACGGCGGCTGTGACATCTCCTCCTTCAGAGAGTGCTTGAGAAAGTGCTTGATTGGCATTTCCACCACAGGCTGCCAAAGACAGGGTCATACAACCTGCCAATAACATTGCCGTGGCTTGCTTCCATTTTATCATCGTTTGGATGTCTCCTTTCTAAGGCAGCACCGCATAATTGCTGAGGCAAGCGCTGTCG
>JFBN01432895.1_pt1 | contig 22769 bp, 19 predicted proteins | sample 768741 | NCBI WGS metagenome assembly JFBN01 (sample SAMN01983846, study PRJNA193217) | chicken gut metagenome | biome: terrestrial biome; isolation source: ceca of Broiler chicken | host: Gallus gallus | place: United Kingdom: England | collected 2010-09-07
GAAGGCTTGCCCAGTGCAGCGTAAGCGAAACGTTAAAAGGTTTTTTCTTTTTGGTTCATTTTTCTTTTGACCTTTCAAAAGAAAAATGAACTATAAATGCTCGATGAAATTCTTTATGCGGGCGAGGGCGGCGCTGATATTATCGATGGAAGTAGCATAAGAAGCGCGGATAAATCCTTCGCCGCAGGCACCGAATGCCGTGCCCGGAATTACAGCCACATGCTGGCGGATGAGCAGCTGTTCGGCGAATTCTTCGGAGGTCAGCCCTGTAGAGGTTATATCAGGGAAGATGTAGAACGCACCTTTCGGTTCGAATGTTTTCAGTCCCATGCTGGTGAAGCCTTCGTAAACGAGACGGCGGCGGCGGTCGTATTCAGCCACCATTTTTTTCATGTGTTTTTCGCCGTGGCGGATGGCTTCCAGTCCTGCAATCTGTGCCGTAATCGGGGCGCAAATCATCGTATACTGGTGGATTTTGTTCATGGCGTCGATAACGGGTTCAGGCGCAAGCGCGTAGCCGAGCCGCCAGCCGGTCATGGCGTACGCTTTGGAAAAACCGTTTAATAAGATAGTGCGTTCTTTCATGCCCGGCAAAGAGGAAAAGCAGACGTGCTGCCGGTCGCCGTAGGTCAAATCGCCGTAAATCTCATCGGACATGACGATTAAATCGTGTTTTTCGGCAAACTGTGCCAGTGCCATGAGTTCGTCTTTTTCCAGAATTGTGCCGGTCGGATTGTTCGGGTAGCCAATTAAGAGAACTTTTGTCTTGTCAGTTACATACTGCTCCAAATCTTCCGGTGTAACTTTAAATTCATTGGCAGGGCTTGTCGGCACGGCAACGGGGCTGCCGCCGGCAAGAGTGGCGCAGGCAGCGTATGATACGTAGCACGGTTCAGGAATGAGGACTTCATCACCCGGATTTATGACGGCGCGCATGGCAAGGTCGACGGCTTCGCTTACGCCGACAGTTACGATTACATCCGTTTCCGGGTCGTATTTAACGTTGAAATTCTTGTCATACATATGAGTGATGGCATGGCGCAGTTCGAACATGCCCTTATTGCTCGTATAGGAGGTGTAGCCGCGCTCCAGACCGTAAACGCAGCTTTCGCGGATATTCCACGGCGTTACGAAGTCCGGTTCGCCGATGCCGAGACTGATTACGTCCTCCATCGTGGAGGCGATATCAAAGAAGCGGCGGATGCCGGAATGTTTTGTCGCTTTTACTGTATTGGATAAGTTCTGTTCCCAAATCATGGCGTAATCACCAGCCTATGGTCTTTTTCCTTGTCATCGATGATGATACCGTCTTTTTTGTATGCTTTCAGCATGAAATGGCTGCGTGTGGAAGTTACGCCTTCAATGGTGGAAAGACGGCGGGCTACGAAATCGGCGATATTGTTTAAAGTCTTGCCTTCGACGATGACGAGCAGGTCGAAGCTGCCTGACATCAGGTAGACCGTTTTGACTTCATCGAAACGGTAAATGCGTTCGGCAATGGCATCAAAACCGAATTCGCGCTGCGGTGTGACATTTACTTCAATTATGGCGTTTACATTATTGTCGCCGTATTTGTTCCAGTCAATCATGGCGTTATAGCCGAGGATGATTTTATCTTTTTCCAGTTTTTTCATTTGTTCTTCCACTTCGTATTCACTGCGGCCGAGCATAGTTGCCAGGTCTTTAATGCTGCGGCGTGCGTCGTGTTCGAGCAGTTCGAGAAGTTCACGCATTATAATCACTCCAATTCGAAAATTTATTGACAGATGAGCAAAAAAATAAGCCCTCGTCCGATAAAGGACGAGGGCTTTCCCGTGGTACCACCTTAGTTAGCATAAAGCTCACTTTAAGCCGTTATCGCTGGCACAGCGTCCGGTTTTGCCGAATGCTCACGGGTAGCTTTCCAATTTATCAACTTAACAGCTTTCACCTGCCGCTGTCTCTCTGAAAGTCGGTCAAATTGTACTTTTCCGCTCATTGCATTGCTTTATATATTATGATTATGGTATCACAATATCGTATAATAAATCAAGAAGTTTTTTGGTAATAGACAAAAACGGGATAACAGAAAAATAAAAAATGCCGCAGCACTGCTTTGGTGTACGGCATTTTTCTGTTGTTTTTATTTAAATGAAAAGGTGCAAGATGAGATAAACAATACCGCTTAAAAGAGCTGAGCACGGAATTGTCATAATCCATGCCGTGAGCATTTGGCGGGCAACGTCCCAATGTACAGCTTTAACGCGCTGAGCAGCACCGACACCCATGATGGAACCGGATACGACGTGCGTCGTGGAGACCGGCAGGTGCAAAAGCGTTGCGCCGAAGATGACGATAGCGGAGTTCAAATCGGCGGAGAAACCGTGCACTGGCTGCATACGGAAGATTTTGCCGCCAACAGTGCGGATGATTTTCCAGCCGCCGACGGATGTACCGAGCGCCATAGCAAAGGCGCAGAGCAGTTTTACGTACATCGGCACGTCGAACGAACCGATATAACCGCCGCTTAAAAGTGCCAGTGTGATGATACCCATGGATTTCTGCGCATCGTTGGAGCCGTGAGCAAATGCCATGAGTGCAGCCGATACTACCTGCAGTCTGTTGCAGTTATCGTTGACCGTTGCCGGTTTGAAGGAATGGCAGATGGCGAAAATCACATGCAGTGTAATCCAGCCGACAACAAGAGCAACGATTGGTGAAAGAACGAGGGATAAGAAAATGTTTAAAATACCGTAGCCGTTCAGACCCATAAAGCCGACGGAAAAGATAACAGCACCGATGATACCGCCGACGAGTGCGTGCGATGAGCTGCTCGGCATACCGAACCACCAGGTAATCAGGTTCCAGATGATGGCACCAGACAGAGCGGCAATGATGATGACTTCATTTACCATGGAGGCGGACTGGACGATATCGCCGCCGATGGTTTTGGCAACGCCTGTACTAATCATAGCGCCGGCGAAGTTCAAGACGGCTGACATGATGATAGCGACGGCAGGAGGCACGGCGCGTGTTGAAACGCATGTAGCGATTGCATTAGCTGTATCGTGGAAACCGTTTACAAAGTCGAAGATAAGAGCTAAGGCAATAACGATAAATATTAATACGGATGCTTGCTCAAGCATATTTCATTACAACTCCTTTTAATGTGTCGGAAATATGTTTTGTCTGGTCAAGCGTGTCTTCCAAGCATTGGAGAATGTCTTTCCATTTGATGAGTGCAATAGCGTCTTTTTCCATTTTGAACAGAGCCGTCATTTCTTTGCGGTATACAGTATCGCCTTCAATTTCGTATCTTAAAATGCGGTTGGTAGCTTCGAGAATGTTAATCTGGTTGGCGCGGATATTTTTTAACAGTGCCGTAGCTTTAACGAGTTCATCCGTTGCCTGAATTAAGAGATTGGTGAGTTTAACAGGGCCGTCCGTTTTCGGCTGGCCTACTTCGTACATGATGACACGTTCTAAGCAGCCGTGAACGTTGTCGACGCCGTCGTCGAGACCATAGGAGAGAGCAAAAATATCTTCGCGGTCGATTGGTGTGATGAAAATCTGATTTAAGCGCTGAACTGTATCGGCTGTAACTTTGTCTGCCTGATGTTCGATTTCGCGTATTTCATCCATTTTGCTGTGAGCAATGCTGTAGTTTTCCATAACGTCGTGCATTACTTTTGCGCCTTCATGAAAATATTTAGCTTGCTGATTGAGCATATCAAAAAATTCGTAGTGTTTGTTTCCAATGTCAAACATGATGTATCCTCCAGTAAAATAATTTAACTTACGGTTAAACAGTATAAATCGCGATTGAGAAAAATAAATAAGCTACAGGTAAAATCTGTGTAAAATAATGATAAAATGCAGGAAAAATCACCAGCGGATAAAATGCGGAATTTGTCGGTAAATATCAGACAATATCTGCCGGAAGAAGATTAAACAATGGACATTATAAATATTCTAAGGTAAAATATAGATGAGTTTTTTTCTTAATTTACAGGAGGAATAAAATTGTCAGTTAAAAGATTATACGTTGAAAAACGCCAAGGTTTTGATGTTCAGGCACAGAAACTGTATGCTGATTTAAATGAACTGTTTAAATTGGACAAAGTGGAACAAGTGCGTCTTATCCGTCGTTACGATATTGAAGGTTTGACGGATGCGGAATATGAGCAGACAAAACCTGTTGTATTTTATGAACCACCAGTAGATGTAATTTATGAAGAAGCATTACCTCAGATTGATAATTGCCGCATGTTTGCCGTGGAAGCTCTGCCGGGTCAGTTCGACCAGACAGCGGACTCTGCCGCGCAGTGCGTTCAGCTCGTTACGCAGAAGGAACGTCCTGTCATTCGCAGTGCGAAAGTTATTGTCTTAGTAGGCGATATAGATGATGCGACATTTGCGCAGATTAAGAATTACTGCATTAACGCCGTGGAAGCGCGTGAAGCATCGTTTGACAAACCGCAGACACTGGCAATGACGATGGAAGAACCGGCCGATGTAAAAATCATGACGGGCTTTACGTTCTTGAATGATGAAGAGCTGGAAGAGCTGCGCGCGCAGATGGGACTTGCCATGAGCCAGGAGGATTTTAAATTCTGTCAGGAATATTTCGGCAAAGAAGAACATAGAGACCCGAGTATTACGGAAATCCGTGTAATTGACACATACTGGTCCGACCATTGCCGCCATACCACGTTCACAACGGCAATCGACGACGTGACGATTGAAGACGGCAAATACGCTCCGACGTTGAATGCCGCTTATCAGCTGTATCTGAACGACCGCGAACTTTTGGGCAGAACGCATAAAGATGTTACGCTCATGGATATCGCTGTAATCGGCATGCGCAAACTGCGTGAAGAAGGCAAACTCGACGACCTCGATGTTTCGGAGGAAATCAATGCGTGCAGCATCGTCGTTAAAGCAGATATCGACGGCAAAGAAGAAGACTGGCTCGTCATGTTCAAAAACGAAACGCATAATCATCCGACGGAAATCGAACCGTTCGGCGGCGCGGCAACGTGTCTCGGCGGTGCTATCCGCGACCCGCTTTCCGGCCGTTCTTACGTATATCAGGCTATGCGCGTAACTGGCAGTGCCGATCCGCGCCGCAGTCTGGAAGAAACGATAAAGGGCAAACTGCCGCAGCGCAAAATCACGCGCGGAGCAGCGCACGGTTACAGCTCTTACGGCAACCAGATCGGGCTTGCTACAGGTCAGGTGCATGAAATCTATCATGAAGGCTATGCGGCGAAACGTCTGGAAATCGGCGCCGTTGTAGCGGCAGCTCCGAAAGAAAACGTAGTGCGCTTTGCTCCGGAACCGGGCGACGTGGTAATTTTAGTCGGCGGACGCACGGGACGCGACGGTATCGGCGGTGCTACCGGTTCATCTAAGGAACATACACTTGAATCTTTGACTGAATGCGGCGCGGAAGTACAGAAGGGTAATCCTCCTACAGAACGAAAATTGCAGCGTCTGTTCAGAAATCCTGAAGTTAGCCGCTTGATTAAACGGTGCAATGACTTCGGTGCCGGCGGCGTGGCCGTTGCTATCGGCGAATTGACGGACGGTCTTGTAATTGAACTGGATAAAGTTAAGAAAAAATATGAAGGTCTTGACGGAACGGAACTGGCCATTTCCGAATCGCAGGAACGCATGGCAGTTGTCGTTGATGTGGAAAATGCCGCTAAATTCATTGACGAAGCGGCAAAAGAAAATCTGGAAGCAACACTCGTTGCAACCGTAACGGCTGAACCGCGGCTCGTGATGAACTGGCGCGGCAAGGATATTGTAAGCATTAAACGTTCGTTCCTTCAGACAAACGGTGTAAAACAGCATACGCAGGCTGTCGTGAAAATGCCGCAGGAAAAGACGTATTTTGAAACGGCAAAAGAATTCACGGGCGACGTAAAAGATGCGTGGCTTAATACTTTAAAAGATTTGAACGTATGTAGCCAGAAAGGTCTTGCTGAACAGTTCGACTCTACAATCGGTGCCAATACGGTGCTCATGCCGTTCGGCGGCAAACGTCAGATGACTCCGGCGGAAGGCATGGTAGCTACACTGCCGCTTCTGCACGGCACGACAAAAACGGCGACGGCCATGACTTTCGGCTTCAATCCGTATCTCATGAGCTGGAGCCCGTTCCACGGCGCTGTATACTCCATTGTTGAAGCTATCACCAAAATGGTGGCTATCGGCGGTGATTACAGCAAAATCCGCCTGACCTTGCAGGAATACTTCGAAAGTCTCGGCAAAGACCATGAAAAATGGGGCAAACCGTTTGCGGCGCTGCTTGGTGCTCTCTGGGCGCAGCATAAATTCGGCACGGCTGCCATCGGCGGTAAGGACTCCATGTCCGGTACGTTCATGGATATGACGGTTCCGCCTTCTCTGATTGCATTCGCACTCGACATGGTGGAAGCGGATAAAGTCGTATCGCCGGAATTTAAACAGGCCGGTCATAAGGTCGTTGTTGTTCCGGCTCAGCGCGATGAATTTGAAATGCCGGTAATGGATAAACTTACGGCCAACTTTAATTTAATTCATAAACTCATCACCGAAGGCAAAGTCGCAGCAGCTAAAAGTGTCGGCATCGGCGGTGTAGCGGCAGCTATCACGCAGATGACATTCGGCGAAAATCTCGGCTTTGAATTCAACGGTGATTTTGACAGCGAAAATCTCTTTGCTTGCGATTACGGTACGATTATTCTGGAATTGTCCGATGAAAGCGCGCTTGACGAGCTTATCGCAACGGATGCGTATGAACTCGGTACGGTAACGGCGCGTCAGTCTATCGTCTGCGGCGATGATATCATCGAACTGGACGAAGCGGAAGAAGCATATACGCAGCCGCTCGAACAGATTTTCCCGACACATGTGCGCAAATCCACGGGTGAAACGAAAGCAGCGGAAAACTACAGCGCCTCCAGCATTGTAAAAAGCCCGCTGAGCTTTGCCAAACCGCGCATTTTCATTCCTGTATTCCCGGGAACGAACTGCGAATACGATACGGCAAAAGCGTTTGAACGTGCCGGCGGACAGGCTGATACGCTTGTAATTAAAAACCTGACTTCGTCAATGGTTGAACAGTCGGTAGAAGCCATTGTCAAAGGCATTGAACAGGCGCAGATTGTCATGCTGCCGGGCGGTTTCTCCGGCGGTGACGAACCGGACGGCTCCGGTAAATTCATTGCAGCCATGTTCAGAAATCCGCGCATCACGGAAGCTGTACGCGACCTTTTGAAACACCGCGACGGTTTAATGCTCGGTATCTGCAACGGTTTCCAGGCGCTTATTAAACTCGGCCTCGTACCGTATGGCGATATTAAAGAATTAACGGCGGATGACCCGACGCTGACTTACAATGAAATCGGCCGTCATGTATCGTGCATGGTGGAAACGAAAGTCGTATCCAATCTCTCGCCGTGGTTCAGCAACGTGAAAGTCGGCGATATTCACCGCATTGCCGTATCGCACGGTGAAGGCCGCTTCTGCGCAAGTGAGGAAGTTCTGGGCAAACTCAGAGCTAACGGACAGATTGCAACGCAGTATGTAAATGAAGCGGGCAATATCTCCATGGATATCGAAGTAAATCCGAACGGTTCTGTCTGGGCTATTGAAGGTATTACAAGCCCAGATGGTCGTATCCTTGGTAAAATGGGACATTCTGAACGTATTGGACAATATGTATCCAAGAATGTACCTGGTGCAAAAGACCAGAAATTATTTGAAGCTGGCGTAGCTTACTTTAAATAAAAATAGATAATAAAAATAGACAGGGTATTTAGAGACTCTGTCTATTTTTTTAGGAGTTGAGAAGATGAAAAAAGTATTGTTTATTTTTGTTTTATGTTTATTATGTAGTTTTTCAAGTGTATGTTTTGCTCATTGGTTGCCTAAATCTGAATTATTTGTAGGTGGAGTAGGTCCTGGTTGTACTTTGGAATATGTATCTAGTGTATATGGTCAACCAAAAGAAAAACGTTGGTTCAATTCTGATGGAGTAAGAGGTGTTACATATGTATATTCTCCATATTTTTCTATTACTGGTAGAACTGGTTCAAGAGACCCTAGACCTGAAGGACAACTTATTGTTGTTGGTTATACTTTAAAAAATAATTCTTTGTCAACACCTTCTGGGTTAACTGTAGGCATACCATATGCTACAGTAGCTGGTATGTATGGTGCAGTAAAAAAAGAATATGATTCTTATAATAATCGAACTTATTATTCTTATGATTGGACTGATGAAAATTGCCATTATTTTCAACCTGTAATAAGTTTTTATGTTGATAAAAATAATGTTATTACAGAAATTTATGTAGGAACTGATTGGTAAGTATTTTAAATAAATTTTATAATAAAAAATAGAAGACTATGATGAGATTTTATCTTGTCATAGTCTTTTTTTATCATAAATTATGCAAATATCATATTGAAAAATACTATATATCAACTATATGCACATTGTAGAAAAAATTTTTTTATCTTATAATAAATACATCATTTTTATATGAAATTTGCAAAGGCGCAAAACTTATTAAAAAGTTTTGCGCCTTTTTGTTTTGGGGAAGGGAAAGTATATGAGTGTAGAATTTATAAATATTCATAAATCTTTTGATGAGGTTAATGGAAAACCTAAATATATACTTGAAGATATAAATTTAAAAATAAAAACAGGAGAATTTATCTGTGTTTTGGGAAAAAGTGGTTGCGGTAAATCAACTATGTTGAATTTATTAGCAGGATATTTAAAACCAGATAAAGGCAGAATTATTGTTGATGGTGTAGATGTAAAAGGACCATCAGCACAACGTGGAGTTGTTTTCCAACAGCATGCTTTATTTCCATGGTATACAGTAAAAGAAAATATTGAATTTGGTTTAAAACTAAAGAAACATAAAAAATCTGAAGTAGAAAAAATCGCTAAACAATATATAGACATGATTGGTTTGCAAGGATATGAAAATGCTTATCCGGCGGAACTTTCTGGCGGTATGGCGCAACGTGTGGGAATTGCCCGAGCACTTGTCAATAATCCGCAGGTTCTGCTGATGGATGAACCGCTCGGCGCACTCGATGCGATGACGAGAGATACGATGCGTAAAGAATTAATCCGTATCTGGCAGATAAGCAAAAAGACGATTTTCTTTATCACTCACAGCGTTCCGGAAGCCGTTTATCTGGCGGACAGAGTTATCTTGCTGAAACAGGGACATATAGCCATGGATACGCACATTGAGCTGGAACGGCCGCGAGATATCCGCTCTGATAAATTCAGTGAATACGTCGATTTATTCTCCAAAGGATTGACGGACGGTTCAGATATGGATGTAATTGTGGAATAATGGGGGAAAATATAATGAATGATGTTTATTTACGAGAAAATAGAGGAATATCCGTACATGATTTTCTGGTTCAGTCGCAATATGCAGTCGAACCAGATTTTGAGGAGGAGATAATTCCCCGCAAAGTGATAGAAGCACATCGTGCCAGAATGAATACGTATTATAAGATTTTTTCATTATTGTTCTTTTTCGGTTTGTGGCAGTTAATAAGTTATTTAAACGGTTTAAATGAATGGTTCAATCCTGTATTTTTGCCGTCGCCGGCAATGGTTATTGAAACGGCATATGATTATATTCTTGACGGAACGTTAATTGGACATATCGGCATGAGTTTCTATCGTATGATAGTTGGCTTCGTGATAGGTGTAGTAATTGCCGTTGTTTTGGGAATTTTAATTGCTACGAAACGCGATTTCGATAATATATTCACACCAATTTTAAATCTTGTCGGTCCTATTCCGGTTTTTGCTTTTCTGCCGATGTTTCTAATCTGGTTCGGTATTGGTGAAGCTTCCAAAATTGCGCTTATCGCTTATGCAACTTTTGTACCGCTTATCACTTATGTTATTGACGGAATAAAAAATACGGACCCGATATTAATTCGTTCCGCCCGCAGTTTGGGAGCGACACCGTATCAGGTATTTACAAAGGTTATTTTTAAATCGGCTATGCCGCATATATTCGCCGGTATGAAAATAAGTCTGGCGCTTACATTTTCAGCACTCGTTGTAGCAGAAATGATGGGTGCTTCCGAAGGTTTAGGATATATTATCGTAAATGCAAAAAACTGGTTTAAAATGGCGGATATGTTTTTGGCAGCAACTTTAATCGGTTTGGAATATACGATTTTTTACGGACTATTAACTTTAGTGGAAAAACGCTTATTCCGCTGGAAAAAAGTCGGCATGAGTAAAGCAGTGGAAAATTAACAGAGAAAAGAGGAAAACTGATGATAAAAAAATCTTTATGGAAAAAGCTTTGCCTAATAGGCATGAGCATGATTGTTTGTACGAGCATTTTGGCAGGCTGCGGCAACAATCAGGCAACACAGGACGGACAGAAAAGCGAGGCAACGAATGAAAAACTCGTTGCATACGGCGAACTGGACCCGCAGGTATCGGGACAGCAGATTATCGCTGAAGAAAAAGGCTTTTTCAAGGAAGAAGGTCTTGATGTTGAAAATAAATTAATGACCGGACCGGATGAAAATGCTTCACTTGTTGCCAGCGGCGATGCGAAAATCTGTTTCGGTTCTATGTATAACAATATTTCCGTAGCGGCAAACGGCGTAAAGGTAAAAGTCGTGTCTCCGCTTGTAAATGCAGCCGGAACACAGAGTGTTGTAGCCAGAAAAGGTCTTGAAATAAATAGCCCGAAGGATTTGGAAGGTAAGAAAATCGGCATGACAAACGGTGCCGGTGTGCTCATAGCTATCAGAAACATGTGTAAGGCGACAGGTGTTGATATAAATAAAATCCAGTTTATAAATCTCGGTGTTTCCGACCAGTTGGCGGCATTGGACAGAGGCGATATTGATGCTATGGCGGCATGGGAACCGTGGATTGGCAAAGCCCTTGACCATGGAGGAACATTACTGTTCAGCGGTACGAAATCAAATTTACCTGGTGCACAGGGCGATGTTCACTGGATTGATTTTTATATGACGCTTCAAGTAACGCAGGATTTTTATGACAAAAATCCGGAAACAGTGGAAAAATTACTGCGTGCTTTGCATAAAGCAACGGATTATATTAATGAACATCCGGAAGATGCGGCTAAAATCATCGCTAAACGCATTAATATAGATGAAAAAGAATGTCTGCGTATCATGCAGGAAAATAAATATACCATGCAGTATGACCAGCAGTTCGTGGACGGTGCCAATAATATGGCAAACTTTATGTTGGAAATGGGAAATATTAAATCTGTACCGAAAACGGATGATTATCTAGACCCGACTATGATGAAGAAATTATTCCCGAATGAAGTGAAATTATAATTTACGAGAAAGTGGGTTGACTAAAGTGAATTGGAAGAAACTGACGGCAATAGCAATGTGTACAATGGCTTTGACAGGAATACTGACAGGTTGCGGCAGTGATGCAAAAAAAGATGAAGCGAAAGATGCTGCTTCGACGGAAATCGTAGCTTACGGTGTAATCGACCCGCAGATTTCGGCACAGAAGATTATTGCCGATAAAAAAGGTTATTTTAAAGAAGAAGGGCTAAACGTAACGAATAAATTTATTCAATCGGGCGGTGACATGTCCTCACTGATTTCCGGCGGCTCGGCGCAGGTTTCGTTTGAATCGCCGTATACGGATATCGCGCTTGCGGCAAACGGTGTAGGCGTGAAAATCGTAGCTCCGATGGCTAATATCGGCAACACACAGGCGATTGTTGCTGGAAAAAACGCCAATATCATAAACGGTAAGGATTTGGAAGGTAAAAAGGTCGGTATACCGGCAGGAGCAGGCGTCATGATAGCAATCCGCAATATGTGTAATGAGCTGAATGTGGACATAAGTAAAATTCAGTTCGTTACATTAGGCCCGAGCGATGCTATTGCCGCTTTGGAAAAAGGCGATATTGATGCGATGGCCTGCTGGGAACCGTGGATAAGCAATGCACAGAAAAACGGCGGTAAGCTTCTGTTCAGTGGTTTGAAATCGTATCTGGGCGACAAACAGGGCGATGTGAATTGGATGAATTTCTATACTACAATGCAGGTATCAGATACATTTCTGAAGGAACATCCTGATGAAGTCAAGAAAATGCTCACAGCTTTGAAAAAGGCAACGGACTTTATCAATGAAAATCCGGACGAAGCTGCTGAAATCATCGCTAAGGAAATAAATCTCGATAAAGATGAAGTAAAGCAGATTATGAGTCAAAACCAGTATGCTATGACGTATGATGACAAATTCGTAAAATCCTGTGATGAAATAGCTGATTTCATGAAGGAAACGAACAATATTACAAACAGACCGGATTTTGGCAAATATGCTGATTCCAGTATGTTGAAATCGGTGGACGCCTCACTCGTTACTGCTGAATAAGTAAATAAGGAAGGGTATTATGCTTGATTTACTGATAAAAAACGCACGAATTGTTACCGAACAGGAAATAATATACGGTAATGTCGGCGTATCGAATGGCGAAATAGAATATGTATCGAACGAAGCTAAAAAAGCGTGTAAAGTCATAGATGTTCAGGGAAAATATCTCCTTCCCGGTATTGTCGACGACCATGTGCACTTCAATGAACCGGGCTATACGTGGCGGGAAGATTTCCAGCATGGCAGCAGAGCGGCGGCAAAAGGCGGCGTTACGACCGTCATAGATATGCCGATGCAGAATGACCCGGCCGTTACAACAGCTAAAATTTTTGCAGATAAAGAAAAACTGCTGAAAGGAAAGTCGTATGTTGATTACGGTTTTTGGGGCGGACTTGTTCACGGTAATGAAAGTGAATTAAAAGGTCTTGATGAAAAAGGTGCGCTTGCCTTCAAATGTTTTATGTGCGACCCGGGAAAGGGTTATACATCATTGTCACTTGCAGAAATCCGTCAGCGAATAGAGATTTTGCAGAAATTCGACGGATTGGCAGGTTTTCACTGTGAAGATTACAATATGATAAAGGAAAATGAGGAAAAAGCCATAACTGAAGGCAGGACTTCCCGTCTCGATTATTTACAGGCGCGTCCCGTCGAAGCCGAACTTAAAGCAGTTAATGACATTATAGATATCCTGCGCGCTACAAAAGGCAAGGCTCATATCTGTCATGTATCGTATCCGCTGGTGGCGCAAAGCATAAAGAAAGCGAAAGCAGAAGGAATTGATATAACTGCGGAAACTTGTATGCACTATTTGCTGTTTACAGGTGATGATTTGATAAAAAACGGTGCAGTGTTTAAATGTTCACCGCCATTGCGTAGCAAAAAAGATGCTGCTATTCTGTGGGATTATATTGTCGACGGAACGCTTGACTGTATTTGTTCTGACCATTCACCATGCCGGATTGAGGAGAAATCAGAAAAAGGTGCAAAAGGAATTTTTGGTGCGTGGGGCGGTATCAGCTCGGTGCAGACAAGTTTGCAGGCATTTTGGAATTATGCCGTAAATAAAAAAGAGTATTCGCCGACGATTGTCGCCAGAGTTATGGCGGCAAATCCGGCTAAAATTTTCGCTATTTACGGCAGAAAAGGAGCAATAAAAGAAGGTTTTGATGCCGATTTTACTGTAATTGACGCTGAAATGCCGTGGCAGGTAACGGCTGATGAATTAGAATATAAAAATAAATTTTCCGCTTTTTGCCGGACAAAAGGAAAGGGTATGCCGGTGATGACATTTGTACGCGGCAATCTGGTTTATGACGGAAAATTCTTTAGCAATGAATGTATAGGTAAATTGATAAAAAAATTGAAATAACAGGGGTGGATTTTTGTGAAAGTAGCCATCGTAGAACCGTTGGGAATAGATGAAAAGGCTGTAGAAAAACTGCAACAGGAAGTTTTGCCGAAAGATATTGAACTCGTGTATTATAATACGGCCCCGGCAGACGACGCGGAAAAAATCAGACGTGCCGCCGGTGCTCAAATCGTAATGCTTGCCAATATGCCGTTCAGAAAAAATGTATTGGAAAAATGCACCGATTTAAAAATGCTCAGCGTGGCATTTACAGGTGTCGACCATGTGAATATGGATTATTGCAGAGAAAACGACATCATGGTCTGCAACTGTTCCGGTTATGCCAACGAAGCTGTAAGCGAACTCGTTTTCGGCATGATTATTAATTTATACCGCAGTATTTTTGCCGCAGATAAATCCGTTCGCAGCGGCGGCACGAAAAAGGGACTTATGCAGATTGAACTTTGCCAAAAATGCTTCGGCATTATCGGCGCAGGTGCGATAGGACTTAAAACGGCAAGACTGGCAGAGGCTTTTGGTTGTGAAGTGTATGCGTACAGCCGCACACCGAAAAATATCGAAGGCATGAAATTTGTCGGTCTTGATGAACTTCTGGCGACTTGCGACATCGTTTCCGTACACGTACCGCTTACGCCGCAGACGAAGGATTTAATCAATGCGGAAAATATCGTCAAAATGAAGCCGAACGCTATTTTGATAAATACGGCTCGCGGACCTGTCGTAAATGCAAAGGCACTGGCTGACGCACTTAGAAACGGCACTATCGCCGGAGCGGGAGTGGACGTTTTCGATGTTGAACCGCCGCTTGCAGGGGACAATCCGCTTTTGGACGCACCACATACGGTTTTGACGCCGCATATCGGATTTGCCACACAGGAAGCCATGCGGAAAAGAGCAGTCATTGCATTCGATAATATTAAAAAATATTTGGAAGGCAAACCGCAAAATATTATGTAACAGGTGATGAAATATGAAAATAAAAGTAAATACCGGAAATATAAAAATGTGGCTCGAAACAATCAATACATTCAATTCCACGCCGGATTTCGGTACGACAAGAGTGTTGTTTACCGATGAGGAAGTAAAAGCCAGAGAATACGTGAAATCCGAAATGCGCAAGCTGAATTTGCAGGTGCATGAAGACGCCATCGGCAATATCTTCGGCGTTTTGGAAGGAACAAGACCGGATTTGCCGCCTGTATGGACGGGTTCGCATATCGACACCGTGTTGAACGCTGGAATGTTTGACGGTATGAGCGGCGTCGTGGCGGGACTGGAAGCCGTAAGACTCATTCAGGTGAATAAACTGAAGCATGAAAGAAGTATCGTAGTCGTCGTCTACACCTCAGAAGAACCGACGCGCTTTAAAGTCGGTTGTCTGGGCAGCCGCGCCATGGCGGGCAAACTCGATGCCGAAGCAGCGAAAAAGCTTGTCGACGATGGCGGCAATACGCTGTATGACGTATTGCAAAAACTCGGTTTTCCTGTACAGGATTTTGACAAAGTACCGGTAAAAAAAGGCAGTATTTATGCGGCAGTGGAACTGCATATTGACCAGAACGGCGTGCTGGAAAAAGCAGGTAAGCCTATTGGTATAGTAAAGACAATCTGCGCACCGAGTGTTTTCGAGGTTGAAGTAATCGGCAGACAGTCGCATGCCGGCGGAACGACAATGAAAGATAGACAGGATGCGTTCATGGCGACAGCGGAAATCGCACTGGCACTTGAACAGCTCGGCAGAACTTCACAGAGCGAATATACGACGGTTACTATTGGCAGAGTGCAGGTAATACCGAATGCGGTGAACGTAATTCCGGGTAAAGTGGTTTTCTCTATAGATATCCGCGACTGCGATTACGATTATAAAAACGATTTGATTGCAAAATTGAAAAATCGTATTAAGGAAATTGCGGATAAACGCAATGTAAAAGTGAATTTGACGCAGTACAACAATGATTATCCGATGAAATGCGACGAAAATATCATAAAAAAATTGGAAAATGCGTGTGAAAAGGAAAATACGCCGTATATCAAAACGATAAGCGGAGCATTTCACGATTCTATGCTGGTCGGTGAGTTTGCACCGGTAGCGATGATTTTCGTACCGAGCAAAAACGGTATAAGCCACAGCCCGGAAGAATGGACGAATTTTGCCGATATCGCCGCCGGAACGGATGTACTGGCGGATACACTAATAGAACTGGCAAATGAAATATAAATGTTAAATCATTGCAGTTCAAGTGCGGAAAAGCTCAGATAGATTAAGGCGTTTTCGTCGGCATTCGTAAAGTCGGTTTGAAGAATTTCCTTGATTTTATCGAGTCGTTTGAGCATGGTGTTGCGATGAAGATAAAGTGTTTTTGCCGCTAAAGTGGCATTATAATTGCAGGAAAAATAGATTTTCAGCGTATGGATGAGCTCGGTATGATTTTCTTTATCAAAGGCCAAAAGCGGTTGCAATACATTGTAGAGCAGCAGTTCGGACACGTTTTGTCTGGTATTGCCCAGAAGATGTAGCGGTAACTGATGCAGATAGGAACCGGGCATAAAGAGATTTTTTTGCTGCTGGTGATGAAGAGCCTGCAAGCTTTCTTTGAAAGCATGGCGGATATGGGCAATTTTCTTATGACAGGCGCTTATACCCATAAAGACAGATTGGTTTTTGTCGGAAAGTTTCTTTTGTAAAGCCAAAGCAAAGCTTTGTACTTCATGAAGTGATTGCAGACTGTGTTTTTCCGGTGCAAACAGAAAATAAATGCAGAATAGATTGGCATTGTGACAAGTGAACAGCTTAGATGATTTTGTCGGTAGTTTCTCTATACTATTTTGCAGGAGTGCCGTAAATTTATTTTTATTGTTATCGGCGATGTTTTGCAAAGACAGAGTAAGACAAATCCACTTTTTGCGGTAATCGAAACCGTAAAAAGTACAGAGTTGTTTTATTTCTTCTATATTATTTTGGCGGTTGCTGATTAAAAAGTGCAGAAAAAACATGGAGCCGTTATCGTATCCTGTGCGCAGACTGTCATTTTGCGTGCAGGCAAAGGTTAAAAGCTGAAGGATGTTTTGGAGAAAATCGGACGATATCGGAAGAGATGAAAAATTTTCCTGCGTGTGCAGAAAACCGAGATAACCTGCTTGATTGGACAGAGAAATTTTTTGGATGAAGAACAGCTGGTCATTTATTTTACAGGAAATATGCGGATTGTTTTCTAAAAGTTGCAGGGAAATTGAGCCGGACAGTTCTTTCAGTTCGTCGCTATTCAGATTGAATGTTTTGAAGGGAAAAGCAATTTGTACCGGTTCATAATTGATATTGATGAGCAGGACGGGCAGTGCGAAAAAACGGGCAATCTGCTGGAGCAGAAACGAAATATTTTCGTGATTTAAAATCTGCCGTATAAAATGCAGCAGAAATTTCTGTTCGCGTTGTGTCTGTGAATACTGTTCGGAAAAAATCTGCTGGAAGACAATACGGGATATTTCCGAGAAAGAATAAAAATACGGCAGTTCGATGATGGGAAAATCGAGCGTTTCAGCTTCTTCGATTATGGCGGAAGGTATGCGGCTGAAATAACGCTTTGTTTTGATGGCAAGTGCGGTACAACCAATTTGCTTCAGGTCGCGAATCATCTGCCGCTGCTGTTTGTCGGAATTGTCTTTGAACGGAAATCCCGTGGTTAGAACAAGTTCGTCTTTTTTGAACCATTTCAGTACGTCGGGATTGTCCAGCACGTTGACACTGCTGATTTCCTGCAAAATGTGGTTTTCGCCTGTGATGAGGCGAAGATTATTTAGTTTACTTTCACGAATTAACCAGTTGAGTGTAGGCATGAGAAAAACTTCCTTTAACTTTAAATTAATAAAATTATAGCATAAAAATATTTTTATAAGAGAGGAATTGGAATGAATACGGTTGATAGAATTAAAGAAATGCTGGAAACACTGAAAATTTTTTCCGAGACCTCAAATGGCGTAACAAGACTTCCGTTTACGAAAGAAGCCGAACTGGCAGTGTCGTATCTAAAACAGAAAATGGAAGAAGCAGGGCTTGAGGTGTTCGTTGATGCTTCCGGAGCCGTTCACGGCATTAGGCGGGGAATTTCGCCGCGCAAGATAATAATCGGCTCGCATTATGACTCAGTAAAAAACGGCGGAGCCTATGACGGAATAGCCGGTGTCGTCTGCGCCATAGAGATAGCGCGTATTTTAAAATATGAAACACTGTTTTACACTTTGGAAATTATCGGCTTCAATGATGAAGAAGGAGTCCGTTTTGGTACAGGATTTTTTTCCAGTAAGGCTTTTTTGGGTGAATGGGATATTGAGAAATTGAAGTCGCAATATGATGATAAAAATATCAGTATTTATGATGCAATGAAAAACTGGGGATTAGTGCCGGAGCAACTTATTAATATCGTATGGCAGATATCAAAAATCCGCTGCTTTATGGAAATTCATGTCGAGCAGGGACCGGTACTGGAAAAAGAAGGCGTTGATTTGGGCATTGTAAACGGTATTGTAGGAATGCGCCGTTACAGTATTAAAATATTCGGACGAACCGACCATGCAGGAACAACGCCGATGAATATGCGCCGTGATGCTATGGTAGCAGCGGCGAAAGTCATAGAACATATAGAAATGGCGGCGCAAAAATATCTTGGCAGTGTGGCGACAGTGGGAAGCTGCATTGTCAGTCCCGATACAGTCAACACTGTGCCGGAAAGAGTGGAATTTTCGCTGGATATACGCAGTATAAATGATGATGATTTGTATGCGATGGAACAAGATATTCTGATTTATCTGGAATGTGTGGCGCAGGAACGTAATCTGACATATGAAATACAGACCAAACTGGAAGTGGAACCGGCGCAGATGGACAAACGACTGAGGGCATATCTGCGCGACAGTATTTTGCGTCTGGGTTATTCGTCCGTAAGTTTAAACAGTGGAGCAGGTCATGATGCTTTGCCTATTTCGCGCAAAGTACCGACGGCTATGCTGTTTGTACCGAGCAAAAACGGCAGAAGCCACTGTCCGGAAGAATACAGTAAGCCGGAAAATCTGGCAAAAGCCGTTCAGGTTGTAATAAATACGTTAAAGAAGATAAATAATGAGGAGGACATAAACAATGAGTTATCCTGAAAATATTTTAAGTACAAGAGTAGTGGTAAAACCGGGAAAATACGCAGTTCTTCCGGAAGATGCACTGGTTAACAATGTAATTCCGTCGATAAAAAACTGTCGGGTCAGTATTGTCGCTTCGCCGAAAATGGGAGCAAGTTTTGTTGAATACATCATCACAGCCCAGCCCGGCGGATATTCGACAAAGCATCTGGCGAATGAAGACGGAATAGAAAGTTTTCTTTACTGTATAGAAGGCGATATTGAATGCGGCGTGGGACTGGATACGTACAATCTCACTTCCGGAGGATATATTTTTGCTCCGTCTGATACCGGTATAAAATTTAAATGCGAAAAAGAAGCAAAAATTCTTTTCTATAAACAAAGATATATTCCGCTTGCCGGCGGAGAAAAACCGTATATCTGTGTGGGTAATGTTAATGAAATGGAATATCAGGAATATGAAGGAATGAAAAATGTATTCATTAAAGATTTACTGCCGAAGGATTTGGCCTTTGATATGAATATGCACATTCTGTCGTTCAATCCGGGCGGCTGTCATTCTTTTATTGAAACGCATGTACAGGAACATGGCGCGTATATTCTGTCCGGTGAAGGTATGTATTATATGGAAGATAAATGGATGCCGATTAAGAAAAACGACTTTATGTGGTTCGGTCCGTATGTGGCACAGGGCTGTTACGGTATCGGCCGTGAACCGTTTGCCTACATCTATTCAAAAGATTGTAACCGCGATGTAGACTTATAAAAATAAAATATATCATGGACAATGCAGTCCGGGATAATTTGTTGAGAGTGAAAAGCAGTTGACATTTTGTCGGCTGCTTTTTCATTGTAAATACAATAAAAAAGACGGAACAATTTAGTTCCGTCTTTTTGTCGTATAAATTTAATTAAACTTAAAATTTAAATGGAAGCTGGAGGCATTTCGCTGTCGTCCAGTTTGCCTTTGAGGTCATTATCCGTCATAGCGCATACGGCGGAGTCGGACCAAACATTTTCAGCCGTTTCAATCATGTCGATAATCGTGTAAATCGGCAGGATGATACCCATAAGGCCGATTGGAGCACCAATGGAGGACATTAAAGACAATGTCAGGAAGTAGCAGCCCATCGGCACACCGGCATTACCGATAGCGGCGATAACAGCGATGAAGAGCCACGTTATCATTGTACCCATGGATAATTCAAAACCGGCGTTCTGCATAACGAACAGAGATGTTACCAGAATGAAAGCGGCGCAGCCGTTCATGTTGATAGTTGTGCAGATTGGCAGTACGAAGCGCGATACTTTCGGATTGACATGCAGGTTCTGCTCGGAGCAGGCAAGCGTAACAGGCAGTGTGCCGGCAGAGCTTTTTGTAAATAGTGCAACGGCAAGAGCCGGAGCCATTTTGCGGAAAATCGTAATTGGATTTAAGCCGCGGAGCAGAATGATAAGCGGCAGTACGATGAAAATCTGAATAGCATTGCCGCCGAGAACGACAAGCGTGTATTTGCCGAGAGCGCCTACGATAACACCGGCTTCAATCTGAGCGGAAAGCTGACCAGCAAAGGCGATAATGCCGACCGGTAAAACGTAGAGCAGAGCGCGGATAAGCGTAAAAGCAAGTTCCTGTAAGCCCTGAATTACGTCGAGCAGCTGTTCGCGTGCTTTGGTGCGCGGCATGAATGCCAGTGCCAAACCGACAGCGGCAGCGATTAACATAACGGATAATACGTTGCCTGCTACGAACGGCTGCAGTACGTTATTCGGAATAACGGACAGAATGTGGTCATAATAAGACAGTGATTTGAAATTTTCCATCGGAACGGCCGATTGACCGGAAGCGAGCAGGTCGACTGGCAGGTTGCTCGGAGCAATCCATAAGTATAAAACAAGACCGATACCGGCAGCACAGATAGTCGTAAGTAATGTATAAAATACCGCATGGAAGAAGATACGACTCGTATCCTTATTGTTGCCCAGTGCTGCTAGTGTAGTGATAACGGCGAGCGCAATTGTCGGAATGGCGATGAATTGGAACAGGCGGGTAAATACTGTTGCTACGAAGTTGAACAGTTCGTTCAGCCAGTGAATGCCCATCCAACCCAAGATAGCGCCTACGATGAGAGCGCCGAACCATAAGACGAATTGTTTGCCTTGATTTTTAGGCTTGTTGGCACGCATAGCCTCTTGCGCCGTCTCTTTGACATTGGTTTGTTTGTGGTTGTCAGCCATAACTAATCCCTCATTTCTCCTAAAAATTTTTAATTTTTCTTTATTTAGATATTATATCATAACGGCAAGGTTAAATGTATCTTAAAAATAAAGAAAATTTATATTTTGATAAACAGTTAATTCATAGCAATTAACTATGAATTTGATTATACGAGTTTAATTTTTATTTGTCAATAAATTTTTGGTAAAAAAATAAAACCTTCAGAATGGATAGACTGAAGGTTTTCTAAAATTCATTTCAATACGGCATTATTACTGCCTTTAGTGTAGCCTGTCAAATCGACAGTTACGAATTTGAAGCCGAGCTCTTTTAGTTTGGCGTCAATAAATTTTCTTGTTGCCGGTTCGATGATTTTGGCTATTTGCGTATCTTCAACTTCTATGCGTGCTAGGTCGCCGTGATGACGGACGCGCATTTGTCCCTGCACCAGCGGACGGATGATTTTTTCGGCCTGTGCCACTTGATTTAATCTATCCGGCGTTATTTCAAGACCATAGGCCAGGCGGGAGGCAAGACAGGCGGAGCTGGGCTTGTTCCAGACGGGCAGGTTCCAGTCTTTGGCCATTTGGCGGATTTCGTTTTTCGTGATGTGCAGCTGTAAAAACGGCGATTTGACGCAGGCAAATTCTTTCAGGGCAATCATGCCGGGACGGTAATCGCCCTTATCGTCCTCGTTGGAGCCTTCCAAAAGATAAGAAATATTGTTGTTGCGGCAGAACTTTTCCATAAATTTGAAACGATTGATATGGCAGTGGTAGCAGCGCATTTTATCGTTGACGGTGAATTTATCGTCCGCCAAATCGTCAAAATGAAAAATTTCGTGTTTTATGCCGATGAGAGCGGCGACATTTTGAGCGTTGTTTATTTCCTCTTGCGTCATCAGCGGGGAAACGGCAGTGATGGCAACAGCGTTTTCGCCGAGTGCGAGAGCGCAGGCTTTGGCGAGGGCAGAGCTGTCCACGCCGCCGGAGAATGCTACGGCTACGGATTTATATGATTGTATCAAGTCGATTAATTGCTGTGTTTTATTCATGGTTCAATTCCTCATTTATAGAAAATAAAGCGTATTGCTGTACTTTTTTGAGCGGTACATTGTATTGCTGCGCAGCACGTTTGCAGTCTGCGTATTCAGCTGAGATGTTGAATATTTTATTACCTTTTTTAGCGATTTTGCAGCTGATTTTGCCGTACGGCGTATCGACTGTTTTAAACTCCCTGTCGAGACTGTAGCGCGTTATCTGCTCTTCACGTATGCCGAGCGTGGTCGTTTCGCTGAAAATTATATCAAGACAGGAGGATTTATTTTCAGGACGGACGAGCACGGACAGCGTGTTAGCCGGACGGGATTTTTTCATGTAGATAGGCGTGAGCCAGACATCGAGCGCTTTTGCTTGAAATAACCTTTCCGTAATATATTCGTAGTTTTGCGGATTGAAATCATCGATATTACAGGAAAGGATAAGCAGATTTTCAGTAATATAATTATTCATGGATTACCTCGTTTTTTTAGAAAGTGCCGTTCGGCGCAATATAAGGAAAAAGAATTAATTTCTTAAATTATCTTCATATTGCGCCGGGCAATTTTTCTTTGCTGGCACAAAGAAAAGTTGCCGAAAAAGAAA